>CXWL01117862.1_pt1 | contig 14249 bp, 14 predicted proteins | sample 590931 | NCBI WGS metagenome assembly CXWL01 (sample SAMEA3498368, study PRJEB10139) | groundwater metagenome | biome: water well; material: biofilm material | place: Germany | collected 2015-04-27 | reverse complement strand
AAACCACGCCGTTGTGGGTGTTTCAGGCCTGCGCCTTCCTGAGTGGCATTGGCGGCGGCAACTTTGCCTGCTCGATGTCCAACATCACCGGCTTTTTCCCTAAGCGCCTGCAAGGCACCGGACTGGGACTGAACGCCGGATTGGGTAATTTTGGCGTCACCACCATGCAGGTGCTGATCCCCTTGGTCATGACGGTTGGCCTGTTTGGCGCAGTCGGTGGCGGCTCGATGGTGCTGACCAAAGACAGTGGCTGGATCATGGGCAAGATTTTGGCGGGTACGCCCACCTTCATTCAAAACGCCGGCTTCATCTGGGCGGCGATTTTGCTGCCGCTGGTGGTGGCCGCCTGGTTTGGCATGAACAATCTGCTGCCCTTGTCTCCCAACTACGGCGGCACTTTTGCGGCGTTTGCCAAGATCATTTACCTGTGGGGTATCACCTGCCTGATTGGAGGCTTGGGGCTGTATCTGTACCTGCCTGCGCCCACGGGCCTGGGCCTGCTGAACATGTGGGTGGCGTTGCCGCTGACGATTGTGGCCACCTTGATGGCCATGAAGCTGGCCGCTTTTGGCGAGATGAAAGGCAACATAGCCAAGCAGTTTGAGATTTTCAGGAACAAACACACTTGGTCGCTGACGCTGCTGTACCTGGTGACTTTTGGCTCGTTTATTGGCTTTTCAATGGCGCTACCACTGTCGATTTCGGTGATTTTTGGCATCAGCCATGTCCCCGATGCCGCGGGCGTGATGCAGCACACGTTGAAAAACCCCAATGCCCCTTCCGCTCTCACCTACGCCTGGATTGGTCCGTTTGTCGGTGCGCTGATTCGCCCGGTGGGTGGGTGGATTGCCGACAAAGTCGGCGGCTCCATCGTCACGCAAATCATCTCGACCATCATGGTCGCTGCCTCTACTGGGGTGGGCTACATGATGATGCTGGCCTATGGCTCGGCCACGCCCGAGCAGTATTTTTCGACCTTCATGTGGTTGTTTGTACTGTTGTTTGCCGCCAGCGGCATTGGCAATGGCTCAACCTTTCGCACTGTGGGTGTGATTTTTGACCGCCAGCAAGCCGGGCCCGTGCTGGGCTGGACCTCGGCCGTGGCAGCTTACGGAGCCTTCATCGCCCCGGTGGTGATTGGTGCCCAGATCAAGGCTGGTACGCCGCAAACCGCGATGTACGGGTTTGCCATCTTTTACGCCCTGTGCCTGGTGCTGAACTGGTGGTTTTACTTGCGCGCTGGCTCCGAGATCAAAAACCCGTAAATTTCATGCCCCACCCCTGAAAAGTAAATTAACGGGAAAGAGCGGGTTGTCAGGGGTCCGCAATGACAGGCTTCTTCCAGACTTCCCAATACCCTCTATACTAAGTAATAGTTCAATTACTTGGTATCCATGAAGCTCCAAGATTTACCTACCAAGCAAGCCACCGAAATCCGCCAAGCGAGCTTGGTGGCGGCGGCGCTGATGCTGGCCGCGCAGCGCAACCCGGCCGACATCACCACCACCGACCTGGCGCACGCGGTTGGCATCACCCAGGGTGCGGTGTTCAAACACTTTGCCAGCAAAGAGGCGATCTGGCTGGCGGCCCTGGACTGGATCACCGAGGCGCTGATGGGCCAACTTGAGGCTGCTGCTGCCTCAGCGCAATCTGAGACCCAGGCACAAGCGACTTCAACTTTGCGCGCCACCTGGCCGCTGGTGGCTTTGCGCGCCGTTTTTTTGGCGCACGTGGACTTTGTGGTGCGCAACCCCGGCGTGCCCAGGCTGATTTTTCAGGAGCTGCAACACCCCGATGACAGTGCCCTGAAAGCCCGTGTGCGCGCACTGATGGCCCGCTATCACGCCTTGTTGATGCGCTTGTTGACTCACGCCAAAGAATCAAATTTAATAGCATCTAGCGCAGATACAGTATGCGTTAGCGTGTTTTTTATTGGGTCAATTCAAGGCTTGGTCATGCAGTCGTTGATCTCGGGTGACGTGCCCGCCATGGCGCAGCAGGCACCCGGCGTATTGGCCTTGCTTGAGCGCGCACTGTGTGCTGCGCCACTCGATTCTTCAATTGAGTGGAAACCCATTGTTTGACGTTAAAGGTCTTTTATGAAACGCACTCCCCTGTTAACACGCCGATTTGCCCTGGGCGCGCTGGTGCTGGCACTGGCTGGCACGGTGGTCTTTGTCACGCTGCGTACCGGGCCGCTTGCTCCCATCAAAGTCACGGTAACCCAGCCCAAAGAAGGTAGCTTAAGCCCGTCCATTTTCGGTATCGGCACGGTTGAGGCTCGGCGCAGTTGGCTGGTGGGGCCGACGGTGGCGGGCCGCGTGCTGAGTGTCAAAGTGGATGTGGGCGACGTGGTCAAAGCCGGACAATTGCTGGCCGAGATGGACCCAGTGGACCTGGACCAGCGCCTGGCCAGTCTGGATGCCACACTGGCGCGCTCCGCCAGCGCCCAGCTTGGCGCGCAAGCTCAGGTCAAAGATGCGGCGGCCCGGCGTGCACTGGCGGCGGCCAACACCCAACGCAACCAGGACTTGGCCCGGCAAAACTTCATCAGCCCCGGCGCACTTGATGCCCGGGTGCAAGAACAGGCATCGGCCGATGCCGCGCTGCAAACCGCCCAGGCCAGTTTGGCCGGGGCCGGGCAGGACCTCACCCGCCTGAAGGCCGATCGAAATGCCTTGGCGCAACAGCGCAACAGCGTGCGGCTGCTGGCCCCGGCCGATGCAGTGGTCACGACGCGCGATGCTGAAGCCGGTAGCACCGTGGTGGCCGGCCAGCCGGTGCTGCGCTTGATGGACCCAAGCAGCCTGTGGATACGTATGCGGGTAGACCAAGGTCGCTCACAAGGTCTGGCACCGGGCTTGCCAGCACAGATCACGCTGCGCTCGCAGTCCAGACTAGCGCTGGCCGGCCAGGTGGCGCGCATCGAGCTGCTGGCCGACAGTGTCACCGAAGAGCGTTTGGCGCAAGTGGCTTTTGCCCAGCCGCCGGTGGGTGTGTCAGTGGGTGAAACGGCTGAAATCACCTTGCAACTTCCGGTCACGGCCAAGGCACTGCTGCTGCCCAACGCCAGTCTGGTGCGCCAGCAAGGGCAAATCGGCGTGTGGCGCTTGAACGGCAGCAGCCCCGAATTTGTTCCGGTGCAGCTCGGTGCCAGCAGCCTGGACGGTCAGGTCCAAGTAGTGGGCGGGCTGGATAAATCTGAGCGAGTGGTGGTCTACAGCGAAAAAGCGCTCAAAGCCGGTTCACGCGTCAAGGTGGTGGATGTCTTGGTGGAAACCAGCGTGACAGGTCGGCCATGATCAGTCTGGCCGGGCGCGACATTCTGCACAGTTGGGGCAAGTTTGCCCTGACCGGCTTGGGGCTGGGGCTGTTGATTGGTGTGACGTTGACCATGGCTGGCATTTACCGCGGCATGGTCAACGATGCACAGGCGCTCATCAGCAACAGCGGTGCCGACTTGTGGGTGGTGCAAAAAGACACGCAAGGCCCGTATGCCGAAGCCTCAAGCCTCAAGGACGACGTGGTGCGCAGCGTGCGTGGTATGCCCGGTGTGCTGCAGGCTGCCAACGTGACCTATTTGACACAGCAAGTGCAACGCCCCGACGCGCAGGATGTGCGGGTGATGGTGGTCGGCACCCTGCCCGATCTGCCCGGTGCACCGGCCTACCTGGTAGCCGGGCGGCAGCTCACGCGCAGCCATTACGAGGCGGTGGCAGACCTCAAAACCGGTCTGGCGCTGGGCGACTCGGTGCAAGTGCGCCGCCACCGCTACACCGTGGTAGGCCTGACGCAGCGCATGGTGTCTTCAAGTGGCGACCCGATGCTGTTTATTCCATTGAAAGACGCGCAAGAGGCGCAGTTTTTGAAGGACAACGACACCATTCAAAATGACCGAACCCGCACCAGTGCCAACCCTGCCTTCAACCGCCCCAGTGTGCCGGGCTTGCTCGATGCGGTGCTGGGTTTGCAAACCAGCAGCCACAGTGTCAACGCCGTGCTGGTGCAGTTGCAGCCCGGTTGGGAGCCTGAGCGCGTGGCTGAGCCAATACGGCGCTGGAAGCATGTGCAGGTATTTACCCAGGCGCAGATGGAAGAGATTCTGGTGGCCAAGCTGATCGCTACCTCGGCCAAACAAATTGGCATGTTTTTGGTGATCTTGTCGGTCGTGAGTGCGGCTATCGTGGCTTTCATCATTTACACCATGACGCTGGGCAAACTGCGTGAAATTGCCGTGCTCAAGCTGATCGGCACGCGCAACACCACCATTGCCGGCATGATCTTGCAGCAAGCCCTGGGCTTGGGGCTGATCGGCTTTATGGTGGGCAAACTGGTGGCCACGCTGTGGGCCCCGATATTCCCCAAATTTGTCTTGCTGATGCCCAGTGACGCGGTGGTCGGGCTGCTGGCAACGCTGGTCATCTGCGCGCTGGCCAGCACCCTGGCGATCCGCGTGGCGCTGAAGGTAGACCCAGCCGAGGCGATTGGATAAACCATGAACAACTCAACGCAAAACGGCGGCATCCGCATCGAAGGCCTGCGCAAGGTCTATGGGCACGGCGACAGCGCGGTAGAGGCGTTAAAGCGCGTCAATTTGGCGGTGGCCCCGGGCGAGGTGGTGGGCCTGGTTGGGCCGTCGGGCTCGGGCAAAAGCACCCTGCTGAAATGTCTGGGGGCGATCATCGAGCCAACTTCGGGGCACATGACGCTGGGCCGTGACGTGATCTATGACAATGGCTGGAAAGTGGCCGACCTGCGTGCTCTGCGGCGTGACCGCATAGGTTTTATCTTTCAAGCGCCTTACCTGATTCCGTTTTTGGATGTCACCGACAACGTGGCACTGCTGCCCATGCTGGCCGGGCGGCCCAACGCCGAATCACGGGCACGGGCGCTGGAGCTGCTGACCGCGCTGGATGTGCAGCACCGGGCGCAGGCGCAGCCATCGCAGCTCTCGGGCGGCGAGCAACAACGCGTGTCGATTGCCCGTGCGCTGGCCAATCGTCCCCCAGTGATTTTGGCCGATGAACCGACAGCCCCGCTGGACAGCGAACGCGCCTTGGGTGTGATGCGTATCCTGGGCCAAATGGCACGCCAGTTTCAGGCGGCCATCATTGTGGTGACGCATGACGAAAAAATCATTCCCACCTTCAAGCGGATTTACCACATCCGCGACGGGCAAACGGTGGAAGAAGCGGGCGAGGGGCGCGCGCTGGACTAAGCCTGATCCGGCAGGAATTCTGAACCCTGTGGTGTCAAGTCTGCTTCCTTTACGCAACCAGCTCCATCAATTTTCCATACCCATCCACCACCTCGGTGCTGGCATCGAGCTCACGCACAAAATCACGCTCGTTCTTGGAGTCGGTGAACACGTAATCGTAAATGTGGTGGTCGGCCTTCACCGCCTTGCTGAAATCTTCCTTCGGTTTGTCCTGGGTGAAGACGTCCATGGTGTGCGTGTCGCCCGTGGGGTCATAGGCAACGTGCTCCACGATCACGGTTGCCTTCTGCTCGCTCATCAGGCGCGCCGATTTTTGCCACAAAAGTCATGCCAACACGCCCGTCAACTCTTTTTCCTCATCACTGACAAACAAAATCAATCACGATAGAACCAGGCTCACGTTGTACATATTGGATGGTCACCGCGTCGCCATAGCGGGCGCTGAGTTGATGCAGCAAAGGGATGGGATCGTGGTCGTTGCAAAAACGCATGGTTTCACCTGGTTGCAGCGCATCCAGCGCACCAAAAATGGCCGCATGACGAAAGCGCTTGGCAACACCACGCGCATCAAAAGGGTAAATTTTCTCGGGGGTCACGTGACCAGTTGCACAGGATGTCATAAGGTAACTCCATCATCAATTAAAGATTCATTATAAATGAATCTTTAAAAAATTACATACCCTGGATATCTGAAAAACAAAAAACATGAATGAATGACCAACCCCTCTCAAGCAGCAGCCCAAGCTATGGAGAGCAGTATTCAACGAGCTTATTCACGTTCAAAATGGAGATTTCCCTGCGATTGATTTTGATGAGGTTCTGCTGCACGAGCTCGTGCAATATTCGTGAAAAATATTCAGGTGTAAGTGACAATCGAGAGGCCACCGTCGCTTTACTGGCCGGCAGTGACAAGATGACAGTGTTTTGATCTGCCAGCAAGCTGGTATCAACTTCTCTTAGCAAATAGCCAATCAGCCGTTGCATGCCGTTGCGCAGCGCATAACCTTCAACATCTCGAATCAGGCCGTGAAGACGTCTTGATACACCCGCGAGCATGTGCATTGCAAAGTGGGCATCACGATCAATTTCGTCGAAAACACATTTTTTGCTGATATTGACCAACACGGTGTCGACAAGCGTTTGCGCATTCAGGATGCAGGGCTTGTCGAGAAACACCAGCGCCTCAGCAAAACTTTGCCCGACGGTGATGATTTCTATGACCTTTTCATGCCCAGTGGGTGACACCAAAAAAAGCTTGACCTGCCCTGAGACCACAATGTAGAAACTTTCGCAAGGATCTCCCACCCGGAAAATCATGCTCTCATGGGCGTAGTGACTGAGTTGGCTATTGGACGCAACGCGTGTCAGTTCGTCCCTGGTTAATCCACTGAACAGCGGTGTAGCCGCCAAAAAATACGGCAAATCAAAATGGTCAGTGTTCATGACAAGGCTATTCGACCACGATGGCGTTGCCTTCTAGGTTAAAGGCAGCCATGTTGGCGAACGTGCCCATCTTGATGGCATCCACCATGTGCTGCAAAGCCGGCTCAGCCTCTTCACTGCTGGGTGCTTGATTGGCTGTGCCAGACAAACTGCTGACAAAAATTACGCGCCAGGGCATGGCAAACTGAGTTGCCTCACTCTTCAAACTGACAAAGTCAACGATCTCGTCAGGCGTTTTCTCTACACACATGGCGGGCACCAAGGCACCGCCAATGCCTTGCTCAAACCCGGCACGTTGCGCAGGGCTTGCGGTATCGGGCAGCTCGGCCGTGGCAAATACCAACAGCAGCCGCTGCGCTGTGGTTTGTTGGCGGGCGACAGCTAGCAGGTCATCAAAGTTGGATATTGTCATAGTGCACCAGTTGGTTGAAAGTGATAAACATTTTGCTATGCAGCGGCTAACAACTCTGCATACTGTTGGGTGCATGGCTGCTGTGAAAATCCTCTGACGTGGGGATGAACCGGCCCGACTTGATGTCCAACACATGCACCTCCCCATCTTCTATCACATAGTGCCAACCATGCAGGGTAATTTGACCCGCTTCAACCTGAGTGCGTATCATCGGATAACCCATGAGCCGTTCAAGTTGCAGAATCACTGCACGTTGTTCAGTTCGACGCAGCACCAGTTCTGTCGCAGGTTCAGCCAGCACCGCATCGCGCCCCAAAGACAGCCAAGCCGCCAGATTGGAGGCTTGCGCGTCAACCCCATCGTAAAGCGCACGAATGCCACCGCAGTGGCTGTGGCCGCAGACCACGATGCTAGACACTTTCAGGTGCAATACGGCAAACTCAATGGCAGCCGATGTACCATGGCAACCGGCTGATAGCTCATAAGGCGGAACAAAGGCCCCCACATTTCGCACGACAAACAGATCACCCGGCCCGGTACCTGTCAACAGGTAGGGCACCAAGCGTGAGTCCGAGCAACCAATAAATAAAATTGTCGGATGCTGGCCCTGTATCACCAAGGACTGAAATTGTTCTTGGACTCCCGGGAAGGTCTTGTCATGAAACTGTCGAAGACGTTCTAGAAGATCGTCTGACATACCAATTCCATGTTATTCAAACGAGCGACTATGCAAAAGGGAAAAGATTGCCACTGTTTCACAGTGGGTAGTTGCCGATTAGCAGCTAACAGGTCATCAAACTTTGAACACATGATCGGTCAACTTGTATGAAAAAATGAGGTGCTGGAACTTCAATATTTCAAGGTCTAAAAGAACCGATTCCGTTCCTGCCTTTGGAAAAAATCGCTGCAATGCAGCGACTTGTGCATTCAAGAGAAATCCTTGACTCAATAGGCAAGAATCAACTTGTCCAATTGCTCTTTGGTGATCGCTGGCACGCCGTCTTTGGGTACCCAGCGATTGAAGTTCCAGCCCCCCTCGCCCAGCCATGCCTTGAACATTTTCAAATTGGCGGCTCGCTCGGCATCGGTATCTCCCAGTTTTTCATACATGTTTCCTGGTTTTTTGTCGGCCTTGCCGCTGCCATCATCCAAACGCCGCATCAAAGCACCCGGATCAGGGAAGGCAATCAAAGCCGTCAAGTTCTCATAACTGTCTAGACGCGGGCCGACTTTGTCCTTTTTGGAGTACTTTTCAATATCCAGATCGTATTCTTGCAGTGTGACTGAACCATTCTCAGGAAAATGGCATTCGATGCAACGCTTTTTTACAAAAGGCGCAATATCTTTGCGATAAGTGACCTCCGCCAGCGATGGCAGGGCAACAGCGGCACCGACCAGAATGGCCAGCAGTTTGAATTTCAGTTTCATCGTCATCTTCCTTTCAGGTTTCAAAATACTGCTCTGGCGCAGCGGGTTTTACCAAACAACACATGCGACCCAAGGCCGTCAAATGCAGGGTGTTCAAAATATTCAAGTCATCATCAATTCAGGCTCAAGCATCTGATTACATCTGTTCAAACTCAATCGCTGAAATCAATTGATGGGCCAGCGGGAAAATCAGGTTGTCCTCGCGGAACATATGCAGACGCAGTAGCTCCACCAGAAATTGCCCCTGCTCCAACGCTGCATCCAACACAATCAGACGAATTTTTTCATCAGGTATGCGAAACGCCAGACCCAGAAAATTCAGGATTACTGCCGCAAGCTGCACAGCTTTGAGGTGCTCGTCCTGCATCAGGTCCACCGGCGTTATCGGGGTCTTGCCGCTGCCATGCTCTGTCGTGGCAAGCAAACGGTTTTTCAGTAAAGGAAACAACGTGGCTTCTTCACGCCGGTTATGGGCAATAAACTCCTCATCCATAAAGTTAAGAAAATGTTTAAGCTGCCCGTCCGCCTCTTTGGTGTAACCACTTTTTCGAATCGCCAAAATGGTGTTCTCGAAGCGCTCTACTTCTAGCAAAAACGGTTGGTGTTCGGCCACCATCTGTTGCAAATGGGGATGCATATCTTCTACAGCTACCGGTTCCATGTTCGGTGGCTCGTAGGCATCTGGCGGGTCCATCGGCGACATGCCACCTTCCTCCAGTGAACCACGTTCTGGTTGACGCTTGACAGGGTCCATTCGTTTGAGAACAAATTCCATGGTATGCACCCTTTCAGTTATTTTTTGGCCGTGCGTCAGACCATGCGGTATTGGGATCGCGGATCAGCTTGCGATTCCAGTTCCAGATGACCTGCTGGTAGGGGCGAGAGATGTAGCTGAACGGTGCCACCAAAAAATGCACCAATCGCGAGAACGGAATCAGCCCAAGAATGACAAATGCCACCACCACGTGAATCAGCACAGCCGCGGGCAAGGCTGTAACCGCTGCAGTTTGCGGATTGAGCGCCAGAATTGACCACAGGTAGGGTGACAGATCACTGGCAAACCAGACCGAACCCCAGCGGTAATTGAAGGCAATGAAGACACCCAAAACACACTGGACAATGATCAATAATTCGATCACGATGTCCATTTGATTGGTCACCATTTGTACCCGATCATTGCTGATGCGACGCAAGAATAACCAGACCAAGCCCAACACTGCACCCAAGCCAAAAGTAAACCCGGCTAACTCAAAGATAACCAGATTCGTCGGATTGCTGCTGAGGCTGATGATCACATCCGGAAACAAAAATGCCACCAGATGCCCTAGAAACACCACCAGCACGCTCCAGTGGAACAGCATGCTGCCAAAGAACAATTTTTCACTGTCAAGAAATTGCGTGGACAACGAGGAAAACTTGAAACCCATCGATCGGTAGCGGTAAATACAGCCCACCACGCAAATCAGAATGGCCATGTAAGGCAAGCCGATCGTCAGGAAATTGTTAAGTGCTTTCATGATTTGTTTCTTTCATTGGTTCAGTGGTCAGCACCACTGTTGTTGGCGTTGGCGGTTGATTCAATTTCCATCTCTTTCACAATCATTCCCAGAAAGTCAGAGCCATGGTGTTTGGTAATGATGTCCAACAAGATGCCTCCTTCAGAAGCCGTCTTGAAGTCAGTGCTCAGCACCTCAAGCAGCGCCTTGAAGGGGCGGCAAAAAATGGTCTTGTCGGTAACCGGCGCTTCGATCAGCGTCTTGTAGTGTTTTTGATAGTTTTCGTCTTTCTTGAACACCCGCTCCGGATCAAACTCTTGGATCATCATGGCCACGGCGGGCAGCAACAACTCAGCCACAAGCTCTTCTCTGAGCTCCTCGTCTTCGAGCAGGGGGATCAAGCGCAATATATTGGGTAAGTGATCGGCCAACTCACCGTGGCAGTCGGTACCCACCAGGCCGTGTTCCCGGTTCAAGTTGGCCAACAGGTCACCTCGTTTGTAATCGTCACCAAACAAGATGTATCCGACACCCAGGGTGGTCAGCGACTGGATCTCGAAGGTACGTGTGTAAAGCTCTTGCAAGGCGCTTTCCGAACTTGGAATAACGTCGAGAAAAAGTTGAATTTCAGCCGCCGCTTGCGGGTACTGCTCTGTGAGTAACGCCACCAGTCGTTTTGCCCGGGGCCGATAATCGGGCCCCGGAAAATCGAACAAAGCAGCCAGATCGTTGTAGTGTGCGTAGTTCATGGTGCTCACAAGCCTCTCTGCATGGTGTCTTCCTTGAAGCCAAAGCCCGCGTTGCCCTTGCGGTCGCCGGTAAATTCCAGCATTTCAATGGCTTGTTCACGGTGCGCAGCGGGGATCACAAAACGCTGATCAAACTTTGCCAGCGAAGTCAAGGTATAGACATCTTCTGCCATTTCAGGGGTGTATCCAACTTGGCGCAATGCGGCCAACGCAGACTGCTCGGTAATATCGCCCACCGTTTTCCAACGCCGGTAAATGCGAATCGACATGAGTTTCTTCATACGGTCCTTCATTTGCTCTACGTTGCCGGCGCTAAATAAACTGGCCAGGTACTTCATTGGGAAGCGGGCATTGTCAATATCGCCGAAGAAATCGGTGGTAGACGTGTCGTACAGCCAGGTGTCTGTCCATTTTTTGGAAATGTCATTGAGCTTGGCGTTTTGGGCCGTGTTATTCACCTGCTTGACGCTGGCCATGACGGGCAGCATCGGTGGCACATAAAACAGCGAAGGCAGGGTACGGAACTCTGGATGCAAAGGCAACGCCAGCCCCCACTCTTTGACAAATTTGTAAACTGGCGAATTCTGTGCGGCAGCAATAGTCGAATCAGCAATGCCATTGGCTTTGGCAGCGGCGATCACTGCGGGATCAAACGGATCCATCAGCATGCTCAAATGCTGATCGACCAAATTCCCTTCGGGGCTTGAAGCCACCTGTTCAATCCGCTCGGCATCGTAGAGAAGCACGCCAAGATAGCGGATGCGCCCCACGCAAGAGTGCATACAGGCGGGTGCCAGACCTGATTCAATCCGTGGATAGCACAGAATGCATTTTTCAGACTTACCGGTATTCCAGTTGTAGTAAGACTTCTTGTAGGGGCAGGCGGTGACACACATGCGCCAGGCGCGACAAACCTTCTGATTGATCAACACAACGCCGTCTTCACCGCGCTTGTAGATTGCACCCGATGGGCAAGATGCCACACAGGCCGGATTCAGACAGTGGTTGCAAATTCGCGGCAGGTAGAAGAAAGCCATTTTTTCCAGTTGGAACATGGCTTCTTGCTCAGCCGGGGTCAGACTTGCCAGGTTGGGATCTTTGCGAGCAAAGTCCGGCGTACCAGACAGGTCATCGTCCCAGTTGGGCCCCATCTTGATGTCCATCGGTTTGCCGGTAATCAGCGACACCGAGCGCGCCGTGGGTTGGCAGTCACCTTCTGGTGACTCAATCAGGTCGAGGTACTTGTAGGTGAAGGGTTCAAAGTAGTCATCCAGAACCGGCATGTTGGGGTTGTGAAAAATGTTGAGCAACCCCTTGCGTTTGCCTGCACCACGCAGTTGCAGCGCACCTCCAACAGTTTCCCAGCCCCCCTTGTAAATGCTCTGGTCTTCCCACTTGGTTGGAAAGCCAGTGCCGGGCTTGGTCTCTACATTGTTCCAGTACATGTACTCTGCACCTTTACGGTCGGTCCAGATGTTTTTACAGGCAACCGAGCAGGTGTGGCAGCCGAGGCACTTGTCCAGGTGAAACACCATCGAAATTTGTGAGCGGATATCCATGTTATATATTCCTTAACGGCGAATCAAAATACGACCTTGTCCATCTTGGTGATGGTCACGTGGGTGTCACGGTTGCAGGCAATCGGTCCCCAATAATTAAAGTGATACGAAAACTGACCGTAACCACCCGCCAAGTTGTTGGGCTTCAAATGAACCCGGGTGAAGCTGTTTAAACCGCCACCACGTTTTTTGCCACCGCGTACCTGCGATTTGGGAATGTTCAAGGTTCTATCCGTGGCGTGGTAAACAATGCATACCCCAGGCGGCACGCGCGAGGTGACCACAGCACGGGTTGCAAAGACCCCGTGATCGTTGTGTACCTCGACCCAGTCGTTGTCCTTGATGTCCATCTCGGCTGCATCTTTTTCCGACATCCAGCAGGGCTCGCAACCCCGGTGCAAAGTCATCATGCGCAGGTTGTCACCATAAGTTGAGTGGATGTGCCACTTGCCGTGCGGTGTCAGGCAGTTCAGTACCTTGGTTTTACCCGCCTTCATGGTTTCTTTCAGGTCACCATAAGCTTCTGGTTTAGATGATGGTTTGTAGGTCGGCAAATGCTCGCCATATGCGACGTACATGTCGTGATCAAGGTAAAAGTGCTGGCGACCGGTCAGAGTACGGAACGGCACCAGGGTCTCGATGTTGTACGTGAACGCTGAGTAAGCGCGGCCACCGGTCATCAACCCTGACCACAGGGGCGAGTTGTTATAACGGCGTGGTTGCGCCTGCAGATCAGCGTAATTGATGCGTACATCTTGGCTTCCTTCGCCCAGATACGCCAGTTCCAGCCCCGTCTTTTTCTCCATGTTTTTATAAGCCCGCACCGCCAGTTCGCCATGAGTCAGTGAAGACAAATGCAGGATGGCGTTACAAGCTGAAACGTCTTCTTTGAGTGACGGGTAGGTTTTACCGTTGATCACCTCGGTCGGGAAATGCTTGGAGTCAAGCATTTCGTCGTACTCTTCGGTGCACATGTAGTGGTTGCCGTGACCGCTCATGCCGGCGTTTCTGGCGTTTTCTCCCAAGGTAATGAACTTCTCATAAATCTTGGTGTAATCGCGCCGAATCACACCCAGTTTGTGCATCGTCTTACCCGGAATGGCTTCACATTCACCGTGATACCAGTCTTTCAGGCGTGGCTGGGTGATTTCATCCACCGAGTCGTGCCCCAAAGGTGCCATCGTCACATCAACCTGCACGTCCGGCAAATATTTCTTGGCAACTTCGCTGGTGACCCTGGCCAACTCACGGAAGATGGCCCAGTCGGTCTTGGACTCCCACACTGGTGCAATGGCCGCAGAAAGTGGGTGAATAAAGGTATGCAGATCGGTGCTGTTCATGTCCGCTTTTTCGTACCAGGAGGCGGCAGGTAAAACGATGTCTGAATACAGCGCAGAGGTGTCCATGCGGAAGTTCAAATCCACCACCAGGTCCATCTTGCCACTGGCCGCAATTTCGGGCCACTTGACTTCTTTGGTGCGCTCGGCTCCATCCTTGGCAATGATGTTGTTGTGCGTTCCCAGGTAATGGTGCAGGCAGTATTCCATTCCCTTCATGCTGCCGCCGATCGCGTTACCGCGCCAGATATACCACAGACGTGGATGGTTCTCAGGCGCCTCTGGGTCACCCACCGAGTACTCCAGCTTCTTGCTCACCAGTCGGTCAAGCACGTGCTTCTTGATCGCCTCATCATCCTTGGCACCGCCGGCAATGGCCTGCTTGCCTAATTCCAGCGGATTTTCCTTAAACTGCGGGAAGAAGGGCATCCAGCCATTGCGCACCGACATGAAGATCGAGTCAGCGTTGTGCATGTCGGTGAGCTTGTTTTTGGGTACAGTGTTGTAGTTGGAAAAATGGCCGTCGTAGCGGTACTGGCTGGTGTTCATGTAATGCCAGATCGGGGCTTGTTGCAAGCGATTGCCAGAAACCCAGTCCTTGGCTAAC
>CXWL01002825.1_pt2 | contig 14249 bp, 11 predicted proteins | sample 590931 | NCBI WGS metagenome assembly CXWL01 (sample SAMEA3498368, study PRJEB10139) | groundwater metagenome | biome: water well; material: biofilm material | place: Germany | collected 2015-04-27 | reverse complement strand
TATAATTCGCGCGCTATGGATAACATTTTGGGACATCAAATTGGCGGTTATAAAGTGCAGACCTCGGTGTACGAGGGGCCGCTTGATCTTTTGCTTACCCTGATCGAACATGCTGAACTGGATATTACCGCCATCTCGCTCGCAACTGTGACAGACCAGTACCTGTCGTATTTGCATGGGCTGGAACAGTTGATGCCTGATGAAATTTCAACATTTCTTGTCATTGCGGCGAAGCTGTTGCAGATCAAATCGGAAGCGTTGCTGCCGCGCCCGCCTGAGCGCGAACCAGGTGAAGAAGACCCAGGCACGGAATTAATTGACCAGCTAAAACTTTACAAACGCTACAAGGAAATTGCGGGCTGGCTGGTGGAGAGGCAGGAAAATAACCTGCGTACCCATCTGCGTGTTGCGCCGCCGCCCAAAGTGGAAGCGAAACTTGATCTTTCAAACTTAACATTGGAAGGTTTGCTCGCGGCCGCCGAATCAGGATTTTCCAAAGGCATAGATAAAAAGCCGCTCGGCGTCATCATCAGCGCGCCGCGTGTGACCATCCGCGAGAAGATCGAATACATCACCAAGACGATGAAGCACATCCAGCGCATGACCTTCAGTGGATTAATTACGGACAAGTCCACCCGTATTGAAATTGTAGTGACATTTTTGGCAATGCTCGAATTAATTAAACGCTATCACATCACCGCGGTTCAAAATGAATTGTTCGGAGAGATCGAGTTCGAGAAAATGGGTGAATGGAAAGACGACGAAGAGATCGAGATCGAGTTTGAGTAAGGGAAAGAAAGAAGTAATCAGTTGACAGTGATCAGTAACGTGCGGGACCGTTTTGTCCCGCACGTTTTTGTTTTGCAAATCTGTCACGTTGAAAACGTGACCTACAAAATTTCATCTGCAGCCGCAACGCCAGTTAGATACGCGCCATGTTGAGTGGCGGGATACTCGCGTGAGGTTGCCTCTCCCGCAAAATACAGAACATCATCCACTGGCTCAAAGAGCGCGTCGTAATCGTCACCGCTGGCGAAGGGCGGGATGTGCGAATACGCGCCGAACGCAAACGGATCTTTGCCCCAGCGCGTGATGAGAAAGCCTTCGGGTTCGGGAATCGCATCGCCATAAATAACGCGCAGCGTCTTCATCGCACCCGCAATGATCGCATCATCCGAAAGTTCTTCAATTGCAAAACCTTTCGCGCCGCCATGAAATGCCATCAGCACGGGCGCGCCCGCGTACGGCACAAAACTCATCCAGTCCGACCACTCGCCCAGCGTTTCGCCAAGATAGCCAAAATTCTCGATCTCCTCATTCCAAAAAATTTTGGGGAATTTCAAATAAACTTTATTCAACACGCCCATGGCGAGTCGGTCTATTGCGGATTGTTTCGACGCTGGAAGAGACGGCTCAAACTTAACGGACGCCTGCTTCAACACCCCAAGCGGAAGCGTGACGATAGCTTTTTCCCCGCCAAACACACCTGACGAAGTTTCCACTTCCACGCCATCTGCGCCGTAGGAAATGCGTATCACTTTCTCATTCAAGCGAATGTCCAAGCCTTGCGCGAGTCCGTTCGTGATCTGGCTGTAGCCGTTGGGGAAAACCACATCCTTGCCGCCGAATTCCTCATCCTGGTCCCACTCCCAAAGGGACAAATCCGCTGGGTCTGCGCCGTATTCCAAAGCAGTTTCCTGATGGACATAGAATTGAAGTTTACGCAGTTCGTCATTGGAAAGGTTGCGCTCTGCAATAACTTCATCGAAGGCTTGCTGGAGAGACGTGTCGTCGTCTGTCTCCTCCTGCATGGCCGCCACTTCTTCATAGATAGATTCAAACAGGTTTTCGATCTCGGCATACTCCGAGTCTGATATTTCGCTTCCGTCGGAGTCAAACAGAATGCCGTTCTCGTAATCCGTTGGGACGGTATTTGCGCCAAAGCGTTTGGCGAGGTCGGTCATCGGGTTATTTTTGATACCGTGAATCCAGGATGCGCCGAGGTCGAGCGGAATGCCAAGGGATGAGTCTGTCCATGTGCGGCCACCGATGCGGTCTCGCGCTTCGAGGACGATGACGCTCACGCCTTTGTCCGCAAGGGTGCGGGCGGCGGCAAGGCCAGACATCCCCGCGCCGATGACAAGTACTTCGGCTTCGCGGGCGGATGAATCGGGTTGGGAAATGTCAGTTGGCATGGTATCAGGCTCCTCGGTCAGAAATGGAAGCGGCTCTTCGATGAATCCACAAGATAAGGCAATGGCAGAAGCTGTCCCAATGGATGCGATGCGTAAAAAGTCACGTCGGTTGATCTTCTTTTTCATGGTTTCTCCTTTGTGTCAGTCTGAGCGTAGCGAAGAGTCTCTAAAAAATTATGTCCGAGATCCTTCGCTTCGCTCAGGATGACAAGCCCAATAATGAGCTGTGAGAGCGATGATCGCACCGAGGTTGTCGAAAATCAAAACGTCGGTGAGGGCTGCGTGACGCCCAGGCACAAAGGACTGGTGGAATTCATCGGTGGCGGAATACAACACCGCCAACAGCCAGGCAAGCCAGTACTGTTTTTTATTCCGGTTGAAGAGGTGCAAGAAGGACAAGGCAAGCAAACCATACCCAACGGCATGAGCGCCTTTTTTGATGAAGTAATCCCAGCTAAAAAAGTGTGGGAGGTCTTCGCTGGGGCGCGAAGAGAAGGCGAAAATAACAAGCATGACCAGCAGAGCGGGAAACCAGCGCGGTACAATTGAAGAAAGTTTTTTCATGTGAGGTTTCTTTGATTGGCGATGTAATTCTGAAGAACGGTGATGCGTGGCTGCAATTTACCCATCCGCATCGCGTGATTGTAACCGAGAACATTAACGAGGTTCGCAAAAGCCTGGAGGAAGTGGAAAGGCTGATTGCCAAACACGGCTGGCACGCGGCTGGTTTTGTCAGCTACGAGGCCGCGCCCGCGTTTGATAATGCCTTGCAGGTGGTGAAGGCGGAGGGATTTCCACTGGCATGGTTTGGGTTGTATAATGCGCCGCGCGTATTGGAAACCTGCGAGGTCTTTAAAGACTTTGCAGGTTTTGCGCCTTTGAATTGGCAGCCCAATGTTGAAAAGGAAATTTACAACAACGCAATTCGAGTCGTGAAGGAGTGGATTGCGCAGGGGCAGACCTACCAGGTCAATTACACGATGCGGTTGTCAGCAGACTCTTCCAATCAATCGCAGATAAAAACGGATGCGCTGGGGTGGCAGTTGTTCCTGCATCTTGCAAAATCGCAAAATAAATATGCGGCATTTTTAGACATCGGCGATTGGGAAGTCTGTTCGGCTTCGCCTGAATTATTTTTCAAACTGGACGGGGATAGAATTTTCAGCCGCCCCATGAAAGGGACGGTAAAGCGCGGAAGAACAACCACAGAAGACCAGGAGCAAGCTGAGTGGCTTCGTAATTCAATTAAGAACCGCGCCGAGAATGTGATGATCGTGGATATGGTTCGCAATGATCTTGGGCGAATTGCTGAAATTGGCAGTGTGCAAGTCCCCGATTTGTTCACGGTGGAAAAATACCCAACGCTTTTTCAAATGACTTCCACCGTGCAGGCGAAGACAAACGCATCGCTGACGGAAATATTTTCGGCGTTGTTTCCGTGCGCGTCCATCACGGGGGCGCCCAAGGTCAGCACGATGAAAATCATTGCAGAACTGGAAACAACCCCGCGCAAGATTTACACAGGCAGTATCGGATATATTTCCCCGAACCGCAAAGCGCAATTCAACGTCGCCATCCGTACCGCGTTGATTGACAAAACAAAACAGCAGGCGGAATACGGCGTGGGCGGCGGAATCGTCTGGGACTCGACCAGCGCGGATGAATACAGCGAGGCTTTGCTCAAGTCTCGTGTGTTGACGGAACGCCCAAGTGAATTTTCCCTCTTTGAAACCCTATTATGGACTCCACAGGATGGGTATTTCCTGCTGGAGAAACATCTCGAACGAATGCGGGATTCGGCAGAGTATTTTGGGTTTCCGTATTCAAGAGAATCAATGGAAGAGTTCCTTGATGAACTGGCCAGCGCCTTCACTTCTCCGCAAAGGGTTAAAGTTTCGTTGAGCAGGCTTGGCGGTTTAGACAAAGAAGTGATAAGTTTTCAGTCTGGGAAAAGACCCTACAAAGTTTGTCTGGCAAAAGAGCCTGTTAATTCAGGGGAAGTTTTTCTATATCACAAAACGACCCGGCGTGAGGTTTACAATAATGCGTTGATCGTCTATCAAGCTTACAGTGATGTTTTACTGTATAACGAAGGGAATGAATTAACCGAATTCACAATTGGCAATCTGGTGGTTGAAATAAATGGAGAATTGTTCACACCGCCCATCCCCTGCGGTCTATTGGCTGGAACATTCAGGGCGCACCTGCTTGAAACGAATCAGGTTAAAGAACGGATCATTCACAAAGATGAGTTGTACAAATGCTCAAAAATATTCCTGGTCAATTCCCTCAGAAAATGGGTGGATGTGGAAATAGAAAAAGAGCCGGCGCTTTGATGGCGTCGGCTCTTTTTGTTGGAACCGTTAAATATCTTGGAGGGAAATATTCACGTTTACACTGCCGTCGCCAAGGTCAACGCCTTGAATCACAATGGCCTTTCCGCTTGCATCGCCGTCAAAGACAAAACTGAAAACGCCATCCGTGACGGTGGTCAACAACTCGCGCTCCGTGAAGCCCTGCTTGCCGTAATAATCGCGATAAAAAGCCATCGCTTCTTCCAGGCTTAGGTTGGTTTGGTAATTCACCGTCCCAGCCACGCTGACGATATTCTTTGCATCGTCAGGCATCGGGAATTCAGAATCACCTCCAGAGGGGGAACTGGTATCGTCCGAAGATCCAGGCGGGGCCGTGGGAAGATCGTCCGTATTAACTTCGGTGGGCAGGCTTTCGATCTGGTCAACATCATTGCCGCCGCCCATCACCGACTGGCAGGCAAGCGAGGCAAAAACCAAAGCCAGGATCGCAAGGAAAACTCCATACTTTTTCATCATTTTTCTCCTTTTATAAAATATGTTCCATCATTATACAATAGTAGGACTTTCGCTCAATTTCGGTTTTTCATGTCACCCTGAGCGTTAGCGAAGGGTCTCTACCCCGAAATCAGAGATTCTCACCGCACTCCCGAACGACATGCGAAAGTCCTGAATAGACTTTATCCGTAATAAGGGCCATAGAAGACTCCCTGTTAAATTTTAAGTTGACAAATCCAAAAAAGGTCTTATACTAAACATATCTCACTCTTCTGACATTGCGCTACAAAAGTGAGATATATTTTCCAGACGTTAAATTTCCTCACATTTGGAGGTTCTGCATGACTTTACGATTATTCGAGAAGTGGCAGGGTCAGTCATTGGATGGAATCATCGCGGAATGTCGGGAGTTGGTGGAAGACACCGATTTTCCGACGGTGAAGCGTTGTCGTGAAGCGGGGGGAAAGGTACTAGATCATTTCCAGATTTATTTCCAGAAGAAATTGTTCATGTGGCAGGGATGTTACCGCTAAAAATGCGCGACACAACCATTGAATTGGCGCGCTCGAATTCCCATTTCGGCTTCTATTTGTATTCGATCATCAAAACCTTGATTGAACTTGCGTTGAGTCAGCAAATCGAATTGGATAGATTTGCCGCCCAATATGCAACACGGCGGGGGGAATCCACTTCGGATTAAATAAGTTGTCGTGTTCTGGTAACTAAAAGATAATGTTTTGTAAATGGATAGGAGAGATTTATGGATTATATGGATAAATAGATCAACAACCCTGTCGTCTTCAAAAAACCTAGTTAACCAAAGGAGAGCACCCATGAGCGATCAGTATAAGTACAATCTTTCCGAAAATGACTTGCCAACGTCCTGGTATAACATCAACCCGGACATGCCGGTTGACCCGGCGAAGACAGCCTGGAACGCGGTGCTAAACCCGCAAACCAAGGAACCGGTTACGCCGGAGTTCTTGTCTGTTCTTTTCCCCATGCGCTTCATCCAGGAAGCGGTCAGCATGGACCGCTGGGTTGATATCCCCGAAGAAGTGCGGGAGATTTATAAACTCTGGCGACCCACCCCGCTCATCCGCGCCCGCCGTCTCGAGAAAGCTCTTGATACTCCTGCCCACATCTACTACAAATACGAAGGCGCTTCCCCTGTCGGGTCGCACAAAGCCAACACGTCCGTCCCGCAGGCGTTTTACGCCAAACAGGAAGGCTGTGTGGGATTCACAACCGAAACCGGGGCGGGACAATGGGGAACGGCGCTCGCGATGGCGACTAATATGTTTGGTTTGGAATGTCACGTTTACATGGTGAAAGTTTCCTATCACCAAAAACCGTACCGCCGTATCATCATGGAAAGTTTTGGGTCAAGCGTCGTCGCCAGTCCCTCGGACCAAACCAACTACGGGCGCAAAATGCAGGAAATGTATCCGGATACCCCAGGCTCGCTTGGCATGGCCATCTCCGAAGCGGTTGAGGCAGCAGCGACATCCAACGGCAAATACAAATATTCACTCGGTTCGGTATTGGGTCCCGTCTTAATGCACCAGACCATCATCGGGCAGGAAGCGTTAAAGCAGATGGAAATGGCGGGCGAATATCCCGACGTGGTCATTGGCTGCGTGGGCGGCGGCAGTAATTTCGCCGGAATCGCATTCCCCTTCATTCACCAAAACCTGACCAACGGCAAGAAAACGCGGATTGTCGCTGTCGAGCCAACCGCCTGCCCGACCCTGACCAAAGGCAAATACGCCTTCGATTACGGCGATACCGCCCAAATGGCGCCCATCGTCAAAATGCACACGCTCGGACACGATTTCGTCCCGCAGGGAATTCATGCAGGCGGCTTGCGCTATCACGGCATGGCGCCACATGTCTCCGCGCTGGTTGACAGCGGTCATGTCGAAGCCATCGCCCTTGACCAGTTGGATACCTTCGAAGGCGCGATGATGTTCGCCCGCGCCGAGGGACTCTTCCCTGCGCCGGAATCCTCCCACGCGGTGCGCGCCGCGATCAACGAAGCGATGAAAGCCAAGGAAGAAGGCAAGAGCAAGGTCATCGTCTTCAATCTCTCCGGTCACGGCTTCTTCGACCTGACTGCGTATGACGATTACAGAAAGGGCAAACTGGAGAAATTCGAATATCCCGAGGAAAAGATCGCAGAATCCATGAAGAATTTACCGCAGGTTGCTTTTTAGTAATAGACCTACCTCGTTCATTCCTCCAACTGCGGAGCTGGAGGAATGAACGCTTAAAAATAAGCGCTAATGCGTACCCCTGAATTGAGATGAGTGAGAAGAGATGAATTCTCAACCGATATTAGGAAACGAAGCAATCGCGATAGGAATCATAGAAAATGGTTGTCGTGTGGTGGCAGCCTACCCGGGGACGCCAAGTTCCGAAATTCTGGCCGGGGTTATGAAACATAAGAAGCGCCTTAAGAGGGATGTGTACACGGAATGGTCTATTAATGAAAAGGTGGCGTTCGAGATTGCCTTAGCCGCCAGTTGGACCGGTCTGCGGGCTGTTGTAACAATGAAGCAGGTAGGATTGAATGTCGCCTCAGATCCGCTCTTTAGCGCCGCATATACCGGCGTGAAGGGCGGGTTTGTCGTTATTTCTGCTGACGACCCCGGTCCCCACTCATCCCAGACCGAGCAAGATTCGCGTTTAATGGCTCTTGTCGCCAAGATACCTGTCTTCGATCCTTCCACCCCTGCCGAGGCGCGAGAAGTGATAAAAGACGCATTCGCACTCTCTGAACGATACAAAATTCCTGTTATCCTGCGCCCTACAACGCGCTTGTGTCATGCGGTACAGAGCCTGTCTATTGATGGCGCTCATGAACCCGACGATGGGATACCCTCTGTTAAATTCCATCGAGATCCGCCGCGTTGGACAGCCACGCCAAAATTCCGCAATCTGCTGCATGTTGAGCTCAACAAAAAGCTGAAAGATATTGCGGATGAATTTTCCGATTCTCCGCTCAATTACGTAGTTAATGCGAGCAGCAACGGTACGATGGGAATCATTGCCTCTGGTGTTGCATTCCAAACCGCCCAACAAGCGCTGCAAGAATTGGGAGCGCAGGTTCCGATACTAAAAATTGGCACACCTTTTCCACTGCCTCAAAAACTGGTCAATTCATTCTGCGCTCAATTTGAAACCTTGATAGTGCTCGAGGAGCCGGACGTCTGCATAGAGATTCAAATCCAAGATCGGAGCCATGTGAAAGGTCGGCTTGACGGCAGTGTGCCGGGGGCTGGCGAATTGACCCCGGAAGTGATTTTCCTGGTATTGAGCAAAGCCCTGTCAGAGGCTGGTTATCAAGTGAACCAGCCGCCTGAAGACCCTGAGCTGGCAGCGCTAATCAAGGGACTCCCTTTGCCGGTAAAGCCTCCTCGTTTGTGTCCGGGTTGTTCGCACCGCTCCGCCTTCTTTGCCATGAAGCGCACCTTTGGACCGAACGCAATATATCCTGGTGATATTGGTTGCTATACGCTGGGAACGAACTTGCGGGCAGTGGATACTTTTGTAGATATGGGCGCTTCAATCACCATGGCGAACGGCTTCTTTCAAGCCAACCGCCTGGTGAAAGACGAACGCCCGATAGTTGCCACGATAGGGGACTCTACATTTTTACATTCAGGCGTTGCGCCATTGATCAATGCGGTCCACACTGGGGCGCGGTTCGTGCTGCTCATCCTCGATAACCATACTACTGCGATGACCGGTTTTCAACCCACCGCGGCAAACGATTATCTTGCGGATAGAATGGAAGCCCCGCGCAAAGTTTCCATACCCGATCTTGTGCGCGCGTGCGGCGTGGGATACGTGAACGTTGCCGATCCTTATGACCAGGAAGATTTCATCCGAACATTAAAAGAAGCGCAAGCTCACGCCCAATCCCCGGACGGAGGCGTGGCCGTGCTTATCGCGGAACGTCCCTGCACGTTATATGATCAGAGTCCGATATTGGAACACCCGGTTCCGGTCGTGATTACGGAAGAATGCGACGGATGTCGTTACTGCACGGAAGCTTTCGAGTGCCCGGCGCTTGTCCTGCGTCCCGACAAAAGCCGCGTGGATATTGATTACAGCATCTGTGTTGATTGCGGGCAGTGTATTGACGCCTGTCATAAAGGTTTTATTATTCCGAAGATACTGGAAATCTCCCGTGCATGATGTCATTGCAAGGGCGCTCTTTGCAACGAAGCAATCCCCTGTCACTGGAAGACTGCTCACCTGCACTGCAAGTGTCGTTCCTCGCAGTGACATGACCTATTAACCTATAAATATTTCATGGATATTAAACTCATTATCACCGGTAACGGCGGACAAGGCATTGTTTTTCTAACGCGGTTATTCGCTCAAACTGCGGTTGCACTTGGACATTCCGTAATGGTATCCGAAACACACGGGATGAGCCAGCGCGGCGGTTCTGTGATCTCGCATTTGAAGATCAATGGCGATGAAGCTCCTCTCATCCTGTCCGGAACTGCCGATTTTATGATCGCCCTGGAAGCAAATGAAGCCGTCCGAAATCTGGCTTTGTTGCGGCGCGCGGGGATGGTCTTTGTCAACGCCGACGATGGTTTGCGCTCCGAAGTGGGACATCACCTCGACAGGTTGAATATCAAGGTGATGAGACTGCCTGCCAGCCGTCTCGCGCTTGAACTAGGTTCCGCTTCCATCACGAATATTATTATGGCTGGCTTTGCCGCAGCCCACCCCGCTTTCGATATCCCCATAAAAAAAATGACTGCAACGGTTGAGAAGATTTCTAAAAATAACGCCGAATTGAATTTGAAGGCGTTGGAAACAGGTTATCAGGCAGGCAGGAAAATTTTTTCAGCGTAAATAAAATCATCCTATGCGTCCCTTCAATCACTTTTCTCCAACTACTCTTTCTGAAGCCTTGTCCCTGCTGGCAGAACACAACGGCAAAGCCGCTGTGATTGCCGGCGGCACCGACCTGTTGCTTAAGATGAAGGCCGGTCTCCGAAAATCGGATGTGGTCGTCAATATAAAACGACTGTCGGATCTACGATGTCTTACATTCGATGCCGCTAACGGCTTGAAACTTGGCGCGTTGACAACGCTTCGAGAACTCACCCGTTCCCCGATCATCTTTGAACATTACCCGGCGCTAGCCCATACTGCCCACATCATGGCTTCCGAGCAGATTCGCAGTCTTGCCACAGTGGGAGGAAATCTTTGCAATGCCGCTCCCTCAGCCGACCTTGCCCCGCCCTTGATTGCGCTGGACGCTTTGGTCAGCCTGATTGGTCCAGCCGGTGAGAGACAACTACCATTGGCAGATTTTTTCACGGGTCCAGGCAAGTCCGTTTTGCAACCCGGGGAATTGCTCAAAGAAATTACGCTGCCGCCGCCTGTGGGCCAGACCATTTACCTCAAGCACTCCCCGCGGGCTTATATGGATATCGCCGTGGTCGGCGTCGCGGTGCGAATTTTGCTGGAGGGCGATGTGTGCCGCGAGGCGAGAGTGGTTCTTGGCGCTGTTGCGCCCGTGCCTTTGTGCGCCCATCAAAGCGAAGAAATATTAGCGGGGCAGACTCTCACCGATAAGCGTATCCTCCAAGCCGCCAAAACTGCCGCGCAGGAATGCTCTCCGATTGACGATGTGCGAGGTGCGGCCTGGTATCGGCGGCGCATGGTGGAAGTTCTATTGAAACGAGGCATTAAGTCAATCCAATGAAAACTCTGATTACGCTCAACGTCAATGGCGATACCCACGAACTATATATTGATACCCGCCGCACCCTGTTGGATGTACTGCGCAACGACTTGGGACTCTTGGGAGCGCACCGCGGCTGCGACTCTGGCGATTGCGGGGCATGCACGGTGTTGGTGAACGGACTCCCCGTAACATCCTGTATGATGCTGACCGCCGATTGGGATGGAGCCGACGTGCTGACCGTGGAAGGACTCATGGCGGACGGCCAACTTCACGCCATCCAACGCGCCTTGATCGAAAAAGGCGGCATTCAGTGCGGCTTTTGCACGCCGGGATTTGTGATGAACGCGGTGTCCCTGCTTAAGGAGAATCCGCACCCGACAGAAGAAGAAGTGCGTGCATGGCTGTCGGGCAATCTGTGCCGATGCACCGGATACGTCAAAATCGTAGAAGCGGTGATGAGCGTAGCTGGAGAAGGATCATGACGAATCCATCCGCTCAGATAATTGGTCAACGCGTCCCCAAGATGGACGCCTCTGCGAAAGCTACCGGCAAAGCCACTTACGGACACGATGTCCGCTTGCCCGGGATGTTGCATGGCAGAATTTTATATTCCCGCTATCCTCACGCAAAGATAGTGAACATTGACATATCGCGCGCGAAGAATCTGCGCGGCGTGAAGTGCGTCCTGACTTCGGCTGATAATCCCTCGCATCTGTTTGGGTATGGCAAAGACAACAGGCCTTTCAAAGATATTGCCCGCAGTTTGCGTGATGAAATCGCGGGAGTGGTCGCCATCGACCCTGACATTGCCGAGGAAGCCCTCGAACTCATCACGGTGGAATATGAACCGCTCCTCGCGATCTTTTCACCCAAAGCGGCATTGGCGGAGGGCGCGCCTTTGATCCACCCTGAGCGCAAATCCCAATCGAACATGTTCCATAGTTATCGCTATGCTCATGGAGAATTGGAGCAGGGCGAGCGCGAGTCAGATGTTGTGATCGAAGCCAGTTATACGGTTCCTTACGTCACCCACGCTTGCATGGAAACGAGCGTAGTTGTAGCCCAATTCGACCTGCGCGATCACCTGACGTTATGGAGCACCACTCAAATCCCCTTCCTATTGCAGCGCGATCTCTCCGAGGCGCTGGGAATCTCAGGCAGCCAGATTCGAATCATCCAGACCGCCGTCGGCGGCGCGTTCGGGCGCGGGCTGGATATCTATCCATATGAACCGATTGCCGCGTTAATGGCGCGCAAGGTGGGACAGCCCGTGCGCCTGGCGTTTTCACGTCACGAAGAATTTACCGCCGGTCCCGCGCGCCAGCCTGTGGAGGTCAAAGTTCGCGCCGGCGCGAAGTCTGACGGCACGCTTACCTTCCGCGATGTTTTCTGCATGTTGGATGTCGGCGCGTATATTTCGTGGGGATCGGTGACGCCGCTGGTGATGATGGAAACCACCGCCTCGTTGTATCAAGTGCCCCATGTGCGCTTCCAGGCTGACTGCGTTTATACCAATAATTTGATCACCGGCGCAATGCGCGGTTATGGCAATCCCCAATCAACTTTCTTCGTCGAGACGATCATGGATCGTTTAGCCGAGGCTTTGAGAATGGATCCTGTGGAGTTCCGCGTCCGCAACGCCAATGTTCCCAATTCAGAGACGCCACAAGGTTTGATCATCACATCCTGCGGCATGAAAGAATGCCTGGAAGCTGTCGCTGCAAACGCCGATGAGGGCGCCAAACACAACGCAAGCGCCCCGGTTTCCAATACTGCGCGAAGCGTGGCGGTCAACCGTCCGCTTACCGCAAAGGATTCGCCGCACTTGAAGCGCGGAATTGGCTTTGCCGCTACGCTCAATGTTGGCGGCGGCGCGCGCATTTACCGCAGCGACGGCTGCGGCGCGACGGTTAAAGTGGATGACTTTGGACACGTCACTTTGATCACAGGTTCCACCGAGATCGGGCAAGGTTCGGAAACCGTACTGGCGCAAATTGTGGCGCAAACCTTGGGCGCGAAAATGGAAGACGTCACGGTGCTTAACAGCGATACCGACATCAAACCTTGGGATGTTGGCGTTCATGCCAGTCGGACAACTTTCATCGCGGGCAACGCCGCTTACCTTGCCGCATTGGACGCCCGCAGCCAAATATTCGAAACCGCGGCGGAACTACTGAAAGCCAAACCTGAAGAGCTGCTATCCAATAATGGCAGCGTGACGGTCAAAGATGATCCAAAACGATCTGTTACGATTGCGCAAGCCGCTCGAGGCCGTCATTTCAAAGAAGGCGGAAAAGTGATTCTCGGCGAAGGCTGGTACGATCCGCCTACCAAACTTGTAGACAAGGATACGTATAAAGGAAATATCTCGGCGGCTTACGGATTTGGAGCACAGATGGCTGAGGTAGTGGTGGATACGGAAACCGGCAAAGTGCGAGTCTTGCGGCTGGTTTGCGCGAACGACGTTGGATTTGCCATCAATCCGATGGCGGTGGAAGGTCAAATCGAAGGCGGCGCGCAGATGGGGCTGGGTTACGCACTGACTGAAGAGTTGCTTGTCAAGAACGGCAAAATACTCAATCCTGATCTTCTTGACTATCGGTTATTCACATCTGCCGATATGCCCGAAATCAAATCTATTATCGTTGAAACCGACGACCCCAAGGGACCGTTTGGCGCGAAGGGAGTAGGCGAGATGGGTGGCACACCCACAGCTGCCGCCATTGCAAACGCCATTTATGATGCGGTGGGTGTTCGGATGACTCAACTCCCGATGACCCCGGAGCGGGTACTGGCGGCAATTATGGAAAAGGAGAAAACTGAATGACGGGATTGCGGTTAAACCCAAATTTATTGAAAGTGCCTTTATACATCGGCGGCAAATCAATTGACGCCGTCAAAGAGGAATTTGGCTTGGGCGAAGTCATTAAGATGGCTTCGAACGAAAGCCCCAACGGTCCTTCGCCGATGGCATTGGAAGCCGTCCAGCGGGCTTTAAAAGATGCCCATCGTTATCCCGGCATAGGCGAACGCGATCTCCGGCGAAAACTTGCCGAGCGTTTCGGCGAGGGTTTCACCGAAGACAACTTTGTCACTGGCAACGGCGGAACAGATATTTTGCGGATGATCACTCAGGCATTTTTGTTCGAAGGCGGCAACACGGTGATGTGTTCCGCAACATTCCCGATGTATCATATTTTGACAACCACGTACGGCGGACAGAATCGCCAGGTTCCCTACACGGCGGATTACTGTCACGATTTACCCGCCATGCTGGCGCAGATTGACAACGAGACGCGGATCGTGTTTCTGTGTTCGCCCAACAATCCCACCGGCACGATCATCACCCAATCCCAATTGGATGATTTTATCGCCAAAGTCCCCGACCATATCCCTGTCGTTTTGGATGAATCGTATAACCGCTACGTGGAGGCGGAGGATTACGCGGACAGTTTGGATTATATCCGCGCCGGGAAAAACATTATCGTTGTACGTAGTTTTTCCAAAACCGCCGGGCTTGCCAAC
>CXWL01007654.1_pt1 | contig 14250 bp, 9 predicted proteins | sample 590931 | NCBI WGS metagenome assembly CXWL01 (sample SAMEA3498368, study PRJEB10139) | groundwater metagenome | biome: water well; material: biofilm material | place: Germany | collected 2015-04-27 | reverse complement strand
CTGTCCGATCGCCCAGTACGAATAGCCGCCATCCCAGGCGAAGTCGTTCGAGATCGCCACGGCGGTCTGCTCGTCGAACAGTGGCAGGTATGGCAGGTCGTCGCCGATGGAAGTCAGCAGCGTCGTGAGCGGGGGCATCAACTCGTCGATCGTGGTCGCGGCTACGACCTCGCCGATCGTCGCGTCGATCTCGGCGCTGAGGTACTTCGCCACGTTGAACGGTGCGGTCGAACCGGTGATGAGCGGCGGCACCTCGGCGGGCCACGTGGTGCCGGCGCCGAGTGCGAGGAGCTGCAACGGACCGCCGTCACCACTGGTGAGACCGGCGATCCAGTCGGCCGGCGCCACCGCCTTCACGTTGATCGTGATTCCGACCTCGGCGGCGTTCTGCGCCAGGCTCTGGGCGAGCGGCGACATCCAGGGCTGTGACGTATCGACCGGGAGGTCCACCTCGAACCCGTCGGGCGTGGCCGACTTCGCGAGCGCAGCTTTGGCGTCGTCGATCGAGAATCCCGGCACGGCCGGCAGGTTTGCATACAGCGCTGCGGCGCCGTCCTCGCCGAGCGTCGAGGTAACCTGCGTCGCGGGAACGACGGTGAACGCGGTGGTCGCCCGACCGTTGAACAGCGGGCCGAGCAGCCCGTCTCGGTCGATCAGATGGGCCAACGCCAAGCGGGCGTTCGGGTCGTCGAACGGTGCGCTGGTGACGTCCATCGTGAGCATGTCGTTGTAGGCTCCCGTCACGTACGTCATCGTCGTCGAACCGAGGTCGTCCCATTGACGCGTGGCGATCAGCGGCACGTCGAAGTAGCCATCGATCTCGCCGCTGTCGATGGCGAGGCGAGCCGTGTCGGGATCGCCGATCACTTTGAACTCGATCTGCCGCACCTTGGCGGCACCGCCCCAATAGCCGTCGTAGCGGTCAAGCAGTGCACCATCGGCCGACGAATAGCTGGTGATGCTGAACGGGCCGGTGCCCATCCCCGGCTTGTCCGGACCGCCGAGTGCGTCACCCGCTGCTTCGGCGTATGCCTTCTGCATGATCTGCACCCACAGGGCGGCCTTGACAGCCAGGCCCGGCTCGGGAGCTGTCAGCCTCACCGTCAGGGTCGCGGCGTCGGTGGCCTCGATGCCGGCCACGTTGGCGAAGTTGTACGCCACCCCCGAGGTCGAGTCAGGCCCCACGTGGCGGGACCACGAGAAGCGCACGTCGTCGATGGTCAGCAACGTGCCGTCCCAGAAGGTCACATCGTCGCGGATCGTGAAGACCCACGTGAGTGGGTCGGGATTCTCGAACGATGAGGCGACGCCGGGTTGCACCGTGCCGTCGTTCGCCAGCACGAGCAACCCCTCGAACGCTGCTGTTTGCACGCGCCGGGTCGGGATGTCGCTGGCGAGTGCCGAGTCCATCGACAGCGGCGGCGACTGGATGGCCCACACCATGCGATCGACCTCACCGGCCGCCACAGGTGCTGTACTTGCTTCGGCGCCGACCTCGGACGTCAGCGCACCGTCGGCGGCGTCGGCCGCCGACGTGACGCTACTGCTGCCCCCGTCACTGTCGGTGCTGCTGCAAGCGCCGGCAACGAGTGCCAGTGCGAGGACCGCCGCCACGGCGGCTGGCTTCGAGTGTGCCCTCATGTGTCTCTCCCCGTTCCGTCGCTGCCGTTCGCTTCCAGACAGTCGCATAAGTAAACTATGCAATTGCACACCAACGCAAGGACGAACCGACCGGAGATCGCTCGATGACCACCGCAACGTCAGCCAACGGCACGTTTCCCCGTCCCGACTTACGATCGTTCGTGGACGGCGTGCACGTCGAGTCGGCCGACAGTGCCGAACTCGGATCGATCAACCCCGCCAACGGCGACTTGCTGTGGACCCTGCCCGCCGGCTCTCCCGACGATGTCGATCTCGCCGTTGGCGCTGCGAGGCGAGCGCTGGCCCGCGGCGTGTGGAACGACCCGGTGGCCCGCGTGGAGGCGCTGGCACGCCTGGCCGATCTGGTCGAGCGGCACACCGATCGACTCGCGCTGCTCGACACGCTCGAGGTGGGCATCCCTCTCGGCATCACCATGGCCGACGTCCCCGCGGCTGCGCAGATCGCGCGAGACCTGCTCGGGATGGTCCCGGAGGTGTCTGCGGATGCGGTGCCACCCGCATGCCGCGTGCCACGAGGCGTAGTCGCGGTCATCTCGCCATGGAACTTCCCGTTCTTCGTGGCGTTCACCAAGGTGGTGCCAGTGTTGGCCATGGGAAACTGCGTGGTGCTCAAGCCGAGCGAGACCTCCTCGGCGAGCGCGATGTTGCTGGCCGAGTTGGCGATCGAAGCCGGCCTGCCAGCCGGCGTTTTGAACGTCGTGGCCGGCCGCGGCGACGTGGTGGGCACCGCGCTCGTCGCGCATGAAGGCATCGACTTGGTGAACCTCACCGGCTCACTCGCGACGGGCCGGCAGGTGCTGACCGCATCGGCCGCCACGAGTCTCGTGCCGGTGATGACCGAACTCGGCGGGAAGTCGGCGCACTTGGTGGGCGAACACGCCCCAGATCTCGACGTCGTGGCCGACGCGATCGCGGCCAGCATCTTCTGGGCGGCGGGCCAGGTGTGCACGGCGGGGTCGCGGTTGATCGTTCACGGACGTCATCACGACGCGCTCCTGGAGTTGCTCGTCGACCGCGCCGCCCAGTGGCGACCGGGCGACCCGATGGATCTGACGCGCCAAGCCGGTCCGCTGGCGACCGAAGCGCATCGCACGTCCGTCGACCGAGCCGTCCGTCGCGCCGTCGAGGACGGCGGCCGCCTCGTGTGTGGCGGGGCCGCCGTCGACGGGCCCGGCTGGTACTACGAACCGACGATCGTCGACGGCGTCGGCGCCGATCACCCCCTGTTCCTCGACGAGGTCTTCGGCCCAGTGCTCGCCGTCACCACGTGTGCCTCCACGACCGAGGGCATCGCGCTGGCCAACGCGACGAAGTACGGGCTGTCCGCCACCGGTTGGAGCGCCGAGGAGACCGAGACGCGACTACTGGCCGACGGCCTTCGGGCCGCCTGGGTCACCGTGAACCCCCACCTCGGTCCCCCTTCGGATCCCAGAGCGGGGGCCGAGTCGATCGGCTGGTCCGGGTCTGGCGTCGAGGGCGGGCTCCCGACGCTGCGCGCGGCCACCAGACTCACGGTCGTGTCGGTCGCGGTTCCCACGTCGGACGGGCGAACCTAGGGCGGTGGGGCCGCGTTTTCCCGCGGGAAAACCGCGGGTGTCGTCGGCGACGTCGAACTCCAACGCGGCGAGCGCACAGTCGAGGTCGAGGTGGTCGCCGTACCGGCCTAGACTGCCCGCCGAGGTTCGGGTCGTTGGCGGGTTTCCCCGTACGTTGCATCGAGGTGGTCCTCCACCAACTCCCGAGGCCCCGCCGGGTTAGCTCAGTTGGCAGAGCACCGCACTTGTAATGCGGTTGTCGCGAGTTCGATTCTCGCACCCGGCTCGATCGGGCTCAGCCCACCCGCACCAGCTCGCGCACGCGGGCCAGCAGCACCTCGAGGGCCGGCTCGTTGAGGCCTCCCTGCGGGAAGATGACGTCGGCATGGCGCTTGCTCGGCTCGATGAACTGCTCGTGGCTCGGACGCACGGTGGCGAGGTACTGCTGCACGATGCTGTCGGGCGTGCGGCCGCGCTCGACCACGTCGCGGTGCAGCCGGCGGATGAGCCGCAGGTCGGCATCGGTGTCGACGTAGACCTTCAGATCGAACCTGTCGCGCAGCTGCGGCTCGTACAGCACGAGGATGCCCTCCACCACCACGATGCGCGCCGGATGCACCATCCGCACTTCGCCACTGCGTGTGTGGTTGCTGTAGTCGTAGATGGGGACCGGCACGGAGGCGCCGGCCGCGAGCGCGGCGATGTGGTCGTTGAGGAGCTGCCAGTCGAACGCGTCGGGGTGGTCGTAGTTCGCCAGCGCCCGTTGCTCGAACGCCTGATCGTCGCGGGCGATGTAGTACGAGTCGAGCTTGATCAGGGCGAGGTGCTCGTCGCCGACGAGCTCGGCGAGCCGCTCGCTGACCGTCGTCTTGCCCGAACACGTGCCGCCGGCCACGCCGATCAGGAAGGGGCGCGGGGCTGGGGAAGGGCTCATCGGCGGCCGAGGCTACCCGGGGTCGCGACGGCCTGCGTCAGGGGGTGCTTGTCACAGGGGTGGCTGACCGGTAAGGCTACGTAGGTGACTTCCGAGATCGACGAGCCCCTGTCCGACCGCCAACGCGCCATCATCGACTTCGAGGGCAGCTGGTGGATGCAGGACGAAGCCCGAGACCTGGCGATCCGGGCGCGTTTTGCCTGCTCCGCGGAGGAGTACTATCAGGAGCTCAACCAGCTGCTCGACCATCCTGGGGCTCTGTCGGTCGATCCGCTCGTCGTTCGGCGGCTCCGTCGTCAGCGTGAGCGCCGACGACGCGCTCGCATCGATGGTCCTGCAGGAGGAACCCGTACGGGCGAACAAGGAGGCATGAACGCATGAGCAGCGACCAGCCACGTCGATCACGCGACACCGGATCCGCGGGCTCGCCCATGGGTTCGACCGCGGCGATCGTGATCGCCATCGTGGCGGTCGTTGCCGGGTTCTTGATCCTCCGCCAGATCAACGACGACGACGGCGGAGGCAGCACCCCGCTGGCCACCACCCCGCTGGCCACCACCCCGCTGGCCACCACCCCGCTGGCCACCGAGCCAGCAGTGCCTGTCGAGACGACGCCGGCCACGGTCGCGGCCACGGTCGACGGCGCCACCGTGGTCGTTGCCAACGCATCCACGGTGAACGGCGCCGCCGGGGTCCTGACCACGGCGCTGAGCGGCAAGAACTTCACGATGGCCAAGGCCACGAACGCCACCGCCAAGCAAGAAGACACCACGATCCTCTACGACCCCAGCAACTCGAACGCGTTGGCGGTGGCCACCTATCTGGCTTCGTTGATGGGCAACCCTTCGGTGTTGGAGGTCTCGGCTCCGGCGCCCATCGATGGTGGCCTGCTGCCCGAGGGCGTCAGCATCATCGTGATGCTCGGCTCCGACAAGGCCAACTCCACCCTCGAACAGATGAACGCCCCCGCCACCAGTGCGGTCACCAACGCCACGACGGCGACGGTTGCTCCCTGATCAGACGGCTGGTGCCAGCTCGGAGATGAGCCGAGCCGCGGCCCGTTCGATGCACCACAGCGGTTCGTTCATCGCCCGGTCGATGCCGAACATCGCCACCAGCGAAACGTTGGCGATGCGCCGCGCCACCGCCGGGTCGGCATCGCCGACGACTGCACCGACTGGTGTGCCCAGCGAGCGGGCCAGCTCTTGCACCTTGCCCACGACCTTGCCGTCGAAGCTCTGCGCATCGAGGTAGCCCTCGCCGGTGATGATCAGGTCGGCCGTGGCGAGCGCGTCGTCGAGGTCGACCTCGTCGGCGACGAGGTCGAACCCGGGGAGGAGCTGGCCACCGAGCGCGGCCAGCGCCCCGGCAAGGCCACCGGCTGCGCCGCCGCCCGCGATCGCGGTCACGTCGACGCCGAACTCCGACGTGTACATCTGGGCGATCCGTTCGAGCCGTCCGGTGAGCATCCGCACCTGTGCCGGCGTGGCGCCCTTCTGCGGCGCGAACACCCGCGCCGCATCGACGAACACCGTGGTCACGTCGCAGGCGACGAGAAGCTCTACCCCGCGCAGCCGGTGTGGTGCACTGATCGCCCGCACCGCACCGAGCCCGCCGTCGGTGGTGGCCGATCCACCGAGGCAGACGATGATCTTCTTGGCCCCCGCACCCAAGGCCAGGTCGATCAGCTCACCGGTGCCCGCCGTCGTGGCGGCGATCGCATCGTTGTGCTCGGCGCCACCGATCAGCGCCAATCCCGAGGCTCGGGCCATCTCGATGACGGCGACGTTGCGCTGCAAGCGCCACTCGGCCTCGATCGGTGAGCCGAGTGGGCCGGTGACGGTGGATGTGCGGTTTGGCCCCCCGAGCGCCTCGAGCGTGCCCTCACCACCATCGGCGACCGGCACCTCGGCGCAGTCGTGGCCGAGCTCCCAGCAGGCGTGGCCGACAGCTGCCGCCACCTGGGCTCCGGTGGCCGTGCCCTTGTACTTGTCCACCGCTGCCACCACTCGCACGGCGGAAGCATACGGTGTCACCTCATGAGTGCTTCAGGAGACGTCACCTCCCTCGATGTGGCCCGGCTCGACGCAACCGCGCAGGCCGAGCTCGTCGCCAGCGGGCAGATCAGCGCGGCCGAGCTCGTCGAGGTCGCCGTCGATGCGGCCGCACGGCTCAACCCGGCCCTCAACGCGATCATCCACGAACGCTTCGCCGCGGCCCTCGTCGAGGCGCCGATGGCCTCGGGTCCGTTCGCCGGAGTGCCGATGGTGGTGAAGGACCTGGGCTGTGCGATCGGCGGAGAACCGCACCACCAGGGCGTGCGCGCCCTCAAGGCGATCGATCGTCGAGCACCGTACGACTCGGCCCTGTACCGGCGGTTCCGGGCGGCGGGTTTCGTCACCATCGGTCGCACCAACACGCCGGAGTGGGGCTCGACGATAACCACCGAGCCGCTCGCCTACGGGCCGTGCAGAAATCCGTGGAGCCTCGATCACTCCACCGGAGGTTCGTCGGGAGGTTCGGCGGCGGCGGTCGCTGCCGGCATCGTGAGCGTCGGCCATGCGAACGACGGCGGTGGATCGATCCGCATCCCGGCATCGGAGTGTGGGCTCGTCGGGCTGAAGCCGTCGCGAGGCCGCGTGTCGTTGGCCCCCGACGTGGGTGAGAGCTGGATGGGCTCGACGATCGACGGTGTCGTCACCCGGTCGGTGCGCGACAGCGCGGCGGTGCTCGATCTCATCGCCGGGTACGAGCCCGGCGATCCGTACATGGCGCCCCCGTTCCGGCGGCCGCTCGCGGGTGAGCTGGGAGCCGATCCGGGGCAGCTGCGCATCGGCGTGCTCGACCACCCGTTGCTCGGCGTAGCCGGGCATCCGGAGTGCACCGCCGCTGTGGCAAGCACGGCGCGGCTGCTCGAAGAGCTCGGCCATCACGTGGAGGCGTCGTGGCCCGAGGCGATCGGCGACCCCGAGTTCGCCACCCAGTTCCGCACGGTGGTGGCCACATGGACGGCGAACGACATCGCCGAGCTCGAGATCATCCTCGGTCGCCCGGTGGTCGCCGACGACATCGAGCCCGACAACCTCGCCCTCGGCACTCTCGGTCGCTCGATCACCGCGCCGCAGTACGTGGCGTCGATGCTTGCGGTGCACCGCTGGTGCCGCCGCGTGCTGGCGTGGTGGCATCCGTCCGACGGCTCCGCCGCCTTCGATCTGCTGATCACCCCAACGATCGCCACGCCACCACCGCCGATCGGCTACCTGTCCGAGCCCGGGCATGGCGGGCGCATCTTCGAGTTGCTGCAGTACACCGCGCAGTTCAACCTCACCGGTCAGCCGGCGGTCAGCCTGCCGCTGCACGTCACGCCGGATGGGTTGCCGGTGGGGGTGCAGCTCGTCGGCGCATACGGCCGCGAGGACCTGCTGGTGCGGGTGGCCGCGCAGCTCGAGGTGGCGTCACCGTGGAGCAATCGGTTGCCACCGGTTTGGGCTGGGCGTGGGTCCGCGCCGATCCCCGACGCGGATTCCCGACCGGATCGGTAGCATTTCGGGATGGCCGTCACCGTTCGAATCCCCACCACCATGCGCCCGATCTCGGGTGGCACGTCCACCGTGCAGGTCGAGGGCGCCACGCTCGGCGCCGTGCTGGCGGCACTCGACGTGGCCCATCCCGGCTTCGCCGAGCGGCTGTTCGACGAGTCCGGCGCGTTGCGCAAGTTCGTGAACGTGTTCGTCGCCGACGATGACGTGCGCTACCTCGATGGGCTCGCCACCGTGGTGCCCGAGGGCGAGACCGTCAGCATCATCCCAGCCGTCGCCGGCGGCTGNNGGCGGGAGTTCGGTCGTGCCGATGCCGGTGCCCGAATCCATCAGGTTCGGTTCCGGCACCATGTCGGGCAGCGCCGGGATGTCGCCGACGAATCCGACGGCCTGGCCGTGATGGGCGTCGACGGCGCGCTGGTGGTAGGCCTCGAGCGCGGCCCGGTTGTCGGGGTCGTGGTACCACGCACCGTCGACCAAGACCCCCGTCGTGCCGTTCTGGATCGCCAGGATGTCGTCGCCCAGGATGGTGCTCCGGGTGACCAGTGCATGCGCGATCGACAGCACCAGCCAGCGTTGCTCCTGCACCAACCGGGTGGCGAAGTCGTAGCGCTCGCGCAGCTTGGTCTCCACCCGCTGGTCGAGATCGTTGGCGGTGTCGAGCCCGAAGCCCTGCGTGTCCATCGGCGACGAAAGCGTGTCGCCCATGGCCGCTCGGCGCAGCATGTGGGTGGCCAACCCGGTGGCGGCGCGCAGGTCGCCGCCGACCCCGAAGGAGTTGTCGCCACCGAAGAACTCGCGCTCGGTGGCCAGGGAGACGATCGAGCAGACGAGGTCGATGTCGGCGTCGCTGCGCCAGTCGAACTTGCGGTCCTCACGAGGGATCCAGGCGACGAAACCTCCCACCGCTCCACGCTGCTCGATCGTGGCGATGTCGATCACATCGCGGTCGCGCAGCAGTTGCGTGGCCACGGCGTGCCCCGCTTCGTGCACCGCCGTCTCCCATCGTTCCAGCTCGGTGGAGGCGGTGCCGTCGGAGAGCCCGTGAACCTTGAACGTGCGGGCTTCGAGCATGTCGGCGAAGGTGACGAAGTCGCGACCGGCTCGCGTGGCCACGATGAGCGCCTCGTTCACCATGTCCTTGATCAAGGCACCACTGCCGCTCGGCGTACGGATCGCCATCTGCTCGACCTGCTCGGCCGACACCTGGTGACGGATCTTGCCGAGGTAGCCCTCGAAGGTGCGGACGCGGCCTTCGAGGTTCGGGTAGCCGACGTGGTACTTGCGGTCGATGCGGCCGGGCCGCAGCAGCGCCACGTCGAGCGCCTCGGGCATGTTGGTGGCGAACATGATCAGCATGCGGTACTTCGGCGGTGGCTTCGGCGCCATGCTGAGCAACTGGCGGATCTTGCGGCTGATGACGCCGCGCGGTTTCTTCAGACCGGACATCTCGGTGAGGATGCGCTGCAAGGTTCCGGCCCCACCGCCGCCCATGCCGCCCATCATGATCCCGAACCGCCCGCCCTTGCGCGGTGCGACGTCGACGCTCGGGCGTGAGGCGAGCAGGTCGTCGGCGAGCACAGATTGCGCGTTCGACGACAGGTAGTGCAGACCGTTGCAGGTGTGCAGCCCCATCGCCTCGGCGCGGGTGCGGATGAACTCCCCCGAGGTGGTGCCGCGATTGCCGAGCGTGTCGGCCTCGTCGAAGAACGCGATCACGCCTCCGTAGCGCAACGACAGTTTGCGCAGCCGCCGGAACAGCAGGAACACCTTCAAGATGCCGATGCCGAAGAACATGTTGATGAACGCGCCCGGCTCGACGAACACGAACGGCTTACCGGTCTCGCCGGCGACGGCCTCGGCCATCAGGGTCTTGCCGGTGCCCGGAGGACCCCACAGCAAGATGCCGCCGGGAACGTGGCCGCCCTTGCTCTCGATCACCTCCGGGTTGTCCAGGAACACCACGTTCTCCTGCACGCGGGCCAACACCTTGTCCTGGCCGTACACATCGGTGAACCGGGTCTTGATGTCTTGTGGCATGAAGGTTTCGATGCCGCCNNCGAGATCCGAACGGTTCGTAGAGCAGCCGCTCGGGCGCCTCGGCGATGGCCGTGGTGAGGTTCACGCCCCACAGACCGGAGAACAGCGACATGATGATCAGCAGCCAGATCGAGATCCGCACGATGCGCGCCAGGCGGAACCGCAGCCACGGGTTGCGCTTGCCCCAGAAGCGCTCCCATCCTCCCCAGATCCGCCTGGTCCAGAACCCGTGGTAGCGGACCACGCGCTCGCTGATCAGGTTGTGGATCTGGCGGACGACCTCCAGGCAGGCGAGCACGATGATCCACCACTTGGCGTTCAGTTGGTCGCGGATCGCCTCGCCCCAGCTCATGATCGGCACCTGGCTGTGCTTCAGCGCGGTGAGGTACGCGAGCACCACGGCGAGGAGCACGAACACCTTGACGCGATCGAAGAACAGCAACTTGCGTCGCGTCTTCGGTTCACGCTCGTCGGGCAGCACCTCGTGGATCGTGATCACGTCGTTCGGGGCGAGGGGCGCGGTCACAGGTCGATCCTCCAGGATCCGAGGACGTCGAAGATGTCGTCGCGATAGGTGTCGAAGCACTTCGCAGTGCAGTACAGATCGAGGATGTACACCCTCTGCCGGGTGGGGTCGACGAACACTTCGCGTGCTTGCGAGAGCCACTCGTCGGCGGTGGTGTCGCGGTGGTTCCAGACCGCAACCGCACCGCTGATGCCGTCGTCGGTGCGCAGCGGTTGATCGGTGACCACCTCCCACGTGGACTCGAGGCCCGTCGCCGGGTTCACCGGGTCGAACTCCAGCCCGACGGATCGCACCGACGAGATCGATACGTTCTCGCTCAGGCCGGCGCTCAGGGCGATGATCTGGGCGGTGCCGACCGGCTTGTCGCCGTCGCCGAGGTCGATGTTGGCGACATCGGCGGGCTCGTTCGAGTCGATCGCCCACACACGCAACGGTTGAGCGGTCGAGCCACCCGGCACGCGATCTTCGTAGAAGCCCTCGGTGGTGTCGGTCACCGTCCACGAACTGGGCACCTTGAAGTAGACGCCCTCGGCGGCGTCGTGCGGGTACTGGAACTCGGGCGAACCGCACGCGGTGAAGAGGAGCGCCGCCCCGGCGATTGCCGCCATTGATCGTTTCATCGTGGATCCATCGTTGCAGATGGCGGGGCGCAATGGCGCTTTTCGGAAAGCCCCCGGGTGTGGGAGGTGCAGTGCGAGTATGGGGGATGGTCACTGTGCGCGTGAGGTCGTTCTCCGATCGTCGGAATCTCGTGGTTGGAGTCGTCCTCGTCTTTGCGCTGGCTTCTGCCGCGGGTTGTGGGGGTGGTGGCAGTGGTGTCTCCAGCCGGGAGGCGGTGGTGGCGGCTCCGTCGGTGTTGATCGAGGATGGTCGTGTCACCGACGAGGCCTTGGAGGCTGTGTTCGACGGCGAGTCGGTGGATCAGGCTGTGGTGGATGCCTTCGTTGCCGAGGTGATGGCGTTGCCGGAGGAGGAACGGCTTGCGATTGCGGCGGACCTATCGCGTCGTGTCGAGTTGGAGGTGGCGCGGCTGAGCGGCTTGGAAGACGCGCTCGGCGGTACGGCCGCGACCGAGGCCGCGTTGGCGGGCGCGTGGGCACCGGTGAACGAAGCGATCGCAGGTGTCGCGCCGGCGCTGGCTGCTACGTCCGGCGACGGTGACGCGTCGGCATCGCCCGGGTCAACGCAACCGGCGGGGTTTGCTCGTCCGATGGAGGTGCCGGCGCCGAATGGGATGGCGGCGTTCGGGCTCCTCCTCGGCGGGATGGGCTTGGCGCTGATGGTCGACCCGTTGGTGTCGTCTTCGAACGACTTCACCAAGGATCAGTATTCGGAGGGGACGGTGAGTTCGGGCGTCGCGGTGTCGGGCGCGGTGGAGCAGTCGACGCTCACGATGTCCTTCGATGGCACTCAGGATGGCGTCGCTGTCAAGTTCAACGCAGAGGTGGTCGTTCATCCATGTCCCGACCCTTCGGGGAACTTCGACATGACGGCCAAGATCGACGTGAAGACGAGCAAGGGTGCGGTCGGGTCGAACGCAGCGATCGACATGAAGATCAACGGCCAGGTCGATGATGATGCGCACATCGCAAGTTCGACGACGGAGGCCAACACCCAGTGGGCCGACTTTGCCGGCGGGAAGGGTCAGTTCCTCGACTACACGATGGGACTTCCGTCCTCGGGGGACAACACGTTCGTCGTCAACCGAACCGGGGGTGCCGCCGGAACCGACTTCATACGGATGGCCGTGATCATGTCGACGATGTTCGTGTACATGGTGAAGGACAAGATGCTGCAGGCGGCGGAGAACGCGTGGTTGTCGGGTCGTTGCGTTGATCTGAAGGTGACGCCGTCGGCTGGGCCGGATGGGCTGGATCCCGGGCAGGTGGTGTCGGTGTTGGCCGAGCCGCGCAGCAAGATCGACGGTTCGCCAACGGGTGGGAACGTCACCGCGACGATGAAGGCTGGTGTGCAGTCGGTCGAGCCGAACGGTTCGCCGGTACCTGCCGACGCGAACTCGAACTACACCGCCGGCCCCGAACAAGACCAGTCCGGCACCGTCGCCTACGAGTCACGCTCGAAACGCGGTGTCGGCAAGGCCGAGGTCACGTTCAACACCGGTGCTCCAGCGGCGTACCTGGTGGTCGGCGGGCTGCAGGACTGGCAGGTGAGCATGGTCGTGTGCGACATCACCAAACCATTCACGCTCGAATCGCCCGGCGTCGGGGTGGCCGAGTTCACCGGTGGTCTGTCCGGCGCGTACTCGGCCACCGGCGTCTTCAACTTCTCGTACGCGGGAACCTACGAGGTGATCCTCAGCGATGGTCTCGGCTCGCCAGGCACCATGAGCGCGACCTCCAGTGGCCAGATCGCCGGTCAAGCCGGGTCGGGTACCGAGAACTACGTCCTCACGCCCGCCGACCCNNTCGGCTTCGTTCAGTCGACGAGCGCGCTGGCCGGACTAGAAGTCCTCCATGCCCCCACCGTGGCCGCCGCCGCCGTCGGACTCGGGCTTGTCGGCCACGACGGCTTCGGTGGTGAGGAACAGGGCCGCGATCGAGGCCGCGTTCTGCAGCGCCGAGCGGGTGACCTTGGCAGCATCGATGACGCCGATCTTGACGAGGTCCTGGTACTCGCCGGTTGCGGCGTTGAGGCCGTTGGCGCCCTTGAGGCTCTTCACCTTCTCGACGACGACGCCGCCTTCCATGCCGGCGTTCTCGGCGATCTGCTTCAGCGGGGCTTCGAGGCTCTTGGCCACCAACCGGGCACCCGTGGCCTCATCGCCCTTCAGGGAGTCGGCAACCGCCAGCACGGCGGCCTGGGCACGCAGCAAGGCCACGCCACCGCCGGGCACGACGCCCTCTTCGATGGCAGCCTTGGTGGTGCTGACGGCATCTTCGATGCGGTGCTTCTTCTCCTTCAGCTCCACCTCGGTGGCGGCGCCGACCTTCAGCACGGCAACGCCGCCGCTGAGCTTGGCGAGACGCTCCTGCAGCTTCTCGCGGTCGTAGTCGCTGTCGGTGTTGTCGATCTCGGCCTTGATCTGGTTGATCCGGCCCTTGATGTCGTCCTCGGATCCGGCACCCTCGACGATGGTTGTCTCGTCCTTGGTGATGATGACCTTCTTGGCGGTGCCGAGCAGATCCATCGTGGCGTTCTCGAGCTTGAGGCCGACCTCTTCGCTGATGACCTGACCGCCGGTGAGGATGGCGATGTCTTGCAGCATGGCCTTGCGACGCTCGCCGAAGCCGGGGGCCTTGACCGCGGCCGACTTGAACGTGCCGCGGATCTTGTTGACCACGAGGGTGGCGAGTGCCTCGCCCTCGATGTCTTCGGCGACGATGACCAGCGGGCGGCCGCTCTGCATGACCTTCTCGAGCACGGGCAACATGTCGCGCACCGAGCTGATCTTCGAGCTCACCAGGAGCACGTAGGCGTCGTCGAGCGACGCTTCCATGCGCTCGGTGTCGGTGACGAAGTACGGCGAGATGTAGCCCTTGTCGAAGCGCATGCCCTCGACGAGGTCCATCTCCATGCCGAAGGTCTGGCTCTCCTCGACGGTGATGACTCCGTCTTTGCCCACCTTGTCGATGGCTTCGGAGATCATCTGACCGATCTCGTTGTCGGCCGACGAGATCGAGGCGACCTGGGCGATCTGATCCTTCGAATCGACCTCTTTGGCGAGGCTCTTGATCGACTCGACGGCCGCCACCACGGCGGCCTCGATGCCCTTCTTGAGGGTCATCGGGTTGGCGCCGGCGGCCACGTTGCGCAGGCCCTCGCGGACCATTGCCCACGCCAGCACGGTGGCGGTGGTGGTGCCGTCGCCGGCGACGTCGTCGGTCTTCTTCGCGACTTCCTTGACCAACTCGGCACCGATGCGCTCGTAGGGGTCTTCGAGCTCGATTTCCTTGGCGATGGACACGCCGTCGTTGGTGATGGTGGGGGCTCCCCACTTCTTCTCCAGCACCACGTTGCGGCCCTTGGGCCCAAGCGTGACGCGCACGGCGTCGG
>CXWL01125247.1_pt1 | contig 14251 bp, 8 predicted proteins | sample 590931 | NCBI WGS metagenome assembly CXWL01 (sample SAMEA3498368, study PRJEB10139) | groundwater metagenome | biome: water well; material: biofilm material | place: Germany | collected 2015-04-27 | reverse complement strand
GGCCATGACGGTCCGAAACGGGCCCTTTTCAGCCGATCAAGGGGTCTGCTTGAGCGCCCGCAATGCAGCGATTGCGGTCGCTCGTACGGGCCGCGGTCCGAACTCACGATCGCTGAAATAGTTGCTCATGTGATCGGTCTCTCAACGGAGCTTGAAAAGGGGGCTGGGATTGGATGTCGGGATTACCAAGGTAAGTGTCTTCTTCGCCCTGCTGAGAGCAACGTACATCTTGGATTTTGGTACAGCGTGGACGTGAACTGCGCTTTGTCGCAAGCCATCAGCATCGCGTGATCGCACTCCAAGCCCTTCGCTGTTCAATCGCAAAAGTTTGCCGGCCGCTTAGCGGTCATTCATCGCGGTCCGCGAGTGTGCCCAAAGCAGTCACAAGACCCGGCGGTTTGCCTGCCCTGAAGGCGACGTCATCCTAGAGGTCAAGGTCATCTCTTGAATCGGCTAGCCATTGCCACCTCGGAACCTCGAACTCTGTGACTTATTCACACCTCCGTTTCCGCTTGTAACAACCTGAGCTGAGTGTTACCGTATTCCTGATTGAAATATAAAACCAACACCTACAGGCCTACATGGCGCGTCCGATACGAAAAACTCAAGCAACCACTCTGAAGATGACCCCGGAGGTTCGTGACCTCTGGGAGCGCTGTTCTGCGGAAGAAAACCGCAGTCTGACCAACATGTTTGAGGTCATGGTCCTGGAGCACGCCAAGAAGCTGAACATCACGCCGTCGACTACGACTACGACTACGCTCCCCGCGCCCCACGAGAAAAACATCAAGAACTAACAATGGCCCAGAATTTCTACGAACTCGTCCCACAGGCCCTGCGCGAAAGAGGCGGCGGGATTAGATGACCCCACCGTCGAAGCAGTCAATGAAGAGGTGCGTTCGAGCCCTCGGCCAAGCCGCCGAGCGCCTGGGATGTGACGCGTCCACGTTGGTCGGAACGGTCTTGCGGCTGTGGTGCAGGGAGGCATTCCCGGCCCTCCCCGACCCGTGCTTGCCTTACTCCCGGCCCCTTGCCTCAGAGCTGGCAAGCATCGCCTTTGTCGACATCTTGAGTCGGCTCAGCTTCTTGGAGGCCACCTACTGGCTCAGCTCGGCCTACGCCATGCTTGCTGACGAGGGCTACCGCAAAGAGCTTGCGATGTTCTTTACGCCCGCATCCTTAACCAAAGGTCTACTCGATGACCTGGCAGCACAGGGGGGCGACTTTGGCAGCAAGTCGTTTCTGGACCCTGCATGCGGCGGTGCCGCGTTCCTAGCTCCGATTGCGCTGCGCATGCGGAGCGCACTCCAAGCAAGGGGGTTGAACTCTCGCCAGGTCCTCAAGCACATTGAGAAGCACCTTTACGGCACCGACTTGGACACGACGCTGTGCGAGCTGTCCAAACACTTCCTGTGCATGGCACTCCACGAAGAAATCCAGAACTCCGGATACGTCCCAGCCTTCTCTGTACATCGGGCGGATTCGCTGACAGAGCTGACCGCCAAACTGGGCAAGGTCGATGTCGTAGTCTGCAACCCTCCCTACAGAAAGATGGGTGCCGAGGAGCTCGAACCGTTGCGGCCGACTTACGCAGATGTCATCGATGCTCAACCTAACCTGTACTGCCTCTTCATCGCCCTGAGCGTCCGGTTGCTTCGTGTTGGCGGCTATGCGGCCCTGGTAACGCCGACGAGTTTTCTGTCCGGACAATATTTCAGCCGGCTGCGTAAATTCCTCATTCGAAACACCGACATCGAGCACATTGGTATGGTCAGCGACAGGCTTGGCGTCTTCATAGACGTCGAGCAGGAAACCGCACTGACGGTCTTGCGACGGCGTATCGAAGAGGATCGCACTCAGATTCGGGCGGAGGTCTCCGTGGTGTCGGCCACCGGCACGTATCAGAGCGTCGGTGAATGTCTGCTGCCGAACGCCGGTGCAGTCTGGCCCATCCCGCGCTCCGTCGACGACATAGCGCTGCTTAAGGTTGCTACTACTTCGAAGTTCCGCCTATCGGACTACGGCTATCGCGTTCGTATCGGTGCCTATGTCTGGAACCGAGACAAGCGACCGAAATTTTCCTCTCTCCGGGAGGCACGCGCGGCAAAGGCCTTCACAGCGGTGCCGCTACTGTGGTCGAGAGACATCTCAGTGGGCGGCAGCATAAGTCTCGAAAACACCGTTGCTATCGATGGTGAACCACGGTTCGTGGACCTTGGCGACAAGGCGCATTCGTCGGTCGTCGCATTGCCTAGCGTGGTTGTACAGCGGGTCACATCAAACGACCAGCCGCGTCGTTTGGTGGTGGCGGCTGTATCTCCAAGCATCCTCAAGGAATATGGAGGCTTCATCGGCGAGAACCATGTGGTCATCGTTGAGCAGGTCACCGACAAGCCCGCCCTTCCTCCGACCAAGCTGGCGAAGTTGCTCAGCGCTCATTCGGTGGACCGCTACTTCAGGTGCATCTCAGGAGCCACCAACGTATCCGCGTTCGAGTTGAACCAGCTCGCGTTGCCGGACCCTCAGGCGCTTAAGGAGGCGATAACAAATGGCGATTCCATGGATGAGGCAGTCAACCGGGCCTTCGGACTCGTTTTGGGTAGTGTTGGCTAGACAACGAAATACTTTGTTGGACTCCAATGCCTCCATTCAAAACATTAGCAGACCGTCAGGCTGACCAGGCCAGGGCCAGGGAGAAGCTCGCCGAACGCGCGCGCAGGCTCGCGGCCCAGCCCGTCGTCTCCAAGCAGCTACCACCAACGCGCAAGGCAGTCGCAGTCGCCTTTCCTACGCTGGCTCCACCGCCTCGAGCGGAGCGTCCATGGGCGCGGGTCCGTGCCGGCTCCGCCGGGCTGGAGTACTACGCGAGAACGTCAACCGAGCAGATTGCGCTCCAGCCATGGACCAAGGACTTGGTAAACACGCTGCTGGAGACAGCGGACGAGGGCGGCATCACGCTCTGCCTGGTTTGGCCAGCCAAGCTCACGTCCTTGCCTCTTCTTCACGCCCTTGCCAGCATTGAACGGGTCTTCGCCAAAGACCTGCGCGGCCTTCGCACTTTGCTTTACCCCGGCACCCATGCTTGCCGAACCGCCCTCCATGGAGTCCTCGCTGACAGGAAGAAGTTGAGCGACTTCTACCGGTCGCTTTGGGCACAACAGGCAAACGGGACGATGCACGTTGTATCCAATACGCCGTCACTGGCCTTCTCAGCAGCTCTTCAGGCCCTTAACGACGTTCGCGCTTACCACCCGGAAGTTCCGAACCCATCCCTGGCCGAACTTGTTCCCGTCTTTGTGTTCGACCCATCCAAACGTGCATGGGTGACAACGGTCGCGAACCCCTTGGAACGTACCCTGTCCAAGGTTGAGCGCCTTGCGAATCGCCGGGATGTGCGCCAGAAAGTCAGTCTCGAATGGGCAGCTCCTGACAAGGCGCCAGGTGCCCTTCTGGTCGTACACCACACCGCCAAAAAAGAGGGGTGGCGTGCGGCCCTCACGGCCCCTTCGCTTCAAGGGAATGGCCGTCCCGAGGCACTCCTATTGGACGCCACGCATTCGACGAGTCAAACGAACTACTCTGCGGTTAAACGGCTGCCCGAGTTCCTGCAGCACGCCCGAGAGAATGGCTTCGCGGAGGCTGGGGCGGTCATTGTCACTGACGACCCCAAAACCTATTTCATCCTGCGCGCGCAACTGGCCGAGGCCAAGCTCACCTTTTCGACGAAGGTGTGGGCTGCGGAAGCTGAGGATGTACTCCTTTCCGCCAGCCCCGTCGCAGCCGACTGGAAGCCAGTCGTGCGTAGCAACGCCAATTTCAGTGTGAGCATCGTTGACCGCGATGCGTCGCAAGCTGCCCTAGCGTTTCAGCGGTTGACGGCATCCGCCGGCGGTGAAGAGACGCCCGCTCACCAAGCCCTCCTGCAGGCGTGCATGTACATCCTGCGCCTGTCGAACATGCCGGCTGGGTACACAGACCTGACTGCAGCCTCCTCGGAGGCCGGTGGCGCGGACTACGGAAGCCTGCAAAACGCCTGGACTCCCGTGAAGCTTAGCTTGGCGGAGGCCCTGGCCTCCGGCGCGCTGAATAGCGTGCGCGCGTCGGTCGAGGGGGCAATTGAACGCGCTGAAAAGCTCATCGACGCATGGAGTGACGCTACCCCGATGGCGGCACGGATGCTTGCGGAAGTCAGGAAGCATGCCTTGGCCTCCCGCCAGGGTATCTCGCTAGTACTCCCTAACAACAAGTATGTCCTGCTAGCGCACAGATTTCTCAAGCGCAAACTTGGGGGTGAGTGGCCCGACGCCGAACCTAGGGTTGAGTGGCACACCCTCTCTGCCGTAGCCAGGACGCTGGCGGGAGACCGAAAAGGCAAACACTTTGCCTTCGTCGGGGTGAACCCTGACGTGCTTCGCATCTTATTGACGCACCCGGAAGTCCCACATGGAACGACGGTTCTCGTCGCCTATCGTCAAGCGGAATCAACGCTGAAGACGCTGGTCAGCATGAAAGAGGTCGAGGCTTTCAAGGCCTATCGAGGCCGGATTGGCCTTCTGGCTCAGGAGCTTGAGCGACGTCTGAACGAGGTCCCCAACCCAATCGTTATCACCAAGCTACGCGAGATGTCCATGACATTCAAGTTCGACGACGCCGGACAACAGGGTCAGAGCGGCGAGCAAGCGTATTTCAGATTCGAGTTAGAAGGCGGTGCGCGGTCTTACGCGTCAGGTTGGGTCTATCGGCATGTTCCTGACGAAGACCCACCGTTTCGTCGGGCCGCGGCCAGCGCAATTCAAGCAGGAGACTTAGTTTTCGACATGAGTGACGAGCTTCGTGCGAAGCTGGAGTCGTCGCTGCATCTCAATGGAGAAGGCGCTAGCTCCATTGTCGACCCAGTTCGAATGCTGCTGAAGCTCTATCACACTGACGTGCAGACGCGCTGCTCGCTGATGTTCCATTCGTCAAAGCGCTCAGCACTGGCGCGGGAAATCCACTCCAAGATGGTTGAGATTGACCCCAGCGCAGCCGACTGCCGACCCGGGCGCGTTTACTACTGGTTGGCTTTGCAAGCGGAAGGTGACAGCCGGCCCCACGCCTCGAAAGACTCGAGATACTTCTTGATTTTTTGCAAAGCGCTTGGAATTAGCGACGAGGCCGCTACGCAGCATTGGGGATTCATTCGCAACGCCCGGGCCCTGAACCAATCTCTAGGCCGGGAACTGGTAGCGCGATACGCGGAAATTCTTTTCCAGCCGGAAAGCGCATTGACATACCGCAAAGTACCCGAGGAGGTTATCAAGCGCCTCCAACAAGAAGCGTTGCACTGTGTGTACCGCGTAGAGCGTGTTGTACCGCCCGCGGGACGCGCTAAAGCCGTGACACCAAAGAAGGGATAGAAGCATGCCCATCCTCAGCAAGAATCCGCGAATCATTCACCCCGCCTACAAGGAGGCCGTAGTGGATAGCCTGTTGAATGGGCTCTCGGCACGGCTCGCCGGCCGCGGTGAGTTCTACAAGGTAATTTACGGAGCCAAGCCAAGCGCGGCCTTGATGTCTGAGTTCATCATGCCCATGCCGGCCGAAGAGCGGGAGGGCGACGAAGAGGCCGACCCGATTCGAATCAGCGCGCATGGACTTGATTTTCAGATTCGCTCGACCGCTAAGTCCACGAAGCTCGGGGTGTCTCTGACGGGCGCGGTGTACGTTCGCATCTTGCCAATCGCGGACGAGGTCAAGCCCGGAGGGCGACTTGCAGCAATATTCCCTTTGACCAAGGAAGCTCGACTTGAAACCCGGGCAAAAGTCAAAGAGGCGCTGGGTAAGTTGATGGCGGAGTTGTCTGGCGGTAAAACACATCCGGACTGGGCGTCTAAAAGCTACGCAGCGCGAAAAGGCGCGTACGAGTCGATGGGTCTTCCATTCGACAACCGTCTGGACAGAACTGCTGCGAACGAAGATGTAAATTCCGGCGGCGAAGAGGCCCAAGACGACGAAGAAAGTGAAGTGCGTCCAGTTCAAGAGGTGGCAGGCGGTCCAGGCACGCCTGACGCCCTTGCTGACAGCATTCCTCCCCCGGCGAAGTGGCTCAGGCTCGAGCTCACGCTGCCCTCGTTCGAGTTCACACCGGCGTCCGCGGAGGCCGACGCAAAGACAGCCTCTGAGATTCTGAACGAAGAAATTACTAAGCAGCTCGCGGCCTGGGCCGCGAGCACAGAACCCGACTTCGGTGGCCAGCTGTGGGGCTACCGTCGGGGGCGCCTTGTCCGCCCCTCAGACATTAACGACTGGACGCGATACTTGGAGGCGGTGCGCGCATCGAAACTCGAAGTCGTTGTTCCCAAAGTTGAATTGCGTTGGGTTACCCAAGCGGTCTCTGACCCGGTCGACGCAACCCGTCTCACTATCCACGTTGCGCTCGAGAACTGGACACCGCCCCTTACCAAAACCAGTTTCAAAGAGCTGGAGCCCTCGCTCTTCCAGGTTTCGGTGGCCGTGACGGTACCCGCAGTGGAGCATCAGTTCCTGCGGCTGGACCGTGTCAAGCCTTCCTACCGATACAACCAGTACCTCAAGTACCCGGCACTGGGCTTCAACGGTGGTATCTCGCTCATAAGGGAGGGAGAGATGAACCGGCTGGTGACGACTTGGACGCCTCGCTACGTGCTGCCGCGAATTATCCCGACTGACGGGGCCGTCGAGCGCAACATCGAAAATCTCGCACAACCTGGCTGCCTCACGGGCCTGAAGCCCCTTATCGTCGCGTACGAAACGTGGCTCGCTCAGGTCGAGAAACACCCTGTAGACCATGGTCTTGAAGGCACCAACACAACTGAGCAGCTCGCCGTGGAGCGAGAAAAGCTGCATCAAGACCTCAGCGCCTGGAGGAGCGAGTTAGGCGCTATTCGGTGCGGCCTAGACATCCTTGAGAAGTCACGCTCTCACTGGAGTGGCCCGGGCATCCAAAAATCGCCACTGGGCATTCCGTTCGAGGCCTGGGTGTGCATGAATACCGCTATGGCCAAGGTTGCTCAGTCAAAGGGGTACGACGAGTGGCGGCTGTTCCAGCTCGCATTCATCCTGGCGTCCATCCCGGCGTTCGCGACGCGAATCCCTGAGTTTCACGATTTCTACACTCCCGAGGTCGCCAAGCACGCCAACGCAGTAACGCTTCTGTATTTCGCCACTGGGGGCGGAAAGTCTGAGGCCTTCCTCGGGCTGCTGGCATTCGTTCTATTCCTGGACAGGCTACGTGGGAAGCACAGAGGGGTCTCCGGATTGATGCGCTATCCGTTGCGACTGCTAACACTGCAGCAAGCCCGGCGTACCTTCGCGACCATGGGAGCAGCGGAGGAAGTTCGGCACGCACGTGGGCACCCTGGCGAGCCGTTCTCGCTGGGGTTCTGGGTGGGCGGAAGCAATACTCCCAATTGGCATTCAGAAGATGGTTATGACGAAGTGCCCCGTGATACAGACGTTCTTCCTGGTGCTGAGTCCGTGCACAAGGATGTCCAACCGTATAAGGGAGCGCGCGAACGGTGGTTGAAACTGTCGACGTGTCCCTTCTGTGGGAACAAGGATGGCAGCATGCTTGCTCTTCGGAGGCACTCCGGCAACGGCGCCAACGCACTGGGCCATTACTGCACTGCACCCGCGACGAAGTGCTCGTGGAACGACCGGTTTTCCACGCCCACTCCTCTGCCCTTCTACACCGTCGATGAGGACATCTACGATCTGGCACCATCCGTACTTCTTGGGACGGTGGATAAGCTTGCCGCAATTGGCCAGTCGCAGGGCACTATTCGCAAGTTCTTCGGCATGTTCGGCTTTGCGCCGCTGGTCGAGAGCGGCAGCGGACGCCTTTTTGTGCCAATGTGGCCTAAGGATTGGGAGGGACACCCCGGCACGAGCACTCGTGGGCTGTTCCCGTCATTTTTCAATGGAGAAAGGCTGTTCTTCGACCCATTTCCTGCGCTACTGATTCAGGACGAAGCCCACTTGCTTGACGAGTCTCTCGGTACGTTCTCTGGTCTATTCGAGTCAGCACTCGAGGCCGCACAGGACCAGCTCGCACCGTTACTAAAGGGTCACCTGTCCTACGAGCCTGACTCGACTGTCCGCCGAAAAATCAAGGTAATCGCCGCCTCCGCAACTGTCAGCGAGCCACAGCGACAGATGCGCAATCTCTACCAACGGGACAACACGGTCCAATTTCCATACCCAGGGCCTTCTCTCTATGACTCGTTCTACGCAACTCCAATGCAGCCGGATGGAACGCCCGACGATGTAGAGCGAGCCGCGCTTCCATCCAGCGACATCGAACTCCGGAGCCATTGGGCGCGTGTCTATGGAGCTGTCCTTACTAACGGCCACCGGCACACCGTGGCAATGGCCTCTGTGCTGGGGCACTACCACCTCATGCTCACGGGCCTGTACGAGAGGCTGGGTAGCGGGGACGTGGAGAAGGAAGCGCACGCCCGTAGTGAGCTGGTTCGATGGGTCTCACCTGGCCCGCTGCAGGCCCAGTTTTCTCGGTTGCTCACTCAAGCTGATGCGGCGACATTGCTCACGCTTGTAGACCTGCACCGCATCGCACTTACCTATGTGACCAACAAGAAGGGGGGCGACCAGGTTATCGACACCGAGAAGGTGCAGTTTGAGAAGCTTCACCAAGCCGAGGGCTTCACCGAGCACGCGCTGGAATCGGAACTCATCTCGGGTGCAGTGTCAGCAGCAGCTATTCAGGAAATTGTCCGACTTGCTGAGAAGCGGGTGGGGGTCAACGAGCCGTTTCCCCCTTTGAATGAGACGTTGCGGTCTGTCATCGCAACCTCGGCCATCTCGCACGGCGTTGACGTGGAGGAATTCAATGCGATGTTCTTCGCGGGCATCCCGTCCGACATTGCCGAGTACATCCAGGCATCCTCGCGGATAGGCCGTACCCATGTGGGGTTTTCTCTGTTGGTGCCTGTTCCTCAGCGCTACCGAGACCGGTTCGTTTTCGAGATTCACGACATCTTCCATCGGTTCCTTGAGCGAATGATTTTGCCGGCGGCGGTTGACCGGTGGGCCGAAAAAGCGCTGGTACGGGTGATGCCCAGCTTTTTCCAAGAGTACGTTTGTGGCATGAACGCCATTGAACGGCTGTGCGCGGCCGACGACGACAAGAAGCGTAACAGTCCAACGTTTGCGATGGCATCGGACGTTCGCGATTTCCTGTCCGCTCCTGCAAACCTTAAGGCAACCGAGGCGTTCATGGAGAAGGCGTTGGGATTGGGGTTTTCCCCTTCTCCAGAAGGCAAAAACTACTACCGGTCGCTCCTCAAGACCGAGCTGGCTCACTATCAGCAAGACCTGAACGTGGACCGCCTAGTCAATGCCACGCACTTGGCAAGATTCTTTGCTGCACGGAACAACTTGCTCAGGCCGATGACGTCTCTGCGAGACGTTGACCTGCCAGGCCTGATTCGCGAGTCCGGCATAGACGCGTCGTCCAAGCACGTGAAGGATGGCATGACGGCTCGAGCAATGACTTTTATTCGACGGGGTTCTGGAGCAGACATCGATTCGACAGATGGTGCGACGGAATCTCGCACCTGAGGGGAGATACAGATATGGCAAAAGCTAAGACAATGAACCGCTCGCGCAACCAGCTCGCGACGGCCTACGCACCGGAGAGTTTCTTCACCTTTGAGGGGGGCCTGGGTGCGTGCATCGCCCGCTCCTCAACGGGAGAGCCCATTCACCTGTCCGAGTCCACCATGGACTTGGTGTTCGAACGAATGAATGAAGTCGGCCAGGCTTGGTTCAATACGGCGTCATCGGCGCGAGATGACGACCCAACGAAACCGATGGTCTTGCCAGCTCAGTGTGTCGACCAGGCAATGCTGGACCCGACGCGTTCGGAATTTCAGCTTCCGGGGCAAGACCGCTTCTATCTCTGTCGGCCTTCGCACATGGAGTACACGCCTGCTCCGCTGACTTTTGCGTGCCGAACGTGCGGAATGTTTCGAGGCTATGAAACCCTTGTGGAGTTCGACAAGGACCTGGAATACCTGACACCGGACCACTGTCAAAACCCGAGACAGAAGGGTCAGTGTGACTGGGAGCAGCTGGACGTAATCTTCGTGCACTGGTCTGGTCGCTGGGAAGCTGCGTTTCCAGGCCAATGGCACTGGAGCGACCGTGACGCCAAGGTCATCAAGCGTCGCGATAGCTGTGTCTGCGGCAGCTTCCAGTTCAAATTGAATCGGAAGTCTGCAGGCATTGGCGATTGGTTTTTCGAATGCGCCATTTGCGATAAGCCGTTATCTCCAAAGTGGCTGCAGAACGACCGTGACACGCTTCGCATATTGGGCCCGGCAATGGCACCCAACCGGCTGACGGAAGTGCGCATGCAAGCCGTGCCTTACCGAGCGTCAAGTGCCTACTATGTCAAGTCTGACCTGTTCATTGATTTCAAAGACGGCAGCCAGCAACTGCTGACGCGTCTGCGGCCTGGACGCGAAGCAGAACTCAAGGACTTCGTGGCCAAGCAGTATGGCTTCGCATCTCAAGCCCTAACGGACGATGACGTGCAATCGGCTTGCGCGGGCAAGCCTGAGTGCGCGAAGGACTTGGGAGACTACTTGGCCGCAGTGAATCAGATTCGGCTCGTAGAACAGCAGCTGTCTACTCTCCCTGAGTCGATGCGCGAAACCTTCAAAGGGCTGCTTGATGTGGCCTACAACAGTAAGCAGCGCATTCTGGATGACCTCCGTCAGCGACAAATCCTGCTGCCAAAAGTGGAGTTGCCTCCTGGTGTTGTCTCAAACATCAGAGACAGGCAATCGAAGTTCGCGTCTAAGTTTGACCCGTTCCGATTGGCCATCGAACACGCCACACTCAAGAGCACGAGGCTCGACGTTGAAACCCGGACGAATGGCAAGAAGCCGTACGTTTCATTCACTCGGCTGGACGAAGACCTCGCCCCCGAAGACAAGGACAAGACCGTGACCGTGCAGGCGGACACGCGCGCCCTACTCGACAAGCTCGGGCTGGAGGATATGGGGCTCATTCGAGAATTCGACCTGTGCCGCTTCAGCTTCGGTTACTCCCGCATGGAGTCAACTCCAGTCCTCCGCGAAAAGCGTGGCATGGACATGCCTGTCCGGCTGAACTTGTTTCCTCCGGTAAAGCAAAACGACAGTATGCGGTACCCCGTGTACGTCGTGCAGCAGGGCAACGAAGCCATTTATGTCCGCCTCAAAGAGGAGCTCGTCCTCGAGTGGCTGCGTGGGCTGCACTGCCCAGACATGTTTACGCTCAATGAAGGCGAAAAGATTGGTGCGGGCATCTTGGGGGCAGCCCAGACTATGGGTCCGTTCTTGGACAACCTGCCAGAGACTTTGTCACCTCCGGTCTACCTGTATGTCTATTCGCTGCTTCATAGCTACTCGCATCTGCTGATGAAACACATGTCCGAGTATTCGGGCCTGGACTTGGGCTCCCTTGGTGAGTACATATTCCCCGCAGACCTCGCATTTGTGGTTTATCGCAACGGCACCACGATGGACTTGGGGAACCTATCTGCACTCTGGCGTAATTCTGGACCCGCCATGCTGGCGGCGATGCTGGGTTCCAAGGCGACGCAATGCGGCACAGGTTCTCTGTGTACGGAACGTGGCGGTGCGTGCCCAGATTGCGTGATGATGCCGGAGACGTCTTGCGTCGCGAGTAACAAGCTGCTGTCCCGGTCTGTGTTGCGCTCCATCGGCGGAAAGCCCCGGCTAGATAGGCGGGCTTCACCGATTCGCGGCTACCTCGACTTGACCTAGCCAAAGACTCACCATGTCCGCCCAGAAGCTCACTGCATTTGAGCAAGCCGTCATCACCGGTGTCGCCTACAAGGCTGGCTTGGCAGCCGCGTTGTTGGACGCTTGGGCCGCGCTACCCGCAAGTTCTGTGCAGTCGGCGCGCTCCCTGGTAGACGCTGCGCAGTTAGGTGTGACAGAGGAGAGTTCCACTCGCGAACTTCTTGAGCGTGCTGTCGAAATAGGTCTACTGGAGAAGTCGGCATTAGGGTTCAAGCCCCAAGGAAGTACTCACGCCCGCTTTCAGAGGTTGGCCTTTGCCTTGAACGCCGTCGAGTACTATCGGTCGGCAGTCCACCGAGATGCGACTCTTGCGCAGGTCGTTCTGACAAGGCCGCCAAGGCCCAGCGTATTGGAGCAGAAGCTAGCGGCCCTTGGATGGAGGACTACTGACCTGGAGCCAACGGAGCATGCCTTTCATGGAATAGTGCGGGCAGCTCAGCGCCGAGTGGTCGTCATGACACCGTTCTTCGATGGCAAAGGCGCGATGTGGCTGCAGGAACTGCTATCGTATGCCGCTCCCGGCGTTGAGCGGTCCCTTATTCTTCGTAGCTTAGAGGACCCCACTCGAAGGGACTACCCAGCCGGGTTTGATGTCATCGCGCCGTGGTTGAAAACGCAAGGAGTGCGCGTTTTCAACTATTCGCTTCCGCGGATTGGGGGTGGACGGGAAACCTTCCACGCGAAGACAGTTTTGTGCGACCGCAGCGCGGCCTACCTCGGCTCATCGAATGTGACGGCAGCCTCGCTCGAACATTCTATGGAGATGGGCGTGGTGCTTCAGGGCCGCGCCGCTGCGGGGGTGGCTGACGTCATCGACGCGGTCCTTGCCGCTGCAGAACAGCGGATTTGGGACGCCTGAAACCGTTCAACGGAGGGTCGGCAGTTCCCTTTGTTGCGAGCGGCTAATTTTCTTCTGTTCGGCCATGAAATCAAGCTAAGCATTGATTTGTATGAATTTTGGTCCTCAGCGTATTAACACCCCCAACGGCTAGGGGCTAACCTGGTAGGGGGGTGTTCTGAAGAGATTAACGTGCACCATTCGGATTGTGGATGCAGATTCCTACGGCCCCGAATGACTGCTCCTGGCCAAACGTGGATGTAGCCGTAGTTGGATTCGTCGCCACATTGCGGACAGACAAGTTACAACACTGAGTGGCCGCTTTGGAGACTGTAGTTTCGGTTCCGTTTCTTCCGCATTCAGTCTGAACCGGCCGGTGGTCCGCATTATGAGAATGGCTGCAGTTGGCCGAAGAGCGGACGTTAGCGCTCAGCGCCATCACGCTGCAAATAGAAGGCCCGCAAAAGCTGCTCCTGTTTCAAACGTAGACCCCATAACGCATGCGTAACAAAAGTCGAGTGACCTGCGCGATGCCATCTATCGTTTGCATGAGATCAACGGGCCTACGCTGGTCCAGGCCCATCGCGGGGGCCATCAACCACTGCTCGGCAGCAGCGATGCTTCCGAGCTCTTCAACAGCCAGGGCGCGTACTTTGAAATCCAGCTGCATCAAGCGGTCGTAGTCTGAGCTTCCGAATTCGCGATCAACTGGAGCGATTTTTAACCATGCTTGCTCCTCAGAAGACCGCCGGAAAAATCTGGAGTGATGAAACCTTGATCGGAAAAGTTGGCCCACGATACGCTTTCTTTTTCTGCTGCTCACTTCTGGTCTCCTTCGAAGATTTTCCTCGGGCATCGTATTCTTCTGCGCGCTGAGTGTTAAAGATCAATGCCGTCCGGCGCCTGATTGCGATCCAGGCCCTTATGATTTGGCGTGACCCCACGATTCGTTCGGCGATAGCGCTCGAAAAATGATGTTTCAAGGTGTCGCCTGAAGTGTCCAGCGGGTAGCGAAGGCGCCAGGTTGTGGAAAGCACGATGTCCACCTGCGGGAATTCGCGCAGGATGCCTTCGATCAGGTTGCGCTGGCAAAACTTGAACTGGACGACGCAGGGATCAGGATGGAGCACACCATCGAAGTCAAGAAAAAGAGTCATTCAGTTTTCCCGGTGTTCGATCGCGCTGTCGTGATGCGCGTCAGGTGGTGGCGGAACAGGTCTTCGTCGGAGGGCATGAAGCCATCACCACCGTCCACCTTCATGAGGTTTGGGCAACCGGGCAAGAACCATTCATCCCGATCATCCAGAGCCAGCCAGGGCGTGTAGACCGGACGGTTCGACTTGAGCCAGGCGCTGCATTCGAGCTCGCGCGTGTATGGAAGGGCATCAAGCCCATTTTCCTGAAGGCGCCCCAAAAATGGCGTGACACCAACAACTCGCGGGGCGATGTCCGGGGAGAAATGGCGGCGCAGGTGCGCTACCGCAATCGCATCAGCGTCCCCCATCCAGTCCAGACGCCAAGTGGATGAAATGACGATCTCCACGGAAGGGTACTCCCTGAG
>CXWL01062655.1_pt1 | contig 14251 bp, 13 predicted proteins | sample 590931 | NCBI WGS metagenome assembly CXWL01 (sample SAMEA3498368, study PRJEB10139) | groundwater metagenome | biome: water well; material: biofilm material | place: Germany | collected 2015-04-27 | reverse complement strand
GCCGATGTCGACCACCATCGAGCCGGTGGCATCCGACACCGGCAGGCCGGCGCCGATCGCCGCCGCCATCGGCTCTTCGATCAGGTACACCTGCGAGGCGCCGGCGCCGAGCGCCGATTCGCGGATCGCGCGGCGCTCGACCTGGGTCGAACCGCACGGCACGCAGATGATGATGCGCGGCGAAGGGCGGAAGAATTTGGAGTCGTGCACCATGCGGATGAACTGCTTGAGCATCTGCTCGGTGACGGTGAAGTCGGCGATGACGCCGTCCTTCATCGGGCGGATCGCCTCGATATTGCCGGGCACCTTGCCGAGCATCTGCTTGGCTTCCTTGCCGACCGCCTGGATCGTCTTCTTGCCGTTCGGGCCGCCTTCCTGGCGGATCGCCACGACCGAGGGCTCGTCGAGCACGATGCCGAGGCCGCGCACGTAAATCAGGGTGTTCGCCGTACCCAGGTCGATTGCCAGGTCATTCGAAAAATAGCTGCGTAAAAAACCAAACATGTGTGTCCTGATGCGCAACGAGCTGCGCCTAAGCATTAATAAGGAACATCCAAATCAATCACCAGGCAGCTCAAAATGACATGCTGCTGCCTGTTCTTTTATATGCTGCGGCAGCCCGTTTTCGGCGCCGACAACGCATTAGCCCGCCATTCTACCTTATAATTTGCACGTAAAATGCCGAATGGCCTCTCTAATGCAGACCGCCCTGCCGGGCCGAATCCGTGGCATTGCCAAGCTTTTACGACCTTTTAGTGCGGTGTTGTGTAAATTTCTTCATCATTCCTCAATCTATCGAGCGCGGCCTGCACCGCGCAAATTGCCATGTCCCTGACACTTTCAGACGTAAAACGGATCGCCAACCTGGCGCAACTCGACATGGACGAGGCGCATGCCGAGACGGCATTACGTGAACTAAATAACATCTTTGCTTTGGCCGAACAAATGCAGGCGATCGACACCGAAGGCGTTGCGCCGCTGTCACAGCCGCTCGCCGCCTTCCTCGGCAACCTGCCGCTGCGCCTGCGCGAGGACGTCGTCACCGAAGAAAATCACCGCGATGCCTATCAGGCGCCCGCCCCGAAGACCGAGGACGGCCTGTACCTGGTGCCGAAAGTAATCGAATAAGCAGCCCCCACAGAATCCGACATCGAGCCATGCATACAAAAACCATCAAACAGCTGTCCGCCATGCTGCACGCGAAGCAGGTGTCCGCCACCGAGCTGACCGCGCATTTCCTGCAGCGCGCCCAGGCCAGCGACCTGAACGCCTTCCTGCACATCGACCCGGCCCTGTCGCTGGCGCAGGCGGGCGCCGCCGACGCCCGCATCGCCAGCGGTAACGCCGGCCCGCTGACCGGCATCCCGATCGCCCACAAGGACATCTTCGTGACCGAAGGCTGGCGTTCGACGGCCGGCTCGAAGATGCTGGCCAATTACACCAGCCCGTTCAACGCCACCGTCGTCGAGCGCTTCGGCGCGGCCGGCATGGTCACCCTCGGCAAGCTCAATTGCGACGAATTCGCGATGGGCTCGTCGAACCAGAACTCCGCCTTCGGCGCCGTGAAAAACCCGTGGGACAAGCTGGCGGTGCCGGGCGGCTCCTCGGGCGGCTCGGCCGCCGCGATCGCCGCGCGCATTGCGCCGGCCGCCACCGCCACCGACACCGGCGGCTCGATCCGCCAGCCGGCCTCGTTTTGCGGCGTCACCGGCATCAAGCCGACTTACGGGCGCGTCTCGCGCTTCGGCATGATCGCGTTCGCCTCCTCGCTCGACCAGGGCGGCCCGATGGCGCAGACGGCCGAAGACTGCGCCATGCTGCTGGGCGAAATGATCGGCTTCGACGAACGCGACTCGACCAGCCTGACGCCGGCCCAGGGCAACCTGCGCGAAGACTTCGCGCGCGACCTGAACGTGCCGCTGGCCGGCCTGCGCATCGGCGTACCGAAAGAGTATTTCGGCGAAGGCCTGGCGGCCGACGTCGAAGCGGCGGTGCGCGCCGCGCTCGATCAGTTCGTCAAGCTCGGCGCCACCCTGGTCGACATCTCGCTGCCGAAGACGGCGCAATCGATCCCGGTGTACTACATCATTGCGCCGGCCGAAGCGTCGTCGAACCTGTCGCGTTTCGACGGCGTGCGCTACGGCCACCGCGCCAGCGAATACAAGGACCTGGCCGACATGTACAAGAAGTCGCGCGCCGAAGGCTTCGGCCGCGAAGTACAGCGTCGCATCATGGTCGGCACCTACGTGCTGTGCCACGGCTACTACGACGCCTATTACCTGAAGGCGCAGAAGATCCGGCGCCTGATCGCCGAAGACTTCCAGGCCGTGCTCGGCAACACCTGCGACGTCATCATGGGGCCGGTCGCGCCGACGGTGGCGTGGGACCTGGGCGAAAAGACCGACGACCCGGTCGCCGCCTACCTGGCCGACATCTTCACGCTGTCGACCAGCCTGGCCGGCCTGCCCGGCATGTCGATCCCGTGCGGCTTCGGCCAAGGCGAAAAGAACGGCAAGCGCCCGGTCGGGCTGCAGATCATCGGCAACTACTTTGCCGAAGCGAAGCTGCTGGGCATCGCCCACCAGTACCAGCAGGTCACCGACTGGCACACCCGTGCGCCGGCCGGCGTCTGAACGCGCGAGAAAGAAGAGAGAAAACTATGCAATGGGAAGTCGTCATCGGTCTTGAGAACCACGTGCAGCTCACGACCAACTCGAAAATTTTCAGCGGCAGCGCGATCCGTTTCGGCGCCGCGCCGAACACCCAGGCCAGCCCGGTCGACCTGGCGCTGCCGGGCGTGCTGCCGGTCATGAACAAGGGCGCGGTCGAACGCGCGATCCGCTTCGGCCTGGCCGTCAACGCCAAGATCGCGCCGCACTCGATCTTCGCGCGCAAGAACTACTTTTACCCCGACCTGCCGAAGGGCTACCAGATCAGCCAGTTCGAAGAACCTGTCGTCATCGGCGGCCAGGTCAGCTTCGGTTTCGAAAAGGACGGCAAGTTCGAGACGCGCACCATCAACCTGACCCGCGCCCACCTCGAGGAAGACGCCGGCAAGTCGCTGCACGAGGACTACCACGGCATGACCGGCATCGACCTCAATCGCGCCGGCACGCCGCTGCTGGAGATCGTCTCCGAGCCGGAAATGCGCAGCGGCGCCGAAGCGGTCGCCTACGCCAAGGCCTTGCATTCGCTGGTGGTCTGGCTCGGCATCTGCGACGGCAACATGCAGGAAGGCTCGTTCCGCTGCGACGTCAACGTCTCGGTGCGCCCGGTCGGCCAGAAGGAATTCGGCACCCGCTGCGAGATCAAGAACCTGAACTCGTTCCGCTTCATCGAAGAGGCAGTGCACTACGAAGTGCGGCGCCAGATCGACCTGATCGAAGACGGCGGCAAGGTCGTGCAGGCGACCCGCCTGTGGGATCCGGACAAGAAGGAAACGCGTTCGATGCGCACCAAGGAAGACGCGCAGGACTACCGCTACTTCCCTGATCCGGATTTGCCGCCATTGGAGATTTCCGAAGAGTGGATCGCGCGCGTCAAAGCCGACATGCCGGAACTGCCGGCGGCGATGCGCCTGCGCTTTGTGAGCGATTACGGCCTGCCGGAATACGACTCGCTGATCCTCACCTCGTCGCACCAGATGGCGGCCTATTTCGAAGCGGTGGTGGCGATCGCCGGCAAGCCGAATGCGAAAACTGCGGCCAACTGGCTGATGGGCGACGTCGCCTCGACCCTGAACCGCGAGAACGTCGACATCGCCGACTCGCCGGTCGAAGCGTCGCAACTGGCGCGGCTGCTGGTGCGCATCGCCGACGGCACGATCTCGAACAAGATCGCCAAGGAAGTGTTCGCGGCGATGTGGGAAGCGAAATCGAGCGACGAGAAGATCGCCGACGTCATCATCGACCAGAAAGGCCTGCGCCAGATTTCCGACAGCGGCGCGCTCGAAGCGATCGTCGACGAGGTGCTGGCGGCGAACGCGAAGTCGGTCGAGCAGTACCGCGCCGGCAAAGAAGCGGCGATCAATTCGCTGATCGGCCAGGCGATGAAAGCATCGAAGGGCAAGGCCAATCCGGCGCAGTTGACGGAGCTGTTGAAGAAGAAGCTGGCCGGCTAACCGGCAGCTGGCAAAAGAAAGGCGACTCTCGGGTCGCCTTTTTTACGCATCAATCTCAAAATGACTATGTCATTTTGACCTTTCGCGAGGCCTTTTGGTTCACGAAAAAGAGCGGTTTTCGACCGCTGTTTGACGCGCACCAATTATGCAAGAACTCGCATACTTTCAGACACCGTAACGCGTCCGGTACGCCGATACCGCATCGCGGTACTGCGCCAGTTGCGGATCGGCCCCGGCGCCCGACAGGTAGCTGAACAAGTCGTCGAGGTTGCCGATCGAGATGACCGGGATGCCGAACTCGCGGCTCACTTCCTGCACCGCCGAACTGGCCGACAGTGCGCCATCCTTGCCCGAGCGCTCCATCCGGTCGAGCGCGATCAGCACGGCGCACGGCTCGGCGCCGGCGGCGCGGATCATGTCGACCGACTCGCGCACCGACGTGCCGGCCGAGATCACGTCGTCGATGATCACGACCTTGCCCTGCAGCTTGGCGCCAACGATGGTGCCGCCCTCGCCGTGGTCCTTGGCTTCCTTGCGGTTGAAGGCGAACGAGGTGTTGCGGCCCTTGCCGGCCAGCGCCACCGCGGTCGCCGACGCCAGCGTGATGCCCTTGTAGGCCGGGCCGAACAGCATGTCGAACTCGACGCCCGAGTCGAGCAGCGTCTGGGCGTAGAATTGTGCCAGCTGGGCCAGCGTGGCGCCTTCGTGGAACAGCCCCGCGTTGAAGAAATACGGCGACAAACGCCCCGCCTTGGTCGTAAACTCGCCGAAGCGCAAGACTCCCGCCGAGACTGAAAACGCGATAAACTGTTGCCGCAAATTGTCCACAATGACCCCTGATGTCTGTCTGTCGATGAAAAGTGGCTGTATTTTAATCCCGCGGCAGCGCCAGCGCCATCGCCCTCCTCCTTTTGCCCTCTGGAACCATGCCTAAAATTATTTCTGCCAATCTCAACGGAATCCGCTCCGCCCACAAAAAAGGCTTTTTCAACTGGATGGCGGCGCAGACGGCCGATTTCGTCTGCGTGCAGGAGTTGAAGGCGCAACTGGGCGACATGACCGAGGAATTCCTGACGCCGGGCGGCTACCACGGCCACTTCCACTACGCCGAGAAGAAGGGTTACTCCGGCACCGGCGTCTACAGCAAGACCAAGCCGGACGCCGTGCGCATTGGATTCGGCAGCCCGGAATTCGACGCGGAAGGCCGCTATGTGCGCTGCGATTTCGGCAAGCTGTCGATCATCTCCGTGTACTGCCCGTCCGGTTCTTCTTCGCCGGAGCGCCAGGAGGCAAAGTTTCGTTTCATGGAACTGTTCCTGCCGCACCTGCTGGAACTGAAGGCCGAGGGCCGCGAAGTGGTGATCTGCGGCGACTGGAACATCGCCCACAACGAGATCGACCTGAAGAACTGGAAGGGCAACAAGAAGAACTCAGGCTTCCTGCCGGAAGAACGGGCGTGGCTGACGCGCGTGTTCGATGAAGTGGGATTCGTCGACGTCCACCGCGGCATCGACAAGCGCGAAGAGCAGTACACCTGGTGGAGCAACCGCGGCCAGGCATACGCGAAAAACGTCGGCTGGCGCATCGATTACCACGTCGCCACTCCCGGCATCGCTTCGCAAGCGCACACCGTCGCGATCTACAAGGACGAGCGTTTCTCCGACCACGCGCCCTTGATCATCGACTACTCGCTGTAGCCTTCCAGGCGCCGTTCGCTGTCGAACTGGCGCGGCCGGCCGGTGAACGGGTCGACGAAGGCGATCGAACGCGCCAGCAGCTGCAACGGGCGCGTGAAGTCGTCGCCCTTGCAGGGCTGTGCGACCGGGTAGAAGGCGTCGTTGACGATGGGCGCACCGAGCGACGCCATATGCAGCCGCAGCTGGTGCTTGCGGCCCGTGTGCGGGCGCAAGCGGTACAGCGCCAGCTCGCCGCGCGTCTCGATCATCTCGACGATCGTTTCCGAATTCGGCTCGCCCGCCACTTCCTGCATGCGAAAGAACTCGTCGGCTTCGACCATGCGGCTGCGGTGGACGTGCGGATACTCCAGGTGCGCCAGCGGCGCCGCCAGTGCTTCATAGACCTTGCTGATGCGGCGCTTCTGGAACATCGACTGGTAGGCGCCGCGGCTATCGAAATTTGACGAGAACAGCACGACGCCTGCCGTCTCGCGATCGAGCCGGTGGATCGGCACGAGATCGGGGATGCCGAGCGAGTGCTTCAGCCGCACCAGCAGCGTCTCGTGCAGGAAGCGGCCGGCCGGCGCCATCGGCAGGAAGTGCGGCTTGTCGACCACGACCAGGTGCGCGTCCTGAAACAGTACCTTCGCTTCGAACGGAATCGGGGTTTCGGCGTCGAGTTCGCGGTAGTACCAGATGCGGGTTCCCGGCTGCACCGCGCTGTCGGGCGCGAGCGGCACGCCGGCGCCGTCGACCACCTGCGCGCGCGCCATGCGGTCACGCCAGGCCGCTTCACTCACTTCGGGAAACCGCTCGACCAGCAGGTCCAGCATGCCGGGCCAGCTGCCCTGCGGCAGCCACAGGTAGCTGGGCGCCACGCCGCGCAGGATCGGCAACGGCACAAACGCATTCTTGATCGCCTGCCGTCCCATCTAGTTTGGCTGAATGGTGCGGTACGGCGGCAGGTTCGCGGCGCTGGTGCCCAGGCTGCGCGCGTACAGCGGCAGCAGCACGTTCATGTGGTTCTGGATCTCGGTGATGCGCTCTTCGCCGCCCGGGTGGGTCGACAGCAGCTGCACCGGTTCGCGCTTGTTCAGCGCACCCATCTTGCGCCACAGGGCGACGCCTGCGCGAGGATCGTAGCCGGCGCGCGCGGCCAGGTCGAGCCCGATCAGGTCCGCCTCGCGCTCCTCGTCGCGCGAAAACTTGAGCACCGCCAGCTGGCCGAGGGCATTGGTGGCGGTGTCCGTGATGCGCGGGTCGATGCCCAGCCAGGCGGACAGGCCGGCGCCGGCGATGCGGCTGGCGACGCCGGTCGCGGTGGACTTGGCGGCGCGTTCGCGGCCGTGCTCGCGCAGCGCGTGGGCGATCTCGTGGCCCATCACCGCCGCCACCTCATCGTCGGTCAGCTTCAGCGAAGTGAGGATGCCAGTGAAGAAGGCGATGCGCCCGCCCGGCATGCAGAAGGCATTCACCTGCGACGAATTGAGCAGGTTGACCTGCCATTTCCAGTTGGCCGCTTCCGGATTCCAGCGCGTGGCGGACGGGATGATGCGCTTGGCGATGGCGCGCAGGCGCACCACTTGCGGGTGAGTCGACGGGATCAGCGCGCCCTTCTGCTGCGCTTGCGCCATCAGGCCGGCGTACTGTTGCGACGCCTGCTGGTCGACGGCCGCCTGCGGCTCGAGGTAGCGCCACTTCGACAGCGGCTTGACGGCGATGCCGTCCTGGACCTGGGCTTGCTGCGCATAGGCCGGCGCAAAGCCGGCACACAGCGCGAGCACCACCGCGAGGCGTTTGAATTTCATCATTTTTCGTTCCATGGTGCGATCTTCGGTAGCATCATCATCGCAGGAAACGCCAGCGCAAAGCACACGATAAAGAACATGACCCAGCCCGTTTCCGCGACGATATAGCCGACCGACGCGTTGATGAACGTGCGCGGCACCGCGACCAGGCTGGAGAACAATGCGTACTGGGTAGCGGTGTAGCGCGGGTCGGTCGAGCGCGAAAGGAACGCCACCAGCGCAGCAGCGCCGAGGCCGAGGCTGGCGAACGATTCGAAACCGATCACACTCGCCAGCACGAACTGGTTCGGGCCGACGTGCGCCAGCCAGGCGAAGCCGAGGATCGCCACCGCCTGGAGTGCACCGAACACCCACAGCGCGCGATTGATGCCGAGCTTGACCATCCAGATGCCGCCCACCACCCCACCAGCCAGGCTGGCCCATAGTCCGGTGGCATTGGCGGCCAGCCCGATCTGGGTGGTGGTAAAACCGATATCGAGATAGAACTTTGTTGCCAGCGCGGTCGCCATGCTGTCGCCGATTTTGTAGAGCAGCATGAAGGCGACGATGAGCATTGCCTGGCGCCAGCCGTCGCGCGCGATGAATTCGCGGAATGGCAGCACGATCGCTTCGTGCATGTTCTTCGGCGGTGCGCCGTACACCTGCGGTTCAGGGGCCAGCAGCGTGCACACCAATCCCGGCAGCATGAAGGCGCTGACTACCCAGAACACCGTCGACCACGGCTGGCTGTCGGCCAGGATGAGGCCCAGCGCGCTCGGCACCAGCGCGGCGGCCTTGTAGGCGTTGACTACCACCGCGGCGCCGAGTCCCTGTTCATGGTCGGCCAGGATCTCGCGCCGGTAGGCGTCGATGACGATGTCCTGGCTGGCCGAGAGGAAGGTCATCACGCCGGCGGCCAGCACGATCAGCGACAACTGGGTGGCCGGATTGAGCATGCCCATCGAGCCGATCACCAGGAACAGCGCGAGCTGGCTCAGCGCCATCCAGCCGCGCCTGCGCCCAAGCGGGCCGATGCTGTAGCGGTCCATGAACGGCGCCCACAGGAACTTGAAGGTGTACGGGAAGCCGACCAGCGCGAACAGGCCGAGCGCCTTGATGTCGACGCCCGACTTGGCCAGCCAGGCCTGCATCAGGTACAGCATGGTAAACAGCGGCAGGCCNNGCCAGGCTGCCGCGCAGGTTGGGCAGGAACGACACCGGCGCCCCGCCTTCGGCCAGCGCGACGCGTTCGAGCACTTCGAGCCCGCATTCGGCGGCCAGTTCTTCGAAGTCGAAGATGGTGGCGCAGCGTACGTTGGGCGTGTCGTACCACTGGTAAGGCAGCGTCTTCGACACCGGCATGCGGCCGCGCGCCAGTGCCACGCGGTGCGGCCAGTAGGCGAAGTTGGGGAACGAGACGATCGCCTCGGCGCCGACCCGCACGATGTCGCGCAGCAGCGCCTCGACGTGCTGCATCATCTGCAGCGACTGCAGGCACAGCACCGTGTCGAAGGAGTTGTCGCCGAAGATCGCCAGGCCCTTTTCCATGTCCTGCTGGATGACGTTGATGCCGCGCTGCGCGGACTCGAGCAGCTTGTCGTCGGCGATCTCGATGCCGTAGCCGGTGCAGGCCTTGTCGGTCTGCAGGTAGCTCATCATGGCGCCGTCGCCGCAGCCGACGTCAAGCACGTGCGCGTTTGCCGGCACCCAGTGGGCGATGAACGCGAGGTCGGGACGCGCGCTGGACAGTTCCTGGAAATTCATGCGTGCTCCCTCGTCTGCAATTCGTTGGTCCGGTCCCAGATGCGCTGGTACCAGGCGCGCACCATGTTCATGTAGCGCGCGTCTTCGAGCAGGAAAGCGTCATGGCCGTGCGGCGCGTCGATCTCGGCGTACGAGACCTTGCGGCGGTTGCACACCAGCGCCTGCACGATCTCGCGCGAGCGCTCGGGCGAGAAGCGCCAGTCGGTGGTGAACGAGGCAAGGAAAAATTCGGCCTCGGTGCCGGCCAGCGCGCGCGTCAGGTCGCCGTCGAAGGCGCGCGCGGGATCGAAGTAGTCGAGCGCCTTGGTGATCAGCAGGTAGGTGTTGGCGTCGAAATACTCGGAGAATTTGTCGCCCTGGTAGCGCAGGTAGGATTCGATTTCGAAGTCGATCCCGAAATCGAATTTGTAGTCGTTGTTTTCGGACGCGTTACGCAGCTTGCGGCCGAATTTTTCGGCCATGTCGTCGTCGGACAGGTAGGTGATGTGGCCGACCATGCGCGCCACCCGCAGGCCGTTCTTCGGCACCACGCCGTATTCGTAGAAGTCGCCGCCGCGGTAATCCGGGTCCGACAGGATGGCCTGGCGCGCGACGTCGTTGAAGGCGATGTTCTGCGCCGTCAGCTTGGGCGTCGAGGCGATCACGACGCAGTGGCGCAGGCGCTTCGGGTACATGATCGACCAGGCCAGCGCCTGCATGCCGCCGAGCGAGCCGCCCATCACGGCGGCGAACTGGTTGATGCCCAGCACGTCGGCCAGGCGCGCCTGCGCCTCGACCCAGTCTTCCACCGTCACTACCGGGAACGCGGCGCCGTAGGGCTTGCCGGTGGCCGGGTTGACGTGCATCGGACCGGTCGAGCCAAAGCAGGAGCCGAGGTTGTTGACGCCGATGACGAAGAAGCGGTCGGTGTCGAGCGGTTTGCCCGGGCCGACCATGTTGTCCCACCAGCCGACTTTTTTCGGGTCGTCCGCGTACACGCCGGCGACGTGGTGCGAGGCGTTGAGCGCATGGCACACCAGTACCGCGTTCGACTTGTCCGCGTTGAGGGTGCCGTAGGTTTCGTACATGAGCGTGTAATCGCACAGCTGCGCGCCGCTTTGCAGGCGCAACGGTTCGGCGAAATGCATCGCTTGCGGTGAGACTATTCCAATGGATGCCATGAGACTCGTAAAAAAATATTTGGGAAGGCGGACACTACCTCAACCGGGGTCAGACCCCAAGAAAGCAACACCGGGGTCTGACCCCTCAATCAGCCGCTAGATCACCTGCAACTGCTGGACCGCTTCGGCGATCGCATCGGGCTCCATGGTGCGCATGATCTTGCGCGTTTGCGGCGTGATGGTGGTCAGGTCGCAGCCGAGGATCTCCTGCTTGACCGACAGCAGCTGGGCCGGGTGCATCGAGAACTCGCGCAGGCCCATGCCCAGCAGCAGGCGGGTGAGCTTGACGTCGCCGGCCATCTCGCCGCACACGGCGACGTCGATGCCGGCCTTGTGGCCGGCCGCAATGGTCATGGCGATCAGTTGCAGCACGGCCGGATGGAGCGGGTTGTACAAGTGCGCCACCTCGTAATCGACGCGGTCGATCGCCAAGGTGTACTGGATCAGGTCATTGGTGCCGATCGACAGGAAGTCCATGCGCTTGACGAACATCGGCAACGCCAGCGCGGCGGCCGGGATCTCGATCATCGCGCCGACGTCGATATTCTCGTCGAACTTCTGGCCCGCCTCGCGCAGCTGCGCCTTGGCCTGCTCGATCATCGCCAGCGACTGGTCGATCTCGAAGGCGTGCGCCAGCATCGGGATCAGCATGCGCACCTTGCCGTAGGCTGAGGCGCGCAGGATCGCGCGCAGCTGGGTCAGGAACAGTTGCGGCTCGGCCAGGCAATAGCGGATCGCGCGCAGCCCGAGCGCGGGGTTGAGCGCGGTGTGTTCGGTCTGGTCGAGCGGCTTGTCGGCGCCGATGTCGAGCGTGCGGATGACGACCGGCCGCCCTTTCATCGCCACCACCGCCTTGCGGTACTGTTCGAACTGTTCGTCCTCGCTCGGCATCAGGTGGGCGTGCCCCGCGCGCCCCATGAACAGGAACTCGGAGCGGAACAGGCCGACGCCGACGGCGCCCTGCTCGAGCGCGCCCGGGCAGTCTTCCGGCAGTTCGATATTGGCCAGCAGCGTGATCGGCGTGCCGTCGCGCGTGATGGCCGGCGTCTTCTTGAGCTTGAGGAGCTTCTTGCGCACCTTCAGCAGGTTGGCCTGGCGTGCGCGGTACTGCTCGAGCACCAGCGGGCTCGGATTGGCGATCACCACGCCGGCGTCGCCGTCGATGATGACCCAGTCGTCCTGTTCGATCAGCTGCGAGGCCTGCGACATGCCGACCGCCGCCGGGATGTCGAGGCTGCGCGCGACGATCGCGGTATGCGAGTTCTGGCCGCCGACGTCGGTGACGAAGCCGATGAAGGAGCGGTCGCGGAACTGCAGCATGTCGGCCGGCGAGATGTCGTGCGCGACGACGATCATCTGCGGTTGGTAGGCGTCGGTGGTGACCGGCGCCGGCGCCAGTTGCGCAGTCCCCATCAGCACCTTCAGCACGCGTTCGGCAACCTGCTGGATGTCGGCCTTGCGCTCGCGCAGGTACTCGTCCTCGATCTCGTCGAACTGCGCCGACAGCTCGTCGATCTGGGTCACCAGCGCCCACTCGGCGTTGTAGTGGCGGGTGCGGATGATGTCGAGCGGCGCTTCCGAAATCATCGGGTCCGACAGGATCAGAGCGTGGACGTCGATGAAGGCGCCCAGTTCGGTGGGCGCGTCGCGCGGCAGGTCAGTCCACAGCGCCTGCAGCCCGCGGTGCACTTCGGCGATGGCGTCCTGCAGCCGGCGTACTTCCGCCTCGAGGTGCTCCTCGGCCACCAGGTAGTGCTTGACGTCGAGCGCCGCAGGCGTGAGCAGGTGCGCGCGGCCGATCGAGATGCCGCGCGAAACCGGAATGCCGTGGAGCGTGAACGATGCCATCGATGGTCCTGTCTTGGGAAAGCGCGCGGTGTACACCGATTACTCGCCTTCGCCGAACTTGTCGCCGATGAGTGTCGTCAGCGCGGCCAGTGCGTCGCCTTCGTCGGCGCCGTCGGCCTCGAGCGTAACCTTGGCGCCCTTGCCGGCGGCGAGCATCATGACGCCCATGATCGACTTGGCGTTGATGCGCCGGCCGTTACGGGTAAGCCAGATCTCGCTCTGGAATTTTGCGGCCAGCTGGGTGAACTTGGCGGAGGCGCGCGCGTGCAGGCCCAGCTTGTTGATAATTTCTAGTTCTTGTTGAATCATGTTCTTATCGTCTCAATCACACAAAAACTGCGCCACACAGGATAGCCGCTTCGCCGCTATCGCCTCAATATTTAGTCGGGCCCGAGCCGGACCCGGTTGTCGACCCGCACCGCACCGCTTTGCGCGCCGGCCAGCGCCATCTCCACCACCACGTCGAGGCTGTCGCGCCGGTAGGTGATCGCGCGCAGCAGCATCGGCAGGCTGATGCCGGCGATGACTTCGACCTGGCCCGGCACCGCCAGCGAATTGCAGCAGTTCGACGGCGTGCCGCCCTTGATGTCGGTGATCACCAGCACGCCGCTGCCGTCGTCGAGGCGCGCGATGGCCGCCCGCGCCAGGTCATTGACCTCGGCGAGGTCCTGGTCGGCGGTGACGTCGATCGCCTCGAAGCGCTCGGTGGCGCCGCGGAACACGTGCGCCACCGCCTCGATGAAGGCCTTGCCGAGCGGGGCGTGCGTCAACAGTAAGATGCCTACCATATTATTTTTCCGTTACCTGGCGTTCGAGGGCATCGATGAACATCGCCGCCACGTCGAAGCCAGTCTGGTCGGTGATCTCCTGGAAGCAGGTCGGGCTGGTCACATTCACTTCTGTCAGGAAATCCCCGATAACATCTAATCCTACCAGCAACAGGCCGCGTGCCGCCAGTGTCGGGCCGAGGGCGGCGGCGATTTCACGGTCGCGGTCGGTAAGCGGCTGGGCGCGGCCAACGCCGCCGGCGGCCAGGTTGCCGCGCACTTCGCCGGCCTGCGGGATGCGCGCGAGGGCGAACGGCACCGGCTTGCCGTCGATGACGAGGATGCGCTTGTCGCCGTGCACGATGGCCGGGATGTACTTCTGCGCCATGATCGTGCGCGCGCCGAGCTCGGTAAGGGTCTCAATCACCGAACCGAGATTCATGCCGTCGTCCTTGATGCGGAAGATGCCGGCGCCGCCCATGCCGTCGAGCGGCTTGAAGATGACGTCGCGGTGCAGCGCGTGGAAGGCGCGCAGGCGCGCGGCGTCGGACGACACCAGGGTCGGCGACGTGAAGTGGGAGAACTGCGCGATCGACAGCTTCTCGTTGTGGGCGCGGATCGCCGACGGTTTGTTGAACACGCGCGCGCCCTGCGCCTCGGCCAGGTCGAGCAGCTGGGTGAGGTAGACGTACTCCATGTCGAACGGCGGGTCCTTGCGCTCGACGATGGCGTCGAATTCGGCCAGGCGCGTCGATTCCTGCGCGGCGACGGTGTACCACTCGTCGGCCTCGCCGGTGAGCGTGATTTCGGCGATGTCGGCCGTGACGACGCCCTCCTCGAGCGCCATGTCCTTCTGTTCGAAGGCGTAGATGCGGTGCCCGCGCTTTGCCGCCTCGCGCATCATGGCGAAGGTGGAATCCTTGTAGATCTTGAATCCGGACAGCGGATCGGCGAGAAAAGCGATTTTCATGGGGCATTCCGTTCGGGCTAATGCATCGATTTTAGCTGGAAATGCCTTTTCCCGCCGAGTGCTGACGGCCACACCAGGGTCTGACCCGCGGGGGCAGACCCAAGCCGCCCACCGTTGCTTGCGTTCTGCGCCAACCTACGATACGTCATTCCCGCGAAG
>CXWL01112373.1_pt1 | contig 14253 bp, 13 predicted proteins | sample 590931 | NCBI WGS metagenome assembly CXWL01 (sample SAMEA3498368, study PRJEB10139) | groundwater metagenome | biome: water well; material: biofilm material | place: Germany | collected 2015-04-27 | reverse complement strand
CATCTATCACGCCACCTGGTTCAGCAATGCGCCTGAACAGCACGGACTGTTTTACGCACTCTCAGCCGATCAGGGCAAAACCTTTTCCAGGCCGCTGAACTTTGGCAACTTTGATGCCCAAGCGGCACACCCCTACGTGCTCAGTCTGGGCAGTCGTGTTTACCTTGCGTGGAAGGAATTCAACGGGGAGAGCACCGGTATTCTTGGAATGCATTCCAGCGATGGCGGTAAGTCATGGTCTGCGCCGGGGAAATTGGCGACCACCTCTGATGTGTCCGACAGCCCGCTGCTGATCGGCGAAAACAACCGGGTTTATCTGTCCTGGAATACCAAAAATGAAGGCTATCGCCTGATCGAAATAGGCGAAGAGAATAAATGAAGCGGCTTGGTTTTCTGATGGGGTTGTGTTTAACAGTATTATCTTTTGCTCCGGCATCAACGTTCGCCACACAGGAAATAAAGCCATTTGTTCGAGGCAGTTACCAGCAAATTATCGCTGCACGGCAGGGAAAACCTTTCATCATCAGCTTCTGGTCGTTGAGCTGCACCCATTGCATGGACGAAATGGCCATGCTGAAAAAACTGGCCAAGAAATATCCAAAACTTGATTTGGTGCTGGTCTCCACCGATACACCTGAAGAAAAAAAATTGGTTGCAGCGACTTTGGAAAAAGCATCTCCGAGAAGTGCCGAGGCTTGGCTATTTGCCGACAGTTTCGCCGACCGGTTGCGCTTCGAAGTTGACAAGAAGTGGTACGGCGAACTGCCGCGCGCTTATTTCTTTAACGCGAAAAACGAAGTAACGGCCATCAGCGGCAAGCTTGAACAGAAAGAAGTGGAACAGTGGATCAAGGAGCAATACGGTCCCTGATCACGCTATAAGGTCGTTGACTTACTCACCAGTGCGGACTATTAAAACCCCCGGAAGATTTGCCGATGCGCGACCGTACATGTGTCGGCAAGCGAGACGGGACTGGTAAATCAAAAAAGCGCGTGCTGACAAATCTGACGAGCAATCTCGTCACGCACTTGTGCTGAACAAAAGCGGCAGAGCTATCAGCTGTGCACGCCTTACACCGGATGGCCGCATCGAACGCATGGCGGTGCTCCCGCGCAAACAAAAGTCACAGATCGAAACGGCGTTGATTGAAGTGTTGATCGACTATGCCCATCAGATTCAGCCGGTGGAAAACTCTGTTGCTGTTACAAAATGTAAAGTTTATTCCAGCCGCCTGACTGCCTGAAATCAACCCACTCTGAAATCCTCAATTGCTCGCATCACAAGGGGTGCGACATTTTGCCGCGCGACATCATGTCGCATTCCCAATGCCAATTAATGATTTTAGTATTCGCCCTGATTTCAAAAGTCATCATTAATCATCAGGGGAGTGTTATGAACAAGAAGCTCGTTACCATGAGCGCGATGTCGCTTGTGTTGTCTATGTCTGTAGCAGATACATCTTATGCGGAAGAAGCTCAGCCAGTCGCGCCTGTTGCAACTACGGAGGCAGTAGCCCCTGTTGAAACGGTTGCGCCATCTGACGAAGTCAAAAAGGTGGAAGCTGATAAATCGAGCACACACCAAATGCTAGGCGATGTGGTGGTGAGTGCATCGAAGATTCAGCAATCCTCAGTGGAAGCGCCAGCCAACGTCTCGGTGTTTACTGCAAGCAAAATCGAGAAAACCAATAGCCAGCGCTTGGGTGATGTACTGACAGCAAAAGTACCCGGTCTGTATCTGCGCGGTGGTGCGGCGGGTAATGGTCGTCCTGGTGTCTCGTCTTCCTCTTCCATGCGCGGACAAGGCGGCTTCTTGACCAAGATTGCGGTGATGGTCGATGGTCAAAATATGGTCGACGCCTATTCTGGAAATATCAATTGGGCGATGGTTACGATGGAAGATGTGGATCGCATCGAAGTTGTGCCCGGTGTCGGCTCTTCCTTGTATGGCGGCAATGCAATGGGGGGAGTTATCAGCGTGACTACCAAAGCGCCGACAAAAAAAGAAATGTCATTTAAATCGGGCGTAGGGTTTGGTGATTCAGCGGGGATATACACGAATGCGCTGTATCGAAACAAATTTGAAAGCGGGCTGGGGGTTGTGTTTGGCCTGTCGCAAAAAAACCGCGATGGCTATGTCGCTGAATATGTGACCAAAACCCCAGCGGGTGCGCCTGCGGTTGGTGCGGTGGGGGTGAATGGTGCGATACCGAACATGACGATGACGGGCACGCCCAATTATATCGTCGGCGACAAAGGGCTTAATGCTTCGACCGAGAAGAATGTTCATGCCAAGCTTTATTACGACCTGTCGCCGACTTCCAAGGTCAATGCGGGCTTTGCTTACAGCGATAACAAGAGCCTGGAAACTACGTTTAACAGCTATCTGACTAACTCAACTACAGGTGCTGTTGTTCCTGTGCTCAATGCAGCAACCAACCTGAATCTGAACGGCATGGCAACCACCATCAAGGAATCCGATTTCTTTGGCTCGGTGCCGATGGGCAATACCACGTTGAGATATTTCGCCGGATACGATGGTGAGGTGATGGGGAATGCCAAGCTGAGCCTGAATGCAGGGAAGATTGATCGCGACAGTTGGAATGCGTCCGGCGGAGCGGCTGCAACGTTTGCATCCGGTGCGGGCACGATGAGTTCATCTCCCAACAGCACGACCAATGCATCGGGGCAGTTAAGCCTGCCAATTGGCGAGAATCATTTCCTTATTGCAGGCGTGGCAACTGAAATCGGCACACTCAACCAGAAAAAATACACGTTTTCGAATTGGAAAGATGTGAATTCCAAGTTGGCTGTACTTGATCAGATTGATGCCAGGAGCACAACAAATTCCTTGTTCGTCCAGGATCAAATTGCTGTGGTAGAAAAGCTGACCGTGTATGTGGGCGGTCGTTACGACGCATGGAAGGCGGGAGGCACAGGGAAGGTGATCACTGGAACCTACCCCGGAACATTTGCGTATGCGGATCGCACTGATGCTGCGTTTAGCCCGAAGTTGGCGGGCGTGTATCAATTTAGCGATCACTTCTCTGTGAAGAGTTCTGTGGGAACGGGTTTTCGTGCACCAACGAACTATTACATGTTCGCCAATCCGACCTTTTCGGGCGGTGCTCCAGGAACCGGCAAGATGATCTACTCCAACCCGAACCTGAAGCCGGAAAAGAATCAGGCATTCGATCTGGGTACGGAATATGTCTTTGCAGAAGGCGGCAATGTCAAGGCGGCTTACTACATCACAAAAACAACAGACATGATTTATTCGGTGGTCACCAAGGTGCCTACTTACACCGATCCCGTGATCAACAAGGTCATCGACTTCATATCACAGCAGCAAAATACAGGGGGCGCATTGGCACGCGGGATCGAATTGTCGGGTGAATACCCGGTCTTGAGTTGGCTCACGGTCAGCGGCAGCTATGCCTACACCGATTCGAAAATCACTAGCGTTACCGATATAACCAACGCTGGATTGGTTGGCAAGCGCGTGATCGTCGTGCCGAGAGATATGGCCGCCCTTGCACTGGAAGCTAAGCAAGGCGATTGGTCCGGCGTGCTTTCTGCCCGGCATATAGGTCAACAATTTACTAGCAATGACAACACGGATGTGGTCAAGAACGTATTCACGAACTACAGCATCCAGAATGTGTTTGATTTGAAGATGGGTTATCGGATCACCCATAACCTGAAAGTCAACTTGATGGTGGATAACCTGTTCAACCGCGAATACTACGAGTACTACCGTATGCCGGGTCGCGGTACGACGCTGGAAATCGCCGGGAATTTCTAAATGTAATCGGTTCATTGCAACGCCGTATCAGTCTGGATACGGCGTTGTGCTTTCCGAAATTCAACTTGTAGCGCAGGAGGAAACAGTGATGACAAAAAAATCTATCCTTGTAGTCGCGTTATTTGGACTGTTGCAAATGGCCTATGCAGTATCGGTATCTGCGGATGTTCTCTGGTTGTCAGAAGTGCCGCCATCGAAGCGCGCATCGGTCGCTTCGGTTAAAGCCGATGATGCGCAACACGAGCATCATCAAGATATAGCACCTGTAGAGAGTTCCACAGCTCAAAGTGCAGCGGCGTCCGCGAGCGCCAAGAAACACAATCACGGCGGTGGTGCGGTGGTAGATGCTGATGGTGAGGTGGTTGCGGACAACACACACAGCGGAAATAAACAAGTGTGGCTGCGTAAGGGTGATGATACTCGGAGTGCGGCGTATATGAATGGGGTACAAGGCTCATTAGTGCTGGTGAGCCAGACCGGAAATTTGCCGGAGACAACTTTGGCAGATGAGAAAGGAATGACCACAGCCAAACTGGATTTCCCCGATCTTGGCTTCTATAACGCCTATTGGGTGCAGCGTATGGCACATGACGGGATGATACATGTGCAGGTCGCCAAGGCAGAGCTGTTGCACGGAACCTGTTGTGCGAAGGATGTGGATGAGGAGGCTGTCGCCAAGCCCATCATTAACGCCTCTGTTCCATTGGAGTTGGTGCGAGAACACTATCCTGACGAAGGCTTGTTTACCCGCATCGTGTCGGGTGACACAGTCAACTTTACCGTGTTGAGTTTGGGCGCACCGGTTGCCGATGCGAAGGTGACGATGATCTCGCACAAGGGTTGGCAGAGTTCGCAGACCAGTGATGCGGATGGTCGCGTGTCTTTCACCATGATTCGCGACTACTACCCGAACTGGTTTGAGTTCAAAAAGCGTTTCAAGCAAAGCTATCTGATGACAGCTGAGTTGGATGTACCCAGCGAAGTCACAATGGATGGTGTCATCTATAAATCGGCTTATTACAGCACGACCCTAGCGGGGAATTACTATCCTTCGCCGCATGACTATCGCTCTTATGCATGGGGCTTGGGCATCGGTTTGTTCGTTATCGTGTTTGGTGGCTTAGCTGTCTATTTATATCGCCGTCGACGCCTGAAACCCTATCAGGAGGCACGCATCGATGACAAAGCTTGAGGCGATCTGCACGGCGGTCAATAACGTCCAGTTCAATCGCTTCCGGTTCTGGCTGCAACTATTCTTCTTCGTGCTGCTGGTCTACGGCGGCTACTGGGCGATTGATTTTGGCAAGAATCTGCCTACCTTTGCGTGTGGTTACAACAGAGAACTGCGCGGTGGCATGTGCTACCTGATGACCTTGCAGCATCAATTGGAATGGCCTTGGCAAAAATTATTCAGCGTAGCCGGACTGACCGTGTTGTCCGGCTTTGGCATTTTTTTCCTGTGGTTCATCGCACTGAACAAAGGCTGGTGTGGTTTCGTGTGCCCGGTGGGGACGATACAAGACTGGATCACCAGCATCCGCCGTTGGACTGGTATCCGTTATTCACGTTACTCATGGGCTCAGTTCAAAGGGTTGGCACTAATCAAATATGTGCTGCTGGCGTTGATGTTCATCATACCGCTTGGCATCGGTGGCGGCTGGTTCAACAAGGATTTGAAATCGCCGTTTTGTTTGATCTGTCCAGGGCGAACCATCATCCCGATGTTTGGGGGTGATTTCTCGTACCTGACAATCGATTTCTCGTCCAAGGTCAACATGACCATGACGGTGCTCGGTTTGGCCGTGACCGGTTTGTTCTTCATCGGTGCTTTCGTCAAAAAGCGTTTCTTTTGTTTCTACTGCCCGATGGGTGCTTTGCATTACCTATTCTCGAAACCGGCATTGTTGCGCCTGAAGAAAGAAGGCTCCAAATGCACACGCTGCGGGGATTGTTTCCGCGTATGCGATCAGGAGATCAAGATCATCGCCGACGATGTGACGCGCAAAGAGATCATGACCGATGACTGCATCATGTGCCTGAAGTGTGTGGCGGCTTGTCCCGAGCCGGGTGCGTTGAAAGCAACGTTTGCCGGTATCCCCATCTTTGAATCGACTGAAGAAGGTTTTATTAAACGTATGACCAAGGGGCGCACTGATGGTAAATGAAACGTCTAAAGTGATCCCTATCCAGCCCATACCGTTTAGCCGTTCCCGGCAAGCGGGCGAGGCGCAAACGGTGCTGGATCACATCGTCGATGATTTTCAGGACAACCCTGAGTCGATGAAGTATTTCTATGATTTATTTCGAAGCGTTTACTGTCATGGTGATGAAGTCCCACATGAAGGCATGTTAGTCGGCACGACCTGCATTCAAGCCCCAGAAGAGTTGATCTATGCCTTCGGCGCAACGCCGATGCGGCTGTGCAATGGTTCCTATCATTACGATCAGAAGGGCGCGGATTTTATGCCCGCCAAATCCTGTTCGCTGGTGAAGGCGACGCTGGGTATGCTCAGTTCTGAAACAGTGATTCCGAAGATCGGCAAACCCGACATGATCGTCAATCCCACCACCTGCGACCAAAAGAAAAAGTCCAGCGCCATGATGGGCGATATGGGCTACAAGGTGTTTGATCTCGAATTTCCGAATGTCAAAGAGAGCGAGGCTTCGCGGGTGTATTGGCAGCGTTCGGTTCGACAATTTGCGGCAGAGTTGCGCCAATTGACGGGGCGCAAGTTGACACGCAAGAACCTGAAAGAGGCGATGAACAAGACGGGGCGCGCTCAGGTCGCGTTCCGCAAGCTGCACAACTTTCGCCGCCAATCGCCTTCATTGATTCTGGGCAAGGATGCGTTTCTGGTGACCAACGCCTATTTCTTCGACGACATTGGCCGTTGGACGGCTGCGGTGGAGAAGCTGAACGAGGAACTGGCGCAACGCGAGAGGGCAGGATTCAAAGCGGTACAGAGCAAAGCACCCCGTATCTTGTTCACTGGCTCGCCGCCGATCTTTCCTAATCTCAAGCTTCCTTTGCTGATCGAAGAGTCTGGCGGAGTGGTGGTATCTGACGAAACCTGTTCCTCCAACCGCATGTTGTATGACATGACAGCGGTGGATGAATGGCTGGTGAATGACATGGTGGATAGCCTGGCCGACAAATATCTCAAGCCCTGCACCTGCCCGATCTTTACCAAGAATGATGATCGCAGGCGTCGCCTGCTTGATCTGATCTCCAGCTTCAATGTGGATGGCGTGGTGTATCAGGCATTTGCGGGTTGTCAGGTGTATGAGATGGAGTACCGCAGTGTTGCTGATGAATTCAACAAGGCGGGCATTCCGATGCTTTATGTGGAAACCGATTACAGCCCGGATGACAAGGGACAAATGTCCACCCGCATTGAAGCATTTTTGGAATCAGTGAAGAACAGAAAGAAACAGCGCGCATGATTTATTTTGCAGGTATAGATGTCGGCTCGACCGCCATCAAAGTGGCCGTAGTGGATGACGAGGGAAGAATTGCCGGGGTGCATGTCACGCCGTCCGGCAGCTTGTTCCATAAGAACTCGACCGAGGCATTAAACACGTTACTAAACAAACTGAGTCTCAAGCGAGAGGATGTGCGATACCTGATTGCTACCGGTTATGGACGCAAGCTGTTCAAGGAAGCTGACGATTCGATCAGCGAGATCACGGCCAACGCCATCGGTGCATTTGAAACAGGGAAAGCATTTGGTGGTGTGCGCACAATCATCAACATCGGCGGGCAGGACTCGAAAGCAATTCAAATCGACAACACCGGCAACGTCGTCAATTTTGCGATGAACGACAAATGCGCTGCGGGTACCGGGCGCTTTCTGGATGTCGCGGCACGGAATTTGGAACTCGATCTGGAGGAGCTAGGCGACTGTCATTTTCAGGCAAACACCGCGCCGCTCACGATTAATAGCACCTGCACTGTGTTCGCCGAATCCGAAATTATCGGCTTGCTGGCCAAAGGTCACGGCAAAGCCGAGATCATCGCGGGCATCCATTACTCCATCGCCTCGCGCACGGTACGCTTGGCGAAACGCGTCGGTATCGAAGACCGGGTGTATTTTGATGGCGGCCCCGCATTGAACAAAGGATTGGTCGCTGCCTTACAAGATGAGTTGGGGCGCGAATTGGTGATACCGGAACATCCGCAAACTACCACCGCATTCGGTGCGGCGATGTTGGCGCGCAGCGAATTCATGACCGAACAAACTCTGGAGAAGGCGTGATCCCGGTCAACATGGTGGTTGGTGCACCAATGGCGGCAGCCTTGGGATTCGCCTACGGCATGGGGCCGTGTCTCATCAGTTGTGCGCCTTTCCTGGGGCCGGTATTTCTCGCCAGCGACGGCGGCATCAAAAAATCATGGAAGCTTATTCTGCCCTTGTCTTTGGGCAGGCTGACTGCGTATGGCACGTTTGGCACTGTGGTGGGTGCATTCGGCCATTACGTCAAAGGAACAATTATCAGCGATACCGTCCACATCGTGGTTGGCTGTGCGGTATTGATGATGGGGCTTGCGCTGTTGTTGCGCAAATCAGACAAGTCTTGTGGTTCGGCTCAGTCGCACACTTTGCCTCTGCGCCGTATGGACAAGCTGGAAAGACCGCAGACGCTATTGCCGGGTGGCTTGTTTCTGATGGGTATCGGCATGACGTTGAGTCCCTGTGTGCCTTTGGGCATCGTACTGTTTTCAGCCGCCATGTCCGGAAGTGCTGCTGGCGGATTGTTGTTGGCATTGAGTTTTGGTTTGGGTGCAATCGTGATTCCCGCCTTGGTTTATGGTATCGGCATGGCGTATCTGGGGACACAGTTGCGCACTCAATTACAAAATTGGCAACCCGCAATTGAGCGTATCAGTGCCGTGTTGTTGGTCGCGGTGGGTATCAGTAATCTGGCCAGATGGTGAAGGGTGCGACGATATGTCGCAGGGGTGCTATCCGATTGTTGGACATAATAGGAAGCAGCTATTAGGAGGGAAGTGTGCAAATGGAATCAAGCTTTGTAGTGCAGGTACAAACTATTCAGGATTTTCGAACACGTCACACTGGATATCATCATCGGCTCAGCAGGATGACGATTCTTATGGCGGCGCTGTTCTTTTCTTCTGTCACTTGGGCTGAAGAGAAACAGACATTGCAAGAGATTAATGTGTCCGGCAAACGCGAGGATGTGGCAGTGCGCCGCGAGTCGTCTACGCAGAAAGTCATTCTGGATCGCAAAGAGATCGAGAAGATGAGCGTGATGACCATCGGCGAAGTGATGGGCAAGCTGCCGGGTGTTGAGATCAAAGGTGATGGACGTAGTGTGCGCGGCATGTCGAGTGATTCGGTTCAACTTCTTATCGACGGAGAAAGATCTTCAGGTGGCGGTGCGATCATGGCAGGTGTCATTGGGCGCCTGCCTTCTGGTGATTTGGAACGCGTGGAAATTTTGCGCGGGTCGTCGGCAGAGTTTGGTGGGGCAGCATCCGTGACGGTGAATTTGATTATGAAAAAAGCACTGCCCAAAAGCTCAACGGAAGTTAAAGGTAGCTTGGGGATGCGTGGATCAGAAATGTACAACACGCTTTCTCTGAAACAAAACGGCGGTGAGGGCAATTTCTCCTGGTCTTTACCCATTGCATTAGTTTGGAGTAATTCGCCGATTTCTCGTGATATTGATAGGCAAGATACAGCGGCAGGGGTTCGCAATTTATGGCAACAGGAGAGTGAGCGCGGCAGAATGTTGTTAGGGCACCACTCGATTTCACCGCGCTTGGCGTGGAAATTCGGCAGTGATAATTTAAGCATCTCACCGATGTATTTCTACGGCCCTCAAGACATCAAGGCCGATACGGCAATGACGACTTACACCAATCCGGCTGTGGGGACTGGGCTGGCGTTTAACGGTGATCGGGCCGCTCGTGAGAACAACCTGACTACATTAAGACGGCTGCGTATCGAAGGTGAGAAACATTTCGACGATTCAAAATTCACCGGACGAGTCTCGGTGAATAACGGTAAGCGCACGACGGATGTAACACGAGATGCACATAATGCCGCTAACGTGCTGACGACCTCGACGGAGCGCACCAACAGCAATGAAAACGAATTCAACGCTGCTTTGCGAATGGACAAGCCATTAGCGGCGCATTTGCTTGCGGTGGGTGTGGAGCAAATCAATTTGAATCGTACTCAAGATCAAAATTTCACGGGCAATGCAAACACATATCAATCGCAAGCTCGTCAAAGCATTGCTTGGATGCAGGACGATTGGATGTTGCAACCCAACATTACGTTTACCTACGGGGTGCGCGGTGAATCAATTGCTTTGAATTCAATAGGGGTGTCGCAGCAACGCGGGCAAGTGATGCCTTCGCTGGCTGTGCGCTGGGAGCCGATCGACAAGTGGGTGGTGCGTTCCTCTTTGGGGGCAGGTTTGAAGATGCCCAAATTGGATGAGATCAGCAATGCAGTCTCTCTGAGTCTTTCTACCAATACGCCGGTTGAGGCAGATCGTCGCGGTAATCCGAATCTACTTCCGGAGAGGAGTATGAATTACGAGGCGGTCATAGAGCGCTACCTTGATGCTGACGCAGGTGTGTTGGGTGCAAATCTGTATGTGCGTTCAACCCAGGATTTCATCGAGCGACGTGTGCAGCTGGAAGGCATACGTTGGATAGATCGTCCACAGAATGAAGGACGCGCCTTGCATTGGGGATGGGAGCTGGATGGAAAGGTACGCACCGACAACTTTGGCTGGAAAGGCGCGACAGTCAAAGCGCACCTGACATTACCTAATGCACGCGTGAACGATGCCCGACTTGGTTTCCAGCGCATGGCACGTGATACCCCCAAGTACGTCTTTTCGGCAGGGTTGGATGAGAGCCTTCCTAAGCTACAGTCGAGCTATGGCATCTCGTTGCAGGTATCAGGGCGCGCCGAGACAGATGTTGCGGGAGAGCAGCGCGGTTATACCCGGGCGCGGACGACACTGGATGTGTTCTGGTTGTACAAGCTTACGCCGCAAGTCAATTTGCGCTTGAGTGGTCAGAATCTTTCGGCGGCCAATACGGTGCGTGAGACGCTGTTTACCTCTGGCGGCAATACGTGGCAGTTGCACACGGTGGAAGGTGGTTACCGCACATTGATGGCGACAGTAGAGGGGCGCTGGTAGTATGTCGGCTGTCCTGAACATGTTTGGTACGATGGAAATGCACTCGCAATTTTTCGATGAACCGGAAAGCGCGCCGCTACGCGAGCGATTTGCGGTGGTTGGTTTGGTTGCCTTGCTGCATCTGTCGGTGTTCGCCGCCTATTGGATGCAACCGGAGCCGCCCACAGTGCTGGTCAAGGATATGTCGATCTCGTTTGCCAATATGCAGATGCAGCGGGACGATGTTGTGCCGCAACCACAACCTAAACCCCAGCCCAAGCCGCGCGAGATCGAGCCGGAGCCGATACCTTCCGACGAGCCTGTTGTGAAGGAAGAGGCGCCAGCGATCGAGGAGGCAGCACCCGTGCAACAGGATGCCTCGCCGCCTTCCCCGGTGGTGCCGGATACCGAGCCGGATTACCGCGCCGATTATCTGAACAACCCGCGCCCGCCTTATCCCATGGTGGCGCGACGCATGGGTTATCACGGCAAAGTGGTGCTGAATGTCGAGGTGCTGGCAGAAGGCAAAGCGGGGCAGGTGTTGCTTCACACCAGTAGCGGCTACGAAATTCTGGATAACGCAGCGTTGCAGACGGTGAAGACTTGGCGCTTCTCGCCCGCGCGCCGCTTCGGTCAACCCGTCACGCTATGGTTTCTGGTTCCCATCAAATTTTCTTTAGAGGATAACGAAGCATGAGCAATTTTTTTGCAATCAACTCTCCTGTTGTTTTTGTAACACTGCTGCTACTGATTTTTCTATCCATCGTGACGTGGTCTATCGCGCTGTTCAAATTATGGAAGCAGTGGCAAACGAAGAAACAGAATCGCGAATTCAATAACGGTTTCTGGGCGGTGCATGAGTGGAGCGAAGCGGAGACGGTGGCGCAAAACAGTACAGGTGATATCGCGCGTCTGGCTCAAGCCGGGTTCGCCGAGTTGAAGACCATGAATGAAGCGCAGCAGGATTTGAAGCATCTGGGCGCACCGCATGAGGTGCTGGAGCGCCAATTGCGCCAGCAGTTGCAAAACATTCAGCGCTATCACGAACGCGGCTTGGCGGAGTTGGCGACCATTGGCTCGACCGCGCCTTTCGTCGGCTTGTTCGGCACGGTGTGGGGCATCATGCATGCCCTGCAGGAGATCGGCAAAAGCGGCTCGGCCTCGCTGGATGTGGTGGCCGGCCCCATCGGTGAAGCATTGATCGCCACGGCCATCGGCATCGCTGCCGCGTTGCCTGCTGTGCTGGCGTATAACTATTTCCTTCGCGGGCTCAAAGTCAGGTTGACCGATCTGGAAAATTTTGCGCACGACTTTTTGCGCTTGGCGCAAAAGCACGATTACAAGCTGTGAGGTAGTCATGGCATTCGGAAATTCTTCCCAGGAAGGCGGCAGCATGATGAGCGAGATCAACGTCACACCATTGGTGGACGTGATGCTGGTGCTGCTGGTGGTGTTCATCATCACCGCTCCCTTGTTGGCACCGCAATCGCTCAAGATCAATCTGCCCAAGACGGAGTCTGTTGTGCATGACGACAAGTTGCAAAAAATTAGTCTGGCCATAGACGCCCACGGCGATGTTTCTCTTGAGTCTGCACACCTCAGCGACGAGGGTCTGGCCGATTTATTGAAGAATCGAGCCATTGACCCGCATTTCCAATTGCAGATACAGGCGGACGAAGCGGTGAACTATGGCCGGGTAGCTCAGGTGATGGCGATCGCGCAAAAGTCTGGCGTGAGCAAGCTTTCCTTCTTGACGATTGCAGGGAAATAAGCGCACGATTCGTTCAACGTTTCAAGGTGGCCGGGGTAAGTTTCCCGGCTGTGTTTAGTAGGTGAGCAAAGGAGAGTGGATATGAAGCATGTAGTGATCGCAATGCTGCTGGTGTTCGGTGTTTCTGTATCGGGTAGTGTGTTCGCTTGCAAAGGCAGTAACCACCAGCATAAAGCCAAAACCGGCACGAGCGCTCCCGCTGCACCGGCTCCTGCCCCGGCAAAGTAATCAGGGTAGAAGCAACACCCAACGGGGAGGTGGCGAGTCAGCCCCCGGTTTTTTGTAGGACAACGCCGAACGGGTGCAGTAAACCGCACCTGCGGTACCCCAAAAATAATTTAAGGAGATCATCATGAACCGCAGAGAACTATTACTTGGCGCTGCCGCCATGGCAGCTACCGCCACCGCCGGTAAAGCCTTTGCCGCATCCGAGCATGACCACATGGGCATGGGCATGGCGCACGACCACAAATCCACCCGCAACGAAAAGCTGATCGCAACGGCATCTGATTGCGTGCTTAAGGCGAATATCTGTTTACAACACTGTATCGTGCTGATGGGGCAGGGCGAGAAAGACTTGGCTGCCTGTGCCAAGTCTGCCAGCCAACTGATGTCGATGTGTGCGACTTTGCAACATTTTGCTTCGGCAGAATCGAAATTTTTGCCGCAACTGGCCAAGATGGCGATGGACGTGTGCAAGGATTGCGAAGACGAATGCAAGAAGACCGACAAGCATCCTGAATGTAAGGCATGCGGTGAGGCATGTGCCGCTTGTTACAAGGAATGCAAGAAGATCGCAGCTTGAACATTTTTTAGCGGTGAATGAAAAGGCACGCTTGGCGTGCCTTTTTGTTTGTGCAGAAGCACGATGCTCTGCGGTTGGGTAATAAGCTCGTATATAATCCTAATCCAAATAAATCACGCCCGGCCCAGCCGGGCGTTTTGCGAAGTGTTTTAGAGGAGGCTACATGCGTATAGGCATTCCTGCGGAAACGGCCGCAGGCGAGACCCGCGTCGCGGCGACACCGGAGACGGTGAAGAAGCTGCTCGCGACGGGGCATCAAGTGTCGGTGCAAAGCGGAGCAGGCGCGGGTGCCAGCATTCCCGATGCCGAGTACCAGGCAGTCGGTGCGAAGCTGGTGAGTGCGGCGGACATCTATTCCCAGTCCGAGATCGTGCTCAAGGTCAGAGCTCCCAGCGCCGACGAGCTTTCCAAAATGAACAAAGCTACGGTTTTGGTTGGCTTGCTGTCGCCGCATCAAGCCGAGTTGGTTGCTGCTTACGCCAAGCAGGGTGTCACCGCCTTCTCCATGGAAAAACTGCCGCGCACCTCGCGCGCGCAAGCCATGGATGTGCTGTCCTCGCAAGCCAACATCGCCGGCTACAAGGCGGTGATCGTGGCCGCCAATCTTTACAAGCGCTTCATGCCGATGCTGATGACTGCTGCGGGAACGGTGAAAGCCGCGCGCGTGGTGGTGCTGGGTGTCGGCGTGGCGGGCTTGCAGGCTATTGCC
>CXWL01109920.1_pt1 | contig 14256 bp, 11 predicted proteins | sample 590931 | NCBI WGS metagenome assembly CXWL01 (sample SAMEA3498368, study PRJEB10139) | groundwater metagenome | biome: water well; material: biofilm material | place: Germany | collected 2015-04-27 | reverse complement strand
GAGCACGCGGATCGAGACCATGTTCTTGGACTTGGCCAGCGCGGTCTGCAGCGGCATGGGGCCTTCGAACTTGCCGTCGTAGTTCTTGGGCTCCCAAGGCTGGCTGCCGGTGGCGCCGGCGTCAAAGAACAGCGGCGCGTCGTTCACCACCGTGGCCGGCGTGAAGCCGCGCTCCAATGCCGCGGAATAGATAAAGGGCTTGAAGCTGGAACCCGGCTGGCGCCACGCTTGCGTGACGTGGTTGAACTTGCTTTTGCCAAAGTCAAAACCGCCCACCAAGGCCCGGATGGCGCCGCTGCGGGGGTCCATGGCCACCAGTGCACCCTCCACCTCGGGCACCTGGGTAAGCGCCCACTCGCCCTTGGCGCTTCGCAGCGCGCGCACCACGGCGCCACGGCGAATCTGCACCTTGGGCCCGGCCTTGTCCGACAAACCCGAGGTCACGGGGCGCAGGCCGTCCCCCGTGACTGTGATGCTGTCGCCCGACTGCAGCATGGCCACCACCTTGCGCGGCGCCACTTCCAGCACAACAGCAGCGCGAAGGTCGTCGTTGTCGGGGTGGTCAGCCAGCGCTTCAGCCACACGGGCATCGATCAGCGCCGCATCGGCGGGCAAGTCCACATAGGCCTCGGGGCCGCGGTAGACCTGCCGCAGCTCGTAGTCCATCAAACCCTTGCGCAGCGCCCGGTAGGCCACCATCTGGTCGGCCGCGTTGACCGTGAGCAAAACGTCCAGACCCCGCGTGTAGGTCTCATCGCCGTACTGCGCAAACACCAGTTGGCGCGCGGTTTCGGCCACAAATTCGGCATGCACCACGTTGCCAGACTGCGTGCGGTAACGCAGCACCTGCGCCATGGCCTCTTCATGCTGAGCTTCGGTAATGAAGCCGGTCTCGAACATGCGGTCGATGATGTAGCGCTGGCGCAGCGTGGCCCGCTTGGGGTTGGCGATGGGGTTGTAGGCCGACGGCGCCTTGGGCAGGCCGGCCAGCATGGCGGCCTCGGCCACCGTCACTTCCTTGAGCTTCTTGCCAAAGTAGATTTCTGAAGCCGCCGCAAAACCGTTGGCGCGCTGCCCCAGGAAGATCTGGTTCATGTAGAGCTCAAGGATCTGGTTCTTGGAGAGCAGGTTCTCGATCTTCAGCGCCAGCAGGATCTCGTAGATCTTGCGGGTGAAGGTCTTCTCAGTGGACAGGTAAAAGTTGCGTGCCACCTGCATGGTGATGGTGGACGCGCCCTGGCTGCGGGCATCACGCAGGTTCTCCAGCGCCGCGCGAGCCACGCCCTTGTAGTCGACGCCACCGTGTTGGTAAAAGCGCGCGTCCTCGGCCGCCAGCACAGCGTCTTTCATGACCTGAGGAATCTGGGCGATGGGCATGAAGGTGCGGCGTTCCTCGCCAAATTCACCAATCTGCACACCATCAGCCGAATACACCCGCAGTGGCAGTTTGGGACGGTAATCGGTGAGGCTGCTGATTTCTGGCAGATTGGGGAAAGCCACCACCAGGGCCAAGCCCACCACAAACAGCAAGGCAAACAAGCCCGCGAGTGCCAAGCCGCCCAACCACAGGGCCGCATGGGCAAGCCACTGCCACGCGGTGCGCCCGCCATGGCGGTGTGGCAGGCCTGCAGGCGGTGGGGACGCGGAATCGGGCTCGGAAGGGGTCATAAAGAACCCGTCTATCGGGCCGAAAGATTATAGGAAGCGGGTCAGGTGTCGCTGCGATGCTGCAGCACGGTTTGTCTGCGGCGGTTGGCGTGACATTGTCCACAGTCGGCGTACCGGCCCCGAACCAAGTCCTGGAAGCGGCTTGCGGGTTGTTTCAAATGCATCACGCCACGTCCCCCAGAGACAACGTAGGCTAGGGGCTGCGGGCGCCTTTTTCTTTGGTGCACAAGGGCTTTACTGCTAGCATTGAAGTAACTTCTTAACAAGCTCGGGGTTGGTGTCGGGCGTATTTCGACGATTCAACGTGTGGCTGGGGAGTAACTAACTTGGGTTTTCTGGACACATTGCTGGGCCGCAAACACCCGCCGATGATCGGGCTGGACATCAGTTCGTCTAGCGTCAAGCTGGTTGAGCTTGACCAAACGCCCACCGGCGAGTTCGTGCTTGAGCGTTTTGCCTCCGAGCCGTTTGAAAAGGGCTGGATCACTGACGGCCAGATCGAGAAATTCGATGAAGTCGCGGCCGCCGTCAAGCGCGTGCTCAGCAAGAGCGGCACCAGGACCAAGCAAGTCGTGATGGCCATGCCGCAATCGGCGGTCATCACCAAAAAGATCATGTTGCCTGCCGGCCTGCGCGAAGAAGAAATGGAGCTTCAGGTCGAGTCCGAGGCCAACCAGTACATCCCGTTCTCGCTGGACGAAGTAAGCCTCGACTTTTGCGTCATCGGCCCCAGCACCACCTCGGCAGGTGACGTTGAAGTACTCATCGCTGCCAGCCGCAAAGACCGCGTGCAAGACCGCCAAGGTCTGGCTGAAGCCGCTGGCCTCAAACCGGCGGTGCTGGATATTGAATCGCACGCCTCTCGCCTGGCCATGAGCCGCGTGGTGGGCGCACTGCCCAACGAAGGGCGTGACGCCCTGGTGGCGTTGTTTGAGATCGGCGCCGACACCACAAGCCTGAAAGTGCTGCGCGACGACGAAATGCTGTACGACCGCGACCAGGCCTTTGGTGGCTCCCAGCTCACCCAGCTCATCTCGCGCCAGTACGGTTTTTCATTCGAAGAGGCCGAAGCCAAGAAGCTCACCGGCGACCTGCCTGAAGACTACGAGTCGGCCATCCTCGCGCCGTTTGTGGACAGCCTGTCGCAAGAGATAGGCCGCGCGCTGCAGTACTTCTTCACCAGCACGCCGCACCACAAGGTGCACTACGTGATGCTCGCCGGTGGCACGGCCACGCTTCCGGGCCTGAAAGAGCGTGTCACCGACCTCACCGGTTTTGCCTCCAACGTGGTCAACCCGTTCGAAAACATGCAGCTGGGCTCTGCGGTGCGTGAAAGCCGCGTGCGCCGTGAAGCGCCTTCGTACCTCACGGCTTGCGGCTTGGCGATGCGGAGGTTCTTGCAGTGATCCTCATCAACCTGCTGCCTCATCGTGAGGAAAAACGCCGCCAACGCAAGCGCTCGTTTTTCGTCGGCCTTGGCGCTTGTGCTGTGGGTGGCGTGGCCGCCGCAGGCCTGTGGTTTTCGGTGTTGCAGCAGATGACATCGGCCCAGGAATCTCGCAACGACTTCCTCAAGACCGAGATCGCACGCCTGGACATCCAGATCAAGGACATCGCCACGCTGCGCACCGAAATCGAGGCCCTCAAGGCGCGCCAGAAGGCCGTGGAAGACCTGCAGACCGACCGCAATGTGCCTGTGCACCTGCTGGACGAACTCGTGCGCCAGACGCCCGAAGGCGTGTACCTCACCAGCATCAAGCAAAACGCCCAGGTGGTGTCCATCATCGGCGTGGCGCAAACCAACGAGCGCGTCAGTGAATTCCTGCGCAACGCGCTGTACAACTCGCCGTGGCTTGAAAAGCCCGAGTTGGTAGAAATCAAGTCGATCTCGCAAACCACCACCGGCCGTGAGCAACGCCGGCTCTCCGAATTCTCAATGCGCGTGACACTCAAGCGCCCGCAGAGCGCCGCCCCCGCCGCCACTGCCCCGGCCGCATCGGGTGCATCGCGCACTGCAGCGGCCAAGGCTTCCTGAGGCGAACATGGCAAAACCATCCACCCTCAGTTTCGAGCTCAGCAGCTTCGTCGACAACGCGGCGTCGCAGTTCAAAAACCTCAACCCCAACGAACCGGGCCAGTGGCCCACACTGCCCAAACTGGCTGCTTGGGTGGCGGCGGCGGCGGCCGCCTTGCTGGCAGGCTGGTTCCTGGTGCTGGCAGACGCCAACGGCGAGCTGGAAACCGCGCGCCAGAAAGAGCCCAAGCTCAAAGAAGACTACCGCAACCGCTTGGCGCAGGCGGTGAACCTGAGCGAGCTGCGCAAGCAGAAGCTGCAAGTCCAGGAATACGTGACTCAGCTTGAGAAGCAGCTCCCTGGCAAGGCCGAAATGGACGCCCTGCTGTCCGACATCAACCAGGCCGGGTTGGGCCGGGGCCTGCAAATTGATCTGTTCAGGCCCGGTCAGATCCATGTCAAGGACTACTACGCCGCGTTGCCAATCGCCATCCGCGTGAGCGGCCGTTACCACGACGTGGGCTCTTTTGCGGCCGACGTGGCCAACCTGTCGCGCATCGTGACGCTTCAAAACCTGAATCTCACGCCGGTGGGCACCAAGGACGGGCCACCCACGCTTTCCATGGAAGCCACCGCACGCACCTACCGTTACCTCGACGCCACCGAGATTGCCGAGCAGCGCAAGGCCGTGGATACCCGCAACGCCGCAGGAGCCAAAAAATGAACGGTGCCCTGATGCGACAAGGGCTGCGGGGTGCTTGTCTGGCAGCTACGGCTTTACTGCTGGCAGCTTGCAGCGCCGAGCATGAAGAACTGCGGCAATGGATGGAGCAGCAGCGCCGCGAGGTCAAGCCCAACATCACGCCGCTGCAAGCGCCCAAGAAATTCGACCCGCAGCCCTACACCTCGGCGCAAGCCGTTGAGCCCTTCAGCCAGCAAAAACTCACTGTGGCCCTCAAGCAAGAGGCGCGGCAGCCGAATTCCCTGTTGTCGGCCGAACTGAACCGGCGCAAGGAGCCCCTGGAGGCCTACCCGCTCGACAGCATGAGCATGGTTGGCAGTGTCAACAAGCAGGGGCAGCCCTTCGCGCTTTTGCGCGTGGACGCCCTCCTCTACCAGGTCAAGTTGGGTGATTACCTGGGCCAGAACTACGGCCGCATCACCCGCATCGCCGAAACCGAGATCGCCATGCGTGAAATCGTGCAAGACGCCGCCGGCGAATGGATCGAACGCCCCGCCACGCTACAGCTTCAGGAGAGGGCGCGATGAGGACACATCAGGAGAACCCGACCATGTTCCACTGGCGAGCCGCCGCTGCCGCCCTGTCCGCCGCCAGCACACTGCTGCTGGCGCCTGCGGCATGGGCACAAAACGCGATCCAGTCGATCACCAGCAGCCAACAGGCCGGCACTGAAGTCGTTCGCATCGAGATGAGCGAGCCGCTCACGGCGGTGCCCAGCGGCTTTTCGGTGCAGGCGCCGCCGCGCATCGCCATTGACCTGCCCGGCGTCACCAACGCCATGGGCCGCAACAGTGTCGAACTGAACCAGGGCAACCTGCGCTCGGTGGCCGTGGCGCAGGCGGGTGACCGCACACGCCTGGTGCTCAACCTGAAGCAGGCGTCGGGCTACCGCGCCATGCTGCAGGGCAAGTCCTTGCTGCTGGTGTTGGACGTGGCAGGCCCCGCCTTGGTGGCCGCTGACCAGCCGGTGCAGTTTGCGCCGCCGCAAAACGCCGTGTCGCAAGCGCTGCGCGACGTGGACTTCCGCCGTGGCCAGGACGGCGCCGGCCGGATCATCGTCAACCTGCCCAGCACCCAAGTGGGTGTGGATATCCGCCAGCAAGGCCAGAGCCTGGTGGTGGAGTTCTTGCGTTCCACGCTGCCCGACAACTTGCGCCGCCGGCTTGACGTCACCGACTTCGGCACGCCGGTAAAGAGTGTGTCCACCTTCCAGAGCGGTGACCGCGTGCGCATGGTGGTGGAACCCACTGGCTCGTGGGAGCACAGTGCCTACCAAAGCGACAACCAGTTTGTGCTTGAAGTGCGGCCCGTCAAGATAGACCCCAACAAGCTCACCCAAGGCCCCGGCTTCCAGGGCGAAAAACTGAGCCTGAACTTCCAGAACATTGAAGTACGCGCGCTGCTTCAGGTTATTGCCGACTTCACCAACTTCAACGTCGTCACCAGTGACACCGTCACCGGCACCGTCACCCTGCGCCTGAAAGACGTGCCTTGGGACCAGGCGCTGGACATCATCATGCAGAGCAAGGGTCTGGGCGTGCGCAAGAACGGCAATGTGCTGTGGATCGCGCCCAAGGACGAACTGGCCAGCAAGGAACAGCTTGACCTGGAGTCCAAGAAAAAGATCGCCGACTTGGAGCCCACGCGCACGCAGGCATTCCAGCTCAATTACACCAAGGCCGAAGAAGTAGCCAAGGGTTTGACCGGCCAGTCCACGGGCGGCGGTGGTGGTGGGGGCGGTGGTGCCAGCCAGAACAACCGCATCCTGTCGCCGCGCGGCAGTGTGATCTTTGAAACGCGCACCAACCAGCTCTTTGTCTCTGACGTGCCCAGCAAACTGGAAGAGGTCCAGTCACTGATTGCCAAGATCGATATCCCGGTGCGACAGGTGCTGATCGAAGCACGCATCGTTGAAGCGGACGACACCTTCGGGCGGTCTCTGGGTGTCAAGCTCGGTGGCTCCGATCTGCGCGGCATTCGCGGCGGCACACCTGGCTACAGCCTGGGTGGCGACACGCGCGCCACAGTGGGTGGCAACTACAACGCCATCGGGGCGCAGACGCTGCAGGGCCCGGCCTATGCCTATGCCGACAACACCTTTGTCAATCTGCCTGCCGCCAACGTGTCCACGTCGGCGTCGGTGGCCAGCTTTGCGCTGTCGCTGTTTGGTGCCACAGCCAACCGCTTCCTGAATCTGGAGATCTCAGCGTTGGAAGCCGAAGGCAAGGGCAACATCGTCTCCAGCCCCCGCGTCATCACGGCCGACCAGACCAAGGCACGCATCGAGCAGGGCGAAGAAATCCCCTACCAGCAGGCCACTTCCAGCGGCGCTACGTCGGTGTCGTTCAAGAAAGCCAGCTTGCGGCTCGAAGTGACACCGCAGATCACGCCCGAAGGCAATGTCATCCTCGACCTGGAAGTCAACAAAGACAGCCGGGGCGCCCTGACGACCGCTGGCCCGGCCATCAATACCAAGCAAGTCAAGACCCAGGTCTTGGTTGAAAACGGTGGCACTGTGGTCATTGGTGGCATCTTCACGCAAGACGAACAGAGCGAGATCAACAAGGTGCCCCTGCTCGGTGACATTCCTTTCATTGGTTACTTGTTCCAGAACCGCGTCAAGAGCACCCGCAAGACAGAGTTGCTGGTGTTCATCACCCCCAAGATCGTGACCGACCGATCGGCCGCGCGCTGACCCGACGCATGGCGACCAGCGCCGTGCTCGCCCGGCAGGGCCGACCCAGGAATTCGACCATGAAGATGTTTAAACAACGGTTTTCAATCTCGGCCATGCTGACGCTGGCCGCATGCGGCGGCGGTGGCTCGGAAGCCGGCAGTAGCGGTTTTGGCGGTGGCTCGGGTGGTGGCACAACCGTGACGCCCGTGGTGACCATGGAACTCAGGCTTGTGGACCAGGCCGGCGCCACCACATCCAACGTGCTGGCCGGCCAGCCGGTGCGTGCCAAAGTGGTACTGCGTCGAAACGGCGTTGCCGTGGCCGATGAGATCGTGCAATTCGAAGCCGAGCAAACAGGCGCTCTGGTGAAGATTGACCCAGTAGCCGGCTCGCAGTTGACCGACAGCACTGGAGAAGCCCAGGTCACCGTGTCCTCGCTGGGCACGTCTTCGGGCGCAGGCCGCATCAAGGCCACCGCCAAAGTGGGCACGCTCACGGCCACCGCGTCGGCCAACTTCTTTGCCACCTCGGGCAGCACCACGCCGCCCACGTCACTGACGCTCAGCGCGCTTGAAATCGGCGGCACCACCACGCCCACCACGGTGTCGGCCTACGGCACCACGGGCGTCGAGGTGCAAGTACTGCAAGCCGGTGTGCCCTACACGGCCGGGCCGGTGGTCGTCAACTTCACCACCTCCTGCCCCGCAGGCAAGGCCACCATCACCGCCAACGCCACCACCCAGCTCACCAACGGCAGGGCCGTGGCGACCTTTGTGGACAACGGTTGCGCCCAGACAGTGGACTCCACGGTAACCGTGACTGCATCCATCTCCACCGACGCCAAGTCGGCCAGCATGACCGTGCGCTCACCCACCACGGGCAGCCTGCGCTTCGTTACCGTGGTACCCGCAGACAAGTCCATCACCCTGCGTGGCCAGGGCGGTAACGGCCGCCAGGAAAACGCCACGGTGACCTTCCAGTTGGTGGACGTGGCCGGCCAGGGCGTGGGCAACGCCGACGTGTGTTTTGACATCAGCACCTACATCGGCGGCCTGAACGTGGACGGTTTCAGCCCCACAAGGCTTCCTGCTGCGCCAGGCGCCACAGCCCTTTGTGGCACCGACAACCTGAGCGTGGTGCGTTATGTGAAGCGCACCAACCCGGATGGCACGGTGGCGGTGCAGATCAACTCGGGCACCGTGCCCACACCAGTGCGGGTACGTGCACGTGCCTTGTACCCGGCGGTGGCCACCGTGCCGCTGGAGAGCTTCTCGGATACCTTGTCGGTCTCCACCGGCTTGCCCTTGCAGCGTTCGTTCTCGCTGTCAGTGGACAAAGCCAACATTGATGGCGGCAACTTCGACGGCGAAGTGGCCGTGCTGACGGCACGCCTGGCCGACCAGTTCTCCAACCCGGTGCCCGACGGCACGGTGATCAACTTCGTTGCGTCAGGCGCCGCAGTCTGCACATCAAACAACGGGTCTTGCCGCACGTCCAATGGCGTCTGCTCGTGCAACGTGGTGTCGCAGGCGCGTAGACCACTTGACAATCGCATCGTGGTCACCGCGTACGCCGTCGGCCTGGAAGACTTTGACGACCGTGATGGTGACAACGCCTATACACCCTATGCGAGCGGTGGAAAGGCCGAAACGGTTTGCGTAAGCGCTGCTGAGCCGGCAGGCAAGGATTGTTTCTACGATCTGGGCGACGCGTACGTTGACGCCAACAAGACAGGCACCTCGAGTCCAGAGACCGTCAACACCGACACGGACATCCGAATCCCGTACCAAAGCCCGGCGACTTTCACCGCTGCAGGGGACGGCACACGCGGCACTGCGCACATCCGCGCGTCGGCGGTCATCTATCTGAGTTTGGCTTCTTCTGCGGGGCGGCCAACTGCGGTGCTGCCGTTGGCCGAATTGCAGCAACAGTTCGACCTGTTCTCTAACAGTCTCATTGGATCTAACTTTCTGCGACTGCAGCCCGTCTGCCCTCAAGGCACGCCAGTGCCGCAGACATCTGTCACGCTCTACCTGGACGACGGCATTGGAAACCCCATGGCGGCCGGCACCAGTGTTTCGGCCAGTGACAGTTCAGCCAATGTGAGCCCGGCTTCGCCCCGCCCCAACACAGTGCTGGCCCTGGGTGTCCGCGCCCCTGATCCTGCCGCCGACTTGCCTAACCTGCCCAAGGTTCTGACCTGGACTTCCGCGCCGCCCCCTGTCTACAGCAACAACAACAGCAACGTTTACAGCACACACGGGATCACCGTGCGTGGAGTGGAAGACAAGTGCGCTGGCACGGGCTCGTTTGTGGTTCAGGTCACCTCGCCACGCGGTGGTGCTGCGGCTGCCGAGATACTGATCGAAGGCCAGGCCCGGGGCACGGGACGCGGCTCCGTTGAGGTGCGATATCTGGATGCCGGCTTGAATGTGACTGCCAATGCTCGGGGAAGCAGTGAGGTAGTAGTCACCGGCATAAGCTTTGCCAATGCGGCGGGTGCGGCTGCCCCGACGCTTAGGCCGATCAAGTGCGGCACCGACGGTGCCCTACTAGACCCGCCTGAGTCTTTGCCAGTCTGCAAGTACCTGAGTAGTGGGACCAAGACCATCACGGTCGAAACGGATAGCCCGCCTACTAGCCGCAGCATCTCGATCAACGTGTTCTAGACCATGCCGGGCGGCGAGGTGCCGGGGCGGCCGGCCCTCACCATTTCACTCGTCGGCATGCCCGGCTGTGGCAAGTCCACAGTCGGCCGCCACCTGGCCCACCAGTTGGGCCTGAAGTTCGTAGACAGCGACACCGAGATTGAGCGCCGCATCGGCCAGCCCATTCGCGACTACTTTGCCCAGCACGGCGAAGATGCCTTTCGCGATGTCGAGCAAGAAGTCATCGAGCATCTGAGTGGCCAGCCGGGCAGCCACTGGCCACAGGTTGCGGCAGCATTGCGGCGGCCATTCCGCAGCGACAAGCACCTGACTTGTGGCAAGCTATGCCCCATCAAGACCTTGCACTCTGCGGAGACACTGATGTCGACCACGCTCGAATCGCTACAGGCTGAAGTGCTGCGCCTGCCACCGAAGGACAAGGCACGGTTGCTTGACCGGCTGATCGCCAGCCTTGACGCTGACACCGAAGCCGAAGCGGCCTGGGATGCCGTCGCGGACCACCGAGAAGGCGAGATCGAGGCAGGCGCCGTTCAGCCAGTACCACTGGCCGTCGCCATTGCGAGGCTGGACGCACGCTTCCCCGGATGAAGGTCACGTTACATCCTGGCGCCGAGAACGACATCCAGGAGGCGGCTGCCTTCTACGAGCGCCAGGGTTCCGCCGTGCTGGCGGCAAGGTTCATCGCCGAATTCAAGAAGCTCGCGAGCCTCTTCATCGAGAACCCGAATATCGGATCGCCCCGACCGAAGGGCCGGCGCGGCTTTTCGATGGGCATCTTTTCCTACACAGTGATCTATCGCGCCAGTGCGGCCGAGATCAGGGTCTTGGTCGTCAAGCACGACAGAAAGCACCCTGGCTACGGTGTCGCCAGGACATAGCCCTTGAGAAGGGCGACCGCTAAGGCCAGCACAGCACCCGCATCAACCATCAGTGGCGCATCTGCTTCATTTAGAGTGAAGCCGGCCCCGCAGACGTGGAGATAGTGGAATACCACCGAAGGAGTCACCCCTTGAAGCGAGATCGAGGCAGGCACCGTTCAGCCAGTACCACTGACCGTTGCCATTGCGGGGCTGGAAGCGTGCTGCCAAGGATGAAGCTCATGCTTCATGCGCTAACGTGCCGCCTGCAGGCTGCCTAAGGCAAGCGTTGGTCCGAGAACAGCTACCCCCCTTGACCATCTCCCTGGTGGGCATGCCCGGCTGTGGCAAGTCCACTGTGGGCCGCCACCTGGCCCGCCAGTTGGGGCTGAAGTTCGTAGACGCCGACACCGAGATTGAGCGCCGCATCGGCCAGCCCATTCGCGACTACTTTGCCCAGCACGGCGAAGACGCCTTTCGCGATGTCGAGCAAGAAGTCATCGAGCATCTGAGCGGCCAGCCCGACACGCTGCTGGCCACGGGCGGCGGCGCCGTGCTGCGGCCGTCCAACCGCGACGCGCTGCATTCACGCAGCCACGTCTTTTACCTGCGCTCCACGCCTGAGGAGCTGTTCCGCCGCCTGCGGCACGACACCCACCGCCCCTTGCTGCAGGTCCAAGACCCGCTGCGCCGCCTGCGTGAGCTTTACCGCGAGCGTGACCCCTTGTACCGCCGGGCAGCGCACTTTGTGGTCGAGTCAGCGCGGCCGTCGGTGCCTGCGTTGCTGGGCATGGTGCTGATGCAGCTGGAGCTGGCTGGCCTGGTGGACCCAGGGCAGGTGCCCTCCATCGTGCAGCCACCCGCAGACTGACCCTCGCCAGGCCGCCAGACCGCCAGACCGCCGCCACAGCACCACGCCAGGCCACGCCACGCCAGACACGCGCCGTAAACTCTGCGGCCATGAACCAGGCTCTCGCTGCAAACGCCGCCACTGTGGCAGTGGCCACGCCCGCCAAGCGCTACAACATCCTCATCGCGCACGGCCTGCTGCAGGCAGCCGATGGCTGGGCTCAGTTGCCCAAGGCCGCGCATGCGGTGATCGTCAGCAACCCGGCTGTCGATGCGCTGTATGGCAACCCGCTGGCACACGCGTTGGCGCCGCACTACCCCAAGATCAGCCGCGTGCTGCTGCCCGACGGCGAGCAGCACAAGACCTGGTCGTCGCTGAACCTGATCTTTGACCATCTTCTGGCCAGCGCCTGCGACCGCAAGACCGTGCTCTTTGCGCTGGGCGGTGGTGTGGTCGGTGACATGACAGGCTTTGCCGCCGCCACCTACATGCGCGGTGTGCCCTTTGTGCAGGTGCCCACCACTTTGCTGGCCCAGGTGGATTCGTCGGTGGGTGGCAAAACTGCCATCAACCACGCGCTGGGCAAGAACATGATCGGCGCCTTTTACCAGCCCGAACGTGTGCTCTGCGACCTGGCCACGCTGGACAGCCTGCCGCCGCGCGAGTTGGCTGCCGGTTTGGCCGAGGTCATCAAGTACGGCCCCATTGCCGACGCTGACTTCCTGGCCTGGATGGAAGACAACCTGGACGCCTTGCTGGCGCGCGACCCTGCCGCACTGGCCCACGCCGTGAAGCGGTCCTGCGTGATCAAGGCCTGGGTGGTGGGCCAGGACGAACGTGAAAGTGGCCTGCGCGCCATCCTCAACTACGGCCACACTTTTGGCCACGCCATAGAAGCCGGCATGGGCTACGGCGCCTGGCTGCATGGTGAGGCCGTGGCCTGCGGCATGGTGATGGCCGCGGCGCTCTCGGCCGAGCTGGGCCTGGTGCCTGCTGCTTTTGTGGGCCGCATCAAGACCTTGATCACGCGCGCCGGCCTGCCGGTGCTGGCACCGCCCATGCCCATGGCACGCTGGTTTGAACTGATGGGCGTGGACAAGAAGGCGGCCGACGGTGAAATCCGCTTCGTGCTCATCGAGTCTCTTGGCCGCGCCGCCATGCGCAGCGCCCCAGACGCCATGGTGCGGCGGGTCATCGCCGCCCACAGCGCGCCGCCCACCAGCGCGTGAACCTGGACGCACTCGCGCCCTGGGCCAGCGATCCGCGCCGATCGCGTGGCCGGCGCATCGCCGAAGACGCCTCACCCCCGCGCAACGAGCACCAGCGCGACCGTGACCGCATCGTGCACAGCACCGCCTTTCGGCGGCTTGTGTACAAGACCCAGGTCTTCATCAACCACGAAGGCGACCTCTTCCGCACACGCTTGACGCATTCGCTGGAGGTGGCGCAACTGGCGCGCTCGGCCGCCCGCGCCTTGCGGCTGAATGAAGACCTGGTAGAAGCCATTGCCCTGGCCCACGACCTGGGCCACACGCCGTTTGGGCATGCCGGCCAGGACGCTCTGCACGAATGCATGCAAGGGCACGGCGGCTTTGAGCACAACCTGCAAAGCCTGCGTGTGGTGGACAAGCTGGAGGCCCGCTACCCGGCCTTTGACGGCCTCAACCTGTGTTTTGAAACACGCGAAGGCATCCTTAAACATTGCTCTGCCAGCCACGCGCGGCACCTGTGCACGGCCGAGCCGGGCGGGCCGGCGCAGCGGTTTCTGGACGGCACACAGCCCAGCCTGGAAGCGCAGCTCGTCAACCTGGCCGACGAGCTCGCCTACAACGCGCATGACATTGACGACGGCGTGCGCTCGGGCCTGATCAGCGTGGAGCAGCTCGGCGACGTGCCACTGTTTGCCAGGGTCTACGCGGGCGTGCTGGCCGACCACCCGGCCCTGGCCGCTCAGCCCAGCCGCCGTGCGCTGTTTGAAACCTTGCGCCGCATGTTGTCTGCCCAGGTGGGTGACATGGTGGCCGCCACAACGGCCGCTGTGGGTGCCGCGTCGCCCGCAGACCAAGAAGCCGTGCGCCGCGCCGCACCGCTGGCCTGCATGAGCGGCCAGGTTCGACACCAGACGGCCGAACTCAAGCGCTTCTTGTTCAAGCACTTGTACCGGCACGCCCAAGTGGTGCACATGACCAACCTCGGCCGCACCGTGGTGACCGAACTGTTTGCCGCCTACCGTGCAAACCCGGCCGAGATGCCGGCCGAATATGCCGACGCCGCCGACCAGCCCCGCACTGTGGCCGACTACATTGCCGGCATGACCGACCGCTTTGCCCTGCGTGAACACCACCGCCTTAGCGGGCGGCGGTTGTTCGACGTCTGAGAGCCGTGGCGCGCCTGCCGCGTCTGGTGTTGGCCGGCCAGGCCCACTACGTGATCCAGCGTGGGCACAGTGGTCAGCCGGTGTTTGCTGACGAGGCCGACCGGCAGCGGTACTTGGCAGCGCTGCGCGAGGCGTCGGCAGCCGAGCGGGTGCAGTTGCACGCCTACGCGCTGCTGGACGCTGAAGTCCACCTGCTGGCCACGCCAACAACCGCACTCTCCCTGAGCCGAATGATGCAGGCCGTGGGGCGCCGCTATGTGAGTGCCTACAACCGCAGGCACGGCTGCACCGGCACGCTGTGGGATGGCCGCTTCCGCTGCGCGGTGGTGGAGCCCGGCGCTGTGCGGCTTGAGGTGCTGCGGCTGATCGACGGCCTGGCTGCCGACCCCGGCGGCACAAGCG
>CXWL01035840.1_pt1 | contig 14259 bp, 16 predicted proteins | sample 590931 | NCBI WGS metagenome assembly CXWL01 (sample SAMEA3498368, study PRJEB10139) | groundwater metagenome | biome: water well; material: biofilm material | place: Germany | collected 2015-04-27 | reverse complement strand
GGGCACAAGGGGGACCTCATCATTATTCTCTCCTATGCTCTCTACGACAGCGCCGAGGCCGCCATTCACAAGCCAATCGCGGTTCATGTCGATGCCGCCAATCGGCCTACGAAGTAGGCCCGTTTACCGCTATTTATGAGCTCGGAGAACGCCGCGTCAAGTCGCAAGAGCGCCATCATTCTGGCAGCGGGAAAGGGAAAACGGATGATGTCCGACCTTCCCAAAGTTCTACACGAAATCCATGGCCTACCGATGATCGCCATTCTGCTGGACACACTCATCCCGCTTGGCTTTGACCGCATTGTGGTCGTGATCGGACACAATGGGGAGATGGTCCAGGAGAAACTCGCAGACTATCCCGTTCAGTTTGTCTGGCAGAGAGAGCAGCTTGGCACTGGACATGCCGTCCTGATGGCTAAAGAAAAGATGACCGACTTCGACGGTACCACGATGGTTGTCGCCGGCGACGTCCCGTTCCTGTCGAAATCGTCCATTGAAAGGCTTTTCACCGTTCATCAACAAACCCACGCCGCCGCTACCTGTCTGTCTGCGATCTACCCCGACCCAAAGGGGTACGGGCGCATTATTCGCGAAGGGACTACTGATCGGCTTCTTGAAATCGTCGAGGAACGCGACGCAAGCGACGACCAAAAGAAGATCCACGAGGGGAACAGCGGCACCTTCTGCTTCGATAACAAGAAGCTCTTTTCAGTCATCCAGCAGATTGGCAACTCCAATGCCCAACGCGAATACTATCTCACTGACGCCATTAAGTTATTGCGAAATAGAGGGTTGGTCGTTTCGGTCGTGACTGCCGATAACCCCGATGAAGTCGAAGGGGTAAATTCTGTCGAAGAGCTTGAGGAACTGGCTCGCAAGTTCTCCAATCGCCGCTGAATCTCTTCCCTCAATCGGGAGATTTCTTCGTCCAAGATTGTTACAATAGGTGAATCCGGTTTCCGATAATATAGGAAACGAAGGTTTTTGTTGACGAGGCCAACTGGCAAGTGTAAATTGAAATGGGATTGAGAGATACAATTATGAAGAAACAGTTATTCCTTAGCATCGTTATCGCAGCCGTTTTGTTGGCAGCTGGTATGACGATGGCGCAATTCAAAGACGCTGCTGATCTGAACAGGGCTGGTCAGAGTAACTCTCTGAACGTGAAGCCCGCTGCCAGTGCCTTCTCGCTGATCGATCTATCCCGCATCCGCTGGTCAAACAGCTACTCCATGGGCTTCTTTTCCGGGAATGGTCAGTCTGGTTCGAGCGGCATGCTGAATTCGACCATGTTCTACGAGTTCTCTCCAAAGCTCTCGTTGGCGGTGAGTGTTGGAGTACTTCACAATACTGGTGCCCTGTGGGGTCAGGGAGCGTCCGACGCGACTATCCTCCCGGGCTTCAGACTGGATTACCATCCATCTGAGAAGTTCCAGATGTCGGTAGGCTTTCAACGATATAGCGGTTCACAGGCATCGTTTCTGGGTAACACAGGACATTGGCGATATCCCTGGTGAGATTGACACGAAACCACGCGCATGAGGAAAGAGAGGTAATTCGGCATAGTCGCTAACGCTACCCTCCCTGCTTGATTTTTTGCATGTTTCACTCCGAATCAACCGATCATCAAAATTCATCCGCCCCCCAGCCGGTAGGCTCTGTGTGGCGAAGACTTTTAGGCCGTGGAGTCACCTACGCCGTCGGCGGGTCGTTCATTGCCGTCCTGGTTTATACCGTCGTCTTTTCGATGCGTATCGCGAATGGTGTCGCGCGCTCGGTTGACATTCCTACACACATGGTGCGTCTGCAGATTCTCAATGCGTCAGGGGTAAGAAGTCTGACAGCCAAGTTGTCCGAACAGCTGTCGGGATACAGCGACGCCGACGTGGCAATCTCCGTAGTCGACACATCCCTGTCCGACGCCACTCGCATTCCCGCGTCATTTGTGATCTCACGGGAGACGGAAACCGACAACGCGCGTTTGCTCTGCCAAAAAATCGGGCTCGACCCGTCCACCGTGGTCTCACGCCCACTGATAGACAATCGAGACCTCATCACTGCAACGCTTGTCGTCGGTGATGACTATCAGCGCATTGCCCCCTTGAAGAAGAAACCGAAGGAGAAATAAGACGGCATCTTGAAGAAAATGACCCCTCTCTCTCTGGCGCGTCTGGCCGGCCGGCTGGCGCTCTCCCGTAAAGGATTCGACGTCAAAATCCTGAAACTCAAAACGCTTTCAGCCGTGTGCGACTATTTTGTCATCGCGTCCGGCGAGGCCGATGTGCACGTCAAGGCGATCGCCGGCGCCATTGATGACGGTCTGACCAGGGAAGGGATCAAGGCAAATCACCGCGAAGGCATCGGCAAGGGGAACTGGATCGTACTTGATTATATTGACGTCGTCGTCCATGTATTCCACGAACCAACTCGGCGCTTTTACGCGCTCGAACGGCTCTGGGGGGACGCACCCATAGAGGAACTCTCCGACGAGCCAAAACCGCGAACGGTTTCCGCTCGAACGAAGAAGAAGACCCGATAACTATTACTCAACTGAGAGGACAAACGATATGGAACTGGTGGAACTAAAATCCAAGACCATCTCCGAGTTGCTCAAGATCGCCGAAGGTCTTGACATTCCGGGTGTTTCCGGACTGCGAAAGTCCGAATTGATTTACAAAGTGATGGAAGCCACGACGAATACCAATGCCAACGGTATGATCTTCGCCGAGGGAGTGCTCGAAATCATGGACGAGGGATATGGTTTCCTACGCTCACCTGATTACAATTACCTTCCCGGACAGGACGATATCTACGTCTCACCCTCTCAGATCAAACGCTTTGATCTGCGCACCGGTGACACAACATCCGGTCAGGTTCGTCCGCCGAAGGAAAACGAGCGCTACTTCGCGCTCCTCAAGATCGAGGCAGTCAATTTCGAAGACCCTGATATTGCCAAGCACAAGACCCTCTTCGACAACCTGACCCCGCTTTACCCGAACGAGCAGTTCCATCTCGAACTGAACTCGGAAGAAGTCACGACCCGGATTATCGATCTGATGTGCCCTATCGGCAAAGGGCAGCGCGCCCTGATTACCTCCCCGCCCAAAGCAGGGAAGACCATGATCCTGCAGAAGATCGCCCAGGCGATTACGACGAATCATCCCAAAGTCAAATTGATGGTTCTGCTCATCGATGAACGACCCGAGGAAGTCACCGATATGCGCCGCTCAGTCAAAGGTGAGGTCATCTCCTCGACCTTCGATGAGCCTGCGGAGCGTCACGTTCAGGTTGCCAACATGGTTCTCGAGAAGGCCAAACGCCTCACCGAGCACAAGTACGATGTCGTGATTCTGCTCGATTCGATCACCCGCCTTGCCCGCGCTCACAATTCCGTCGTTCCCCACTCTGGAAAGATTCTATCGGGCGGCGTTGACTCCAATGCCCTTCACAAACCCAAGCGGTTCTTTGGGGCGGCGCGAAACATCGAGGAAGGCGGATCATTGACAATTATTGCCACCGCCCTGATTGAGACCGGTTCAAGAATGGACGAGGTCATTTTCGAGGAATTCAAGGGAACGGGCAATATGGAGCTGGTTCTCGATCGGCGCCTCTCCGATCGGCGCATCTTTCCGGCCATGGACATCAACCGTTCCTCTACGCGCAAAGAAGAATTGCTGCAGCCTAATGAGATTCTCAGCAAGATTTGGATTTTACGCAAGTTCCTGGCGGAAATGAACCCCATCGAGGCGATGGAATTCCTGCTCGATAGACTGAAAAAGACCAAGTCCAACGAGAAGTTCCTGAGCTCGATGAAAGACTGATCGACAGGGCAGGGGTTAAGGTCTTCGATTCGACCGATTAGGGTCTCTCGCCCTAGGGACGGCGAAATCCTGCACCCGTTTTCAGTATGGGGCGACAGCCATCGGGCATAAGTTGTTGCCGCGCAAATTGCTGACCGTCGCTTCTCAACGGCACAGCAGTTGCCTGATCATACGGCATGGATTGCTATTTCGGCGCCTACCCCCTTCCTGAGAACAACCCGGCCGGCAAGTCAGCTCTGGTCCTCTTCCATATCCCAGAGGTGGGAATTCGTTTCAAAGCCCCGTTTGCGGCCGTTGATCCCGATCATAGCGATTTAGCTTCGCTTCTGGCGTTGCTCGAATTCATCGATACTAATCCGAAGTACTTCTCCAATCACACGTTTCAGATCTTTGGAAACAACCTCACGCTTATTAACCAGCTCAACGGGCGGGAACCAGTCGACGCTCGCTTCCTCGAACTTCTGGAAAAGGCCAAGGTCTATCGCGCTAAGTATCGATTCTCCGTCGCCTGGGTACCGGCGCGCGACAACAGTGCCTTTGACATGCTTTTGGATTGACCCTTCCCGGCGCGAGTAGCTATCTTGGCTACATGACACCCCACGAACTCATCCAAAGTATCACCGCAGGAAAGTTCCTTCCCGTCTATTACTTCCACGGTAGCGAGGATTATCGGATCGTCGAAGCGGCAAAATTCATTGCCCGCCAATTCCTCCCGAAGTCGCTGCACCAAACCAACTATCGTCGGATCGACGCACGAAAGACTTCCTCTGCTGATCTGATGGCCGAGCTTTCCGTTTACCCGATGCTTGGCGAGAAGCAGGTCTTCTCGGTGACCGACTTCCAGCATTACAAACCGGCAGAGGTCGAACGCATACTCAGACTCATGACTCCTGCGGACCCGAGCCGGCTCCTGATTCTGAGCTCTCCGTCAGCAAAGAACCCGAGAAAGGACTCGGCCTTCTTCAAGGCCGTGACCAAATCGGCCACCGAAATTGAGTTCAAACGTCTTTCCAGTTCTGAAGTGGAACGAAACGTTCTTGCCAGGCTCGGCCGACAGAATGTTATGATTGATCCCGACGCTCGCACACTCCTGACGCAACTGCTTGCCGGTGATCGAGGGGCAATTGAGACCGAAGTCGACAAGCTGATCGACTACAAGGGGTCCGGCCAGAGGATCACCGTCGACGACGTCCGTTTTCTCACCGCTGGTTACAGCGTCCACTCCATTTTTGATCTTGGTGACACCGTGATGTCGGGCGATGCCGCCGCTACCCTCCGTCTGGCGCGGTCGTTGATCGCCGACGGGAATTCCCCCACCGGTATCCTCTTCTTTCTCTTCCAGCATCTGCTCTCTGTCTATCTGGTGAAGAACGGAAAGCACCTCGAGCCCTATCGCAAGTGGCTCGAGCCGAAGTTGCGCACGCAGGGGGATCAGCATGACAACCCTCAGATCGAAGCCATACTCATCCGCCTGGCGCAAGCCGACGCTGAGATGCGCCGCACCACAATCATGAAGCCGGACATGCTCCTTGAGCAGTTTCTCGTGGCGGTCACCGCTCAATTGAGTTTGCCGGCCGGCCCCCGCTATCCCGGCCTGAAGCGCTCCGAAGCTCGTCGATAGCACCCCCAAATTCTCTCGAACTTTCGTCTCCTTCCACTCGTACATAGTACTCAGATGAACATAATGGCATCTAAGAAGGAGGCGTGATGATAAAGCGTCTGTATCGTTCAACCACCGATAAAGTCATCGGGGGAGTTTGCGGAGGACTCGGCGAGTACTTCGAGATCGACCCGGCCCTGTTCAGGATCGGCGCAGCCCTGCTCGTGCTGGCCAACGGAACGGGCCTGCTTCTGTACCTCATCATGATGGTCGCGATCAAGAAGCGTCCTCTGGATGTTCAACTCACCCCGGTCGAGTATCGAACTTCTCGCTGGACTCGCTACATCCCCGGCTCCATTCTCATTCTCCTCGGACTTGTATTCCTCATCAAGGAGAATTGGTTCTGGTTCGACCTCCACCACGTCTTTCACTTGTACTGGCCGGTGCTGTTAATAGCGGTCGGCCTGGCCTTGGTGTTGTTTCACGGACGGCACGCAAAGGGGGACTCGACAGCCCCAGTGTCTGAGCCGCCGGTGACATCGCAGAACGGAGGAGCCATAGCATGACTCCGGCCCGTTTTCGATGGGGGACACTACTCATCTTTGTCGGCACTGTCCTCCTCTTGCAGAACCTCGACAAGGTGAACGGCAATTTCTGGGATGATTTCCTGGTTTACCTTCCTGTCCTCCTCATCGCCATTGGCATTGAGAAGATTTTCGCACAGTCTCGGCTGCATCTGATCTCCTACCTGACGACGGTCTTCCTGTTCGTCGGTGGAATGTACCTCGTGTTCTCAGGAAGTGTAGGCGGCGACGATCGCAGCTTCTTCCATGAAACTACCTATCGAAACCAGGCTGACCCCGATGTCACCTCTCTCCACGCGATTCTGAATCTTGACGACGGCGATCTGACCATTCGCGATGCCGGGGACGATCTTATTTACGGCCAGTTCAAGGAGTTTACCCATAAACCCAGGATTGACTACAATGTGACCGACCATGTTGCGACCGTAAACTTCGCTGGCGGCGATCGTCACGTCTGGGGAGGAGCATTCAAAATCAACGGTGACCTGCCCAGCGACTGGTATCTGTCGTTTTCCAGATTGATTCCTCTGATGCTTGAGTGCTACGGCAACAGCTCAGACATTCATCTTAATCTGGCTTCCACGCCGTTGAAATCCCTGAAAGTCGACGCCGAAGGTGCTTCGGTCTATCTAAAATTCGGCAGCCTGGTGCCCGACGTCAGTGTCTCTCTGGTCGGGGAGAACTCCGATCTTCNNGAACTCCGATCTTCGGTTGCGCTTTCCGAGCAGTTCGGCTGTCAAGATTTCCGGAGTCAACGACCGCGAGTACCTGACCAAAGTGGGGCTTGTCGAAAAAGACGGAGCTTTCGTCAACAGCGGCTACGACACACTCACGAACCACATCTCTGTGGAACTCGATGATCGTGCCAGCTCGCTCTCCATCGACTACTATTGACGCATTGTTTCCTCCCAAGAGACGCCGGCCCGGGTTCTTGCGAACAGGGGTCGGCGTTTTGTTTTTGGCTGGCAGTATCATCGAATTCTCCTTGCCGAGATGAGTCCCTTCCGTTTTCTTGATTATAAGATCCTGAGGAACACGTTTTTGGTATGAAATGCATTGCTTTCTTGAGCATCGCCTTGCTCCTCGCCGGTTGTGGCAGTAAATCCGGCGGCTCCCGCAAGATTCTGCGAATCGGCACGGATGCCACCTACCCGCCCTTTGAAACCGTCAACACCGAGACCGGCCTCCCGGAAGGGTTCGACATCGACCTCATCACAAAGATTTGCGAGATCAATCAGTGGAAACCGGAATTCATCGTCACCCCTTTCGATGGGATGATCCCCGGCCTCGAAGGAAAGAAATACGACGTAGCCATAAGTTCCATGACCATCACCCCCGAGCGCTCGGCCGTCGTCGATTTCAGCGACCCCTATTACCTCGCGGGGCAGTCCATAGCTGTCCCTCTGAGCGATACGTCGGTGAAGGGGATGGCTGATCTCATCGGCAAACGAGTTGGAGTCCAGCTTGGCACAACGGGAGAATTGATGGCCCAGAAGAGTGTTGGTCTCAAGGTCTTCTCCTTCGACAATATAGGCGCGGCTTTTATTGATATGGCCAACGGGAACCTCGACGCAGTCCTGAACGATTTCCCAACTACTCAAGCCTACATCAAGAGCCACGGCTCCGCCAAAACCGTCGGCGAAATACTCTCGAAAGAGTATTACGGAATAGCCCTTCGCCGAGGGGAGAGCCCCCTGCGCTCAGATGTCAACTCCGCTCTGGCTCAAATCAAGTCCGACGGCACCTACCGCGATCTGCATCTCAAATGGTTCGGAGCCCCGCCACTGCCCGGTTTCCTGCTCGAAGACAAGTAATCTGTTTGAACAGCTGGTAAGCTACACGAATCGCTTTCAATAAGGAGAAGTTCATGAGATTCTCGGACACAACGAAGCGTCAGGCTCGGATGCGCCAGCGCGGCAGATGCGCGGTCTGCGGTGACAACGTTGACTGGCAGGAGGAATTCGCGCATCATATCCACCCCGATGCCCTGGGAGGACCGGATCAAGTCGACAATTGCGTGATCGTCTGCAGACCCTGTCATGAGCGGGTTCACTACGACGGACGGTTCAGAACCGGGATTGTGGCGCCACGGAGCTATTTCCGGTACAAGACTGGGTACTATCGCTAGATTTACACACCGTCAAGAGTCATCGACCATCTCTCTGCACCTCGCGGAGCTTGAAGCCGGGCTCCTTTTGCCGAACTTGACCACAAATACTCAAATCGATACCTTGCTGCCATGACTGGACCACGATATAACCTCACGAAACTACAGAACAAGATCATCGCTATTGATGGTCCCGCCGGATCGGGAAAGTCCACTACCGCCCGCATGCTCGCAGCTCGCCTGGGCTATAGCTATCTCGACACGGGCGCCATGTATCGCTCCCTGACATACCTTGCCATGAAACGAAACATCATGCCGGCCGACTCCGTTCAGCTCTCCTCCCTTGCTCGGCAACTCACGTTTCGCTTCGACACCCGCAGCACGATTAATCGCGTCTTTGTCAATGGGGAGGACTTGACCGAGCAGATTCGCACGCCGGAAGTTACCCAGCGGGTTTCCGAGGTTTCTGCCCACAGGGGAGTGCGCGAGATCATGGTTTCCAAACAGAAAGAGCTCGGCAAAAACGGCTCCATCGTGGCCGAAGGGCGGGACACGACAACGACCGTATTTCCAAATGCCGACGTGAAAGTTTATCTCGACGCGAGCGTTGAAACCCGGGCCCGACGCCGTCTAATCGATCTGGCCAGGATAAACGTCTCGACTTCACTGGAAGAACAGATTGACGATCTCACGAGACGCGATGCGTTCGATTCGGGTCGTGAGCATTCCCCGCTCCAACGTGCTCACGACGCCTACGTCGTAGACACCACCAGTCTTACCGTCGAGGAACAGGTCGACCGGGTCGTAGCGCTTCTGAAGCGCGTCCTCACGTAGCTATGAAAATCCTCTACTACGCTGGGTGGAGCCTCACCCGCGTCATCTCAAAGCTCATCTTTCGCGTAGCAGTCACCGGAGCCGAACACTTCCCCATGAGCGGTGGCTTCATTCTGGCTACCAACCATCGCTCCTACTACGATCCCCTTCTGGTCGGTTCCTGGGCTCCCCGCGAGGTCTACTTCTTCGCCAAGCAGGAGCTCTTCAAGAACAAGCTATTTGCGAACATTATCACCCGAACGAACGCCTTGCCGGTTCGGCGCGGCAGTATCGATCGAAACGCCATCGAGCTCTCACTGAATGTCATCAAAACGGGATTCGGACTCACCATCTTTCCTGAGGGGACGCGCTCCAAAACCTACGGCTTTCTCGACCCGAAACCCGGTGTCGGCTTGCTCGCGATACAGGCGAAGTGCCCCATTGTCCCCGGTTATGTCCATGCCAGTAATAGACTTACGGATTGCTTCCTGGGNNGTCGTGACCGCCTCCGAATCTCCTACGGCGAGCCTCTGTCGGCCGAGTGGGTCGCCTCGTTCTCATCGGGAAAGGAGGGCTACGAAGCGATCGCTTCCGCAGTCATGGAGCGCATTCGCCAGCTCAAGGAACAATACGTTCCGACTTCAGAAAGGGGTGAGAAAACCGAAGAGAGTAAGAAGGTCATCACAAAAGGCTTGAAATCCTGAAGATTTTCCTTATATAGGATGGCTGACCTTCAAGTCTGTGACCAGTTCACAGCACGAGAGATGAAGGCACCCCGGCGGTTTTCCCCAAAAAGGAAAAATCCAAAACTGTTGGGTAACGTAAGGAGGTTCTCTCACATTAATGGCAATTGCCAAAAAACCATTTAGCTCCCCGGCTCCCGTCTCGCTGAGTAAACGCAAAGCGACGACCGCCAGAAAAACCACCAAGGTCAAAACCAAGATCACGAAGCGCGATGATGAAGTCGTCGTCATCGCGAGCGCGATCGCGCAGGAACTGGATCAGCCCGATCATGCGCTGACCTCTCGACGCCAGCGCGTGGCCGACCGTGCCGTTGCCCGCGCCGTCCCCAGCCTTCCTGCTGAACCGACGATCGTCGAGGCGCTCAAGATCACCGACGTTTCCGGCGTAGTCTACGACAAGGCCGAATACGACGCTATGGTCGAGATGTACGATTCCACCATCAAGGATATCAAGGAAGGTGAAATCATTCGCGGTCGTGTGCTCGGTGTGACCAAGGAGGATATTATCGTTGATGTCGGCTTCAAATCCGAAGGGATCATCCCGATCAGCGAGTTCTCCGGTCCGATCAATATCAAAGTAGGCGACTCCATCGACGTCTATCTGGAACAGATCGAAGACACCAACGGCGCACTCATTCTGTCCAAGCAGAAGGCCGATTTCATGCGCGTCTGGGATCGAATCCGTGAAGTCCATGACTCGGGCGCCACTATCCAGGGACGTATCGCGCGGCGCATCAAGGGAGGCGTTGTGGTCGACATCATGAGTGTCGACGCGTTTCTCCCCGGTTCGCAGATTTCTCTGCGGCAAGTGCCTGATTTCGACGCCCTGATCAACCAGATGATCGATGTCAAGATCATCAAACTCAATAAATCCCGTCGCAACATCGTCGTCTCTCGTCGCGTTGTGCTCGAAGAGGAGCGCGAATCGATGCGCTCGACGCTGCTCAACGAAATCCAGGTCGGCCAGGTCCGTCAGGGGATTGTGAAGAATATTACCGACTTCGGCGTGTTCGTCGATCTCGGCGGCGTCGACGGCCTTCTGCATATCACCGATATGTCCTGGGGTCGCATCCGCCACCCTTCCGAGATGGTCACTCTCGGAGACAAGATCGACGTCAAGATTCTCGATTTCGACGACAAGACCTCCCGCATTTCCCTTGGTCTGAAGCAGATGACTCCGTACCCGTGGGAGAATATCGAAGAGAAGTATCCCATTGGCAAACGGATCACCGGTCGCGTGGTATCGATTACCGATTACGGAGCGTTTGTCGAGCTGGAACGGGGTATCGAAGGGCTGATTCATATCTCCGAGATGTCCTGGACTCAGCATATCAAACACCCGTCGAAGATTATGAACGCCAACGACAAGGTCGATGCGATCGTGCTGTCGGTGGACAAAGATAACGAGAAGATATCGCTCGGTATCAAGCAGATGGAACCAGATCCCTGGCTCACCATCGAACAGAAGTACCCGATCGGCAGAACCATCGCGGGGAAGGTGCGTAACCTGACCGCTTTTGGAGCGTTCGTGGAACTCGAAGAGGGGATCGATGGCCTCGTTCACATCTCGGATATGTCCTGGACCAAGCGGATTCAGCATCCGTCCGAAATGATGAAAAAAGGGGATAAGGTCGATGTGAAAGTGCTGAAGATCGACCATGACAACCGTCGCATTTCTTTGGGCTATAAGCAGCTCATGGAAGATCCCTGGCCCGAAATCGCCAAACGATTCACGTTGGGCGCCGAGTGTCTGGGGACCATCACGCTGGTGCTCGACCGCGGCGTTGTCGTTGATCTCGGCGACAGCATCGAGGGCTTTGTCCCGTCAGCCCAGCTTGCCGGCAAGGATCTGACCGACCCGACCGGAGTGTTCCGCGAGGGCGAAGAGATCCCTCTTCAGGTTATCGAATTCGACCGCAACCAGCACAAGGTGATTCTCTCTGTAGTCGCCTACTATCGCAAACGTGAGCGCTCAGAGTTTGAGAAGTACCTGGCTGAACATCCGACGTCCGCTGCTCCTTCCGTCGGGGAGGCCATACCCGATGAGCTGAAAGCCTCGCACATGTCAGCATCACCTGATGCTGCCACCGACGAGCCGCTCGAAGCGTGATCGTAGTGCAGCCTTGACGATTTCCCATTCAGCGGCGGACACCCAGGTGTCCGCCGCTTTTCATTTCGCCACGTTCGCGACTCGCCCGCCCCTTTTCAGTTAGATTCCTCGCCTAGACTATGTTATTATCGCACGATGGCGCTTGAGCTTTCCAGAGTGTCCGATATCGACTGGCCGGAACTCGGCAAATATCCCGACCGCACCCTGTTTCAGACCAGGATCTGGCTCGATTTTTTGGCTGAGTCACAGGGCGCAGAACCTATTATCGCGCGAGTAACCGAATCCGGCAGAGTGTGCGGTTACTTCACAGGAGCGCTGATCAAGAAATTTGGCCTCAAAATCCTCGGCTCCCCGTTCCCCGGCTGGACAACATCCTACATGGGCTTCAATCTTGAATCCGGCGTCATGCGATGCGATCTGCTGCCCGCGCTCAGGCGCTTTGCCTTCAGCGAACTTGGCTGTGTACATCTCGAATGCATGGATCGACGAATCACAATCGCCGATGCCGATCAGCTTGGATGGCCGTATCGAACCTTCTCTAATTTCGAAATCGATCTGACGCCCGATGAAGACGGACTCTTCGCCCAGATGAAAGGCTCCTGCCGGACCAGCATTCGCANNGGACCAGCATTCGCAAGGCGGAAAAATCAAACGTCAGCGTGGAAGTTGCCAGCGACCCCGGCTTCGCTGACGATTATTACGGCCAGCTTGTCGACGTATTCGCAAAACAGTCTCTCACACCGACCTACCCGATTGAGCGGGTGCGCCTGCTCATGAAGCACCTGTTGCCCACCGGGAATCTGCTCTTGGTTCGCGCCCGCGATAGTCAGGGGCACTGCATTGCCACCGGCATCTACCCGGCCATGAATGACTCCATGTATCTTTGGGGTGGGGCAAGCTGGCGCCAGTATCAGCATCTGCAACCGAACGAAGCCGTCCATTGGTTCGCAATGAAGTACTGGAAATCCCACGGCATGACCATCTGTGACATGGGCGGGGGAGGAGACTACAAGCGCAAGTTCGGAGGGCGTGATATACAGATACCTTTCATTCGAAAATCCCGATTCCCGTTGCTGGAGAGCGCTCGTAATTTCGCGATGCGCCTTCACACTACGCGCAGTTCCTGATTCTGCCCCGCCGAATCAAAGCGGCCAAGCCAGTCTCTCGACCTGACAATACTATCCAAAATCGTAGAATATTCTCCAATCCGTTCTTGTGGTAGTCTTGATTGGTCAACTCGTGGCCCAGTTTCCAATCGATTGCGACTCTTGTATCTAATTGTAATGTAATATGTTACGTCGATCATCACGACCTGAAGCGCGTTACGAACCCTTTGGCATGGCTGTTACTATTGAACCACATGAAGGAATGTTTCTCTATGATCGAATTTGAACGCGGCTCTTTCATTCGCGCTCTGGCATCGCGAACTCTCATCGCCGTTTGTCTGACGCTGCTTGCGGCATCGATAACGCCAGCTCAAACTGTCGACAGTCTCCGCATCGAACAAGTTGTGCTCGATGTCATCAGAAACAACAACCAGGTTGCTGCCGCCAAATACATGGAAGAAGCCTCGAGAAATAAGATCGGACTGGCTGGCGCCTGGGATGACCCGATGCTCATGCTCGGGGTCGCCAATCTACCAACCTCGCTTGATTTCAATATGGACCCGATGACCATGAAGATGATAGGCTTGAGTCAGAACATTCCGCTGGCCGGTCAGAAAGGACTAGCAAGGAAGGCTGCGCAAGCTGAAGCGGGTGCCGCAACTCAGGATCGCTATAACACTGAGGTCGAAGTGGCAATGGCGGCTCAGTTCGCGTTCGCCGATCTCTACTATCGCGGCAGGTCCCTCTCCGACCTTGCCAGTCAATACGGACTACTTGAGCAGGTTGTAGCAACTGCACGCGGAAAGCTCGCCGCCAATCAGGCTTCTTCTGGTGAGGTCCTGAGCGCGGAGGCTGAGCAGTGGCGACTGCAAACGCAGCTACTTGAAGCTGAGCATATGGTCGAAGAGGCTCAGTACACGCTGAATATCCTTCGCGGTCTTGAAGTGACCGCGCTCACCCCGCCGCTCGTGGCGCCAATCTTTCCCGAGGTTCCCAGAACCCCCGAAAACTGGCTGGCCCTGGCAAGGCAGCATTATCCACCTTTGCAGAAACTCGCCCACCAGTCCGAAGCGTATCACTTTGGCGGTGCGGCCGCACGGCGTATGAGTTGGCCAATGCTCAATCTCTCAGCGAGCTATGGCTTCCGATCTGGATCCGAGCTTTCGATGGAGGGCGTGTCCACTAAACGGGACAACATGGTTGGACTTCAAGCCAATATCTCGCTCCCTCTGTTCGCCGGTCGACAGCAGAAGAAGATGGCACTTTCAATGGACGCGATGCGAAAGAGCGTCGATCTCGAAGCCACGCAGAAATGGCGCGAAGTCGAAGCCAGACTGAGACTACTGCACCTGACAGCACTGCATCTCGTCCAGAC
>CXWL01002810.1_pt1 | contig 14260 bp, 11 predicted proteins | sample 590931 | NCBI WGS metagenome assembly CXWL01 (sample SAMEA3498368, study PRJEB10139) | groundwater metagenome | biome: water well; material: biofilm material | place: Germany | collected 2015-04-27 | reverse complement strand
GGGTACACCACCAAGCACGCCTTCGGGGTGTATTCCACGACACCACCTCGCGTCGGCTTCGGCCATGCCAACCCACAGGACGAGATCGACGCATTGCCACGGCGCGAGCTCGCCGCTCCCGTCGACGCTGCCGGCCCGACGACCATCGAGGCCTACACCGTGATGCACTCACGCGAGGGCGAACCGGAGCGGGCGATCGCGACCTGCATCCTGGCCGACGGTCGTCGCGCCTGGGGGGCATCGACCGATGAGGCCGTCACCGCCGCGATGTGCCACGGCGAGTGGGTCGGCCGGGCCGTCGAGCTCGACCCCCTCGGCGACCTCCACCCCTGATCGGAGGCCCCCACCCCAACTTTGTCGGTCTCGACGGGCTGGGCCTGTCGAGACCGACAAAGTTGCGGATGAGACGGGGTCAGATGGCGTCGCCCACACCTACGGTCGACAGGTCGGGGCAGCGGTCGGCCAGCAGGGCGACGGTGAGCGGCACCTCCACCGAGCCGACATCGAGGCTCGGGTCGCGAGTCCATGTGGTCACGTCGCCGACGTAGCCGGTCGCAGCCCGCTCGACCGACATGGCGAGCTGCCTGTCGGCGAGATCCAGCACAGGTACCGGCTGTTCCGGATCACGGTCGCGGAGAGCCGCCAGCCACCGGTCGACCAGCGCTTCGATGCCGGCTTCGTCGATCCCCACGGCGGTCAGCCGCGCCACGGCCTTGTCGGCGCGGCGCTCGAACGGACCGACGAGATCGTCGAACACCACGCCGCGTTCGGCACCGAGAGCGCTCGGGAACGATGCCGCGAGATCGGCGACGGCGCGGAGCAACGCCGGCGCGGCGATCAGTTCGATTCGGGCGAGCTCGAGCTCGGTGAGACCGCCGAAGTTGGCGGCGACGGTCACCACCTGGGTGCTGGCCGCGTAGCGCGACCACGCAGAGCACAGCGGATCGCCGTCGTCGAGCCCCGGCACGCCCGTCTGCTCCGGCAGCGGCTGCGATGTGCTCGGCAACCCAGGCGTCGGGCTCGCAGTTGGGCTCGCCGTCGGGGCCGAGGTTGGCGTCGAGGTCGGCGTCGAGGTCGGCGTCGAGGTCGGGGGCTGGGGGAAAGTCGTCGTCGAGGCCAGGGTCACGTCGAGCGTGGCCGTCGGCAATGACCCGGGCCGCACCGTGCCCGCCGCCGGCCGGGGTGCATCGCTCGCTGCACCAGGCGTGCACGCCGCCCCGAAGCAGNNGGCCGAAACGAATTCGGCCCAGATCTTGGAGAGCACCGCCGCGAGAGCACCACCGCGAGCGTACCGAGGCGGCGTTCGCCGGCCGGTCTCCGTAGTCTCGGGTGGATGTCCGACACCGTGACTCCACTGGTCGAGCCGGCCGCAGCCACCCGGCCGGCGATCATCCTCGACTGCGATCCCGGTCACGACGACGCGATCGCCATCGTGGTCGCCGCCCGGCACACGAACCTGCTCGGCATCACGACCGTCGCCGGCAATGCCCCGCTCGATCGCACGACACGCAACGCGATCATCGTGCGCGACATGCTCGGGATCGACGTGCCGGTGCACTCGGGCGCGGAGCGGCCGCTCATGGCCGAACCGAAGCACGCCGGCCACATCCACGGCGAGAGCGGGCTCGACGGGGCCGACCTCCCCGAGCCGTCCGGGCCGGCGAACGGGATCGACGCGGTCGGCTACATCATCGAAACGTGCCGATCCACAGAAGGTGTGTGGTTGGTGCCCGTTGGTCCGCTCACCAACATCGCCCTCGCACTGCGCAGCGCCCCCGATCTGGCCCGGCGCATCGCCGGGATCTCGCTGATGGGTGGTGGCTCATTCGGAAACCGCACCGCCGTAGCCGAGTTCAACATCTGGGCCGATCCCGAGGCAGCCGCCGCGGTGTTCGCCTATGGCGGGCCGCTCGTCATGAGCGGTCTCGACCTCACCCACCAGTTCCAAGCCACACCCGAACGCATCGAGTCGATCCGCGTTCTTCCCGGGCGGCTGGCGGCCACCTTTGCCGATCTGTTCGTCTTCTTCAGCCGCACCTACGTCGGCCGTCACGACTCGTTGCGCGGTGCACCCGTGCACGATCCGTGCGCCGTGCTCGCGCTCAGCCATCCGCGGCTGTTCGGACTCCGCGAGGCACACGTGACAGTCGAGACCGCCGGTGTGCACACCCGCGGCATGACGGTGATCGACAACCGCCGGCTGCTCGAACGCTCAGCGCCCAACTGCACGATCACCGAGTCGGTCGATGCCGACGCCGGTTTCGAGATCATCACCGAGTCGATCGCCCACTTCTCTCGTTGATGCGGATTCTCCCGTTGATCGCGACGATCACGAGCTGACCTACGCTCGCCACATGCGTGCAGCCGTGATGCGTGACTGGCAACTTCGTGTCGATGACATCGCCGACCCCACGCCGGGTCCAGGTCAGGTGCTCACCAGGGTGTTGGCCTGCGGCATCTGCGGCAGCGATCTCCACCTCCTCGCCCATGGCGAGGAGAGCCGCCGCTTGACCGAGGAGTTCGACGACGGCCGGCCGGCCGACCCGATGGCGCCGATCATGTTCGACCCTGCCCACGACACCGTGATGGGCCACGAGTTCTGCTGTGAGGTGGTGGGTCTCGGACCGGGCGCCGAGAACCTGAAGGTCGGCGACGTGATCGTCAGCATGCCGGTCGCGTTCGACGCACAGGGCCTGCACGGTCTCGGTTTCTCCAATGCCTACAACGGCGGCTACGCCGAGTTGATGGTGCTCAACGAGCTGCTCGGGCTGAAGGTGCCGGCCGGCCTGCCGGCACACATGGCCGCTCTCACCGAGCCACTGGCCGTGGGGGTGCACGCCGTGGCCAAGAGCCGCATCGGTGGTGGCGACAGCGCACTGGTGCTCGGGTGTGGACCCGTCGGGCTGGCGTGCATCGCCGAGTTGCGGATGCGCGGCATCGGACCGATCATCGCCGCCGACTTCTCCTCCAAGCGTCGCCAGCTCGCCGAGCGGCTGGGTGCCGACGTGGTGGTGGATCCGCGCCACACGCCGGCGATCGAGGCGTGGCGGCGGGTCGACGGCATCAGACCCCTCGTGATCTTCGAGGCGGTGGGGGTCCCTGGGATGATCGAGCAGGCGATGCGCATGGCCCCGAAGGACGCCCGCATCCTCGTGGTCGGGGCGTGCCTGCAGGAGGACCGGATCCACCCGATCCTCGGCATCGGCCGCGAGCTCAACATCCAGTTCGCGTTGGGCTACACGCCTGTCGAGTTCGGCGACGCGCTCACCGCCATCGCCGACGGCAAGATCGACCTCGCCCCATGGCTCACCGGCACCGTCGGCATCGACGGAGTGCCGCAGGCGTTCGCCGATCTCGGCAACCCCGAAGCCCACGCCAAGATCCTCGTGATCCCCAACGCGTGAACTGCATGAAGCACTTGCCGGCTCGCGCGACGGCTGCCAGCTCGCGTTCGGAGTCGCGGGTACCGTGGCGCGGGTGAGCGACACCTTTCCGCGGCAGTACGCGCGCACCCAGCGGTTCACGCTAGGTGAGCCACGCAACGTCACGGCTTCGCCGGACGGCCTGCGGGCGGCGTTCCTCCGCAGCAAGGCGGGCGACGATCCGGTCAACTGTCTGTGGACGCAGGATCTTGTCGGTGGCGCTGAACGTCTCGTTGCCGATCCCCGGGTGCTGCTCGCCGGCGGTTCCTCCGGCGACCTCGACGACACCGGCGACCTCGACGACACCGGCGGTGATCCGGACGAGCTGCCGGCCGAAGAGCGGGCCCGACGCGAGCGGATGCGCGAGGGAGCCAGCGGCATCACGGCGTATGCCACCGACCTGGCGGCGACGGTCGCCGCCTTCACCCTCGCCGGCCGCCTCTTCGTGGCGGGCCTGGTCAGTGCGACGGCACGCGAGCTGGTGGTCGACGGACCGGTGTTCGACCCCCACCCCGATCCGCTCGCACATCGCGTCGCCTATGTGAGCGGCAGCAGGCTGCGCATCGCCGAGCTCGACGGCACGAGCTGGGAGCTGGCCGGCGAACCCGGCGACCACATCACCTGGGGAAGCGCCGACTTCATCGCCGCCGAGGAGATGCACCGGTTCCGCGGGTACTGGTGGAACCCCGACGGGTCGGCCATCGCGGCATGCCGTGTCGATGGCTCCGCTGTGACGCAGTGGTACATCGGCGACCCTGGCGACCCACGTCGGGCACCATCGACCATCCGCTATCCGGCCGCCGGCTCGGCCAACGCCGACGTCACCCTCCACGTGCTCGCTCTCGACGGCGGCAGCGCGGAGGTGAAGTGGGACCGGGCGACATATCCGTACCTGGCCGCTGTCACGTGGGTCGACGAAGAGCGCCTGCTCGTCACGGTGCAGTCGCGCGACCAACGCACCCTCGTGGCGCTCGAGGCCGACGCGGGTACCGGCGCAACGTCGCCGCGGTTCACCGACACCGACGACGCCTGGGTCGAGCTGGTGCCCGGCAGCCCCGACGCGCTCGCCGACGGCCGGCTCGTGGTAGCAGCCGATCGACGCGGCCGGCGTTGCGTTCTCGTCGACGGCATCGACATCTCCCCCGACGACGTGCAGGTTCGCTCGATCGCCCACGTTGGCGCCGACGAGCTCACCTTCATCGGCAACCCGCTCGACGACGCCACCGTTCAGCACGTGTACCACTGGAACGGGGTCACAACGAGCCGCCGTACCCAGGTGGACGGCGTCCACTCCGTGTCCGGTGGCGCTCCGACGTTGATCCGCAGCACCAGTCTGCTGATCCCTGGTGTCTCCACGAGCGCCCCGGGTCGGGTGCCCATCGCATCGCACGCCGAGCACCCACTCGTTCGCCCGCGCGTGACGCTGCACGCGTTGGGCGAACGACGAATCGCCACCGCGGTGCTGTTGCCCAACGGGCACGACGGCTCAAAGCTCCCTGTGCTGCTCGACCCGTATGGCGGGCCGCACGCCCAACGAGTGGTGCAGTCGTACAACGCGTTCCTCAGTTCGCAGTGGTTCGCCGATCAGGGCTTCGCGGTGGTCGTGGCCGACGGCCGCGGTACCCCGGGTCGCGGCACGGCATGGGAGCGCAGCGTGCATCTCGATCTCGCCTCCGATGTGCTCGACGACCAGGTCGATGCCCTCCGCGCCGCCGCCGACCTCCACCACGAGATCGACCTCACCCGTGTAGCTATCCGAGGCTGGAGCTTCGGCGGATACCTCGCCGCGCTCGCCGTCCTACGCCGGCCCGACGTGTTCCATGCCGCAATCGCTGGTGCGCCGGTGACCGACTGGCGGCTGTACGACACCCACTACACCGAGCGCTACCTCGGCGACCCGACCTTCGACGCAGGGCCGTACGAAAGGTCAAGCCTGCTGCCGCTCGCCGGTCAGCTCACACGGCCACTGCTGATCATCCACGGACTTGCCGACGACAATGTGGTTGCCGCCCACAGCATCCAGCTCTCGTCGGCGCTGCTGGCCGCCGGCAAGCCCCACGAGTTCCTAGGGCTGGCCGGCGTGTCGCACATGACCCCGCAGGAGGTTGTGGCTGAGAACCTGCTACTGCACCAGCTCGACTTCCTGCGCCGATCCCTTCCCGTCGCCGGTTGAGCTCATCTGCAACACTCGCCCACCATGAACCCTCGCCTTCGTGACCTGTACGCCAACGTTGCCATCCACGCCACCGCCGACCGCGAACACGAGGCCGTGCTCGACCTGCTCGTACTGATGCTCGTCGCCGATCGACACATCGACCACGACGAGCTCGACGAGATCCGATCGATCAGCGAGGACTCCGGGTTCGAGACCTCCACGTTCTCCTTCGAGCAGTACGAGGGCCAGGCCGTCGCCAAGGTACGGGCCGCGGTTGCCGGCGGCGGAGTGGACGCTCTGCTCGACGACATCGATGCCCGCATCGCCAACACAGTGCTGCGCCAGGCACTGTTCTCGGCGGCGCGTGATGTGGCCGGTGCCGACGACCTCGTCGATGCAACAGAGGAGTCGATCCTCGGCCAGGTGGCAGCCCGGTTCGGCTGAGCGGCCGCACTCAGCCGGGTGCAGAGGCAACCGCGAATCGCTCGCGGCCCGCCAGGTCGGGCTCGATCGTCACGTCGCAAAGTCCCGCGGCTCGCAGCAGCCGGGCCACATCGGCACCTTGCCGGTGACCGATCTCGAGCAGCAACGAACCCCCGGGCGTGAGCCATGCCCGGGCGTCCGCAACGATCGCTCGAACCGCATCGAGCCCATCGGCGCCGGCGAACAGCGCGGTCGACGGCTCCCAGTCGCGCACGGATGCATCGAGCTCGGTGTCACCCTCGGCGATGTACGGCGGGTTGGCCACCACCAGGTCGAAGCAGCCGCGCAGATCGACCGGCAGCGCGGCGAACCACGATCCCTCGCCGAAGCGGACGTTCGCGGCCCTCTGACCGAGGCCGATGAGGTTCGCGCGAGCGACCTCGAGGGCGTCGGCGGATGCATCGGTGAGCCACACCGTGGTGCCATCGAGTGGGAGCTCTGCGGCGAGCGACAACCCGATCGCTCCGCTGCCTGTGCCGAGGTCGGCACAGCGGATCGGTGCGCCATGGTCACGAGCTCGGCCGAGGACCAGCTCGACCAGCTGCTCGGTCTCGGGCCGCGGGATCAGCACCCGACGATCGACCATCAGGTCGAGATGTCGGAACGCCCAGTGACCGAGCACGTACTGAACCGGCTCACCGCCGCGCACCCGGCCGACGATCGAGTCGAGCTGGTGCACCATCCGCTGCGTGGCCGGCTCGCCCAAGGCGTCGAGGAAGGCGGGCCCGTCGAGGCCGGCCGCCTCCTCGCAGATCCACCTGGCCATCGGCCGGTCACCGACGAGTCGTTCGGTCTCACCCCACAGCTCGCGCCAGGTGATGGTGCCATCGGTCATTGGTCTCGATCGCCGTCGGCCAGCTGGCGGCCGCGCTCGTCGGCGATCAAGGCGTCGACGACGTCGTCGAGGTCGCCGCCGAGCACATCGGCGAGGCGGTAGATCGTGAATCCGATCCGGTGATCGGTGAGCCTGTTCTCCTTGAAGTTGTATGTGCGGATCTTCTCGCCGCGGCCGCCGCCGCCCACCTGTGCCCGACGTTCAACCGAGGCCGCGGCATCGAGCTCGTCCTTGGCGAGCTGCAGCAGCCGGGCTCGCAACACCTGCATGGCCCTGGCCTTGTTCTGCAGCTGGCTGCGCTCGTCTTGCATCGTGACCACGGTGCCAGTCGGCTTGTGGGTGATGCGCACCGCGGAGTCGGTGGTGTTGACGCTCTGCCCGCCCGCGCCGCTGCTGCGGTACACGTCGACCTCGAGGTCGCGTTCGTCGATGGCGAGATCGATCTCGTCGGCCTCCGGTAGCACCAGCACCGTGGCCGACGACGTGTGGATGCGTCCCTGGCTCTCGGTGATCGGCACTCGCTGCACGCGGTGCGTGCCCCCTTCGAACTTGAGGTGGCTCCATGCAGATTCACCACGGACGACGAACGTGACCTGGTTGATGCCGCCGAGATCACTGCGGTCGCTCGAGAGCAGTTCGACCTTCCACCCCTTCCTGGCGGCGTACGAGGTGAACATCTCGTAGAGGTCGCGGGCGAACAGGTTGGCCTCCTCGCCGCCTTCGGCGCCGCGGATCTCGATGATGACGGCCCGCCCGTCGTTCGGGTCCTTCGGCAGCATCAACGTGCGGATCTGCTCCTCGAGCGCCAGCAGCTGCGCTTCCGATGCGGAGAGCTCGGCGCGCCACGAGTCGCGCTCGGCACCGTCGGTGCCGTTCATCAGCTCACGCGCCGCGTTCACGTCGGCGAGGCGGGCACGGTGGTGACGCAGTGCCACGACGAGCGGGCCAAGATCTTTGTACCGCTTCGAGACCGACCGCAGCCGCGCCGGATCGGCGAGCACCTCGGGATCTCCGAGGCTCGTCTCGAGCAGCAGGTACTCGTCCTCCACCGCAGCAAGGCGGGCGATCACGACGCACCGGCGGGACTGGGGATCGGTGCGAACCGCGTCGGAACGGTGACCAGCTCGGCAAGGCGCTGCTGGATGGGAAGCACGTCGCGATCGGGCGCGGCGATGATGCACCTGGCCGCCGCGTGTTGTGAGATGACGTCGCCGGCGTAGGGCACCGCGTCGAGGTCGACGCCCGACACGCACACGACGACAGTTGCCGTCGTCGGGTCGACGGCGACGCACGGAACCTCGTCCTTCAAGTTGGTGCGCGCGACCGGTGGCTCACCGGCGACAAGCGTGTCGAGGCCCACCAGGCGTGGGTCGGCGATCAGTCGAGATCTCAGCAGCCGGCTCGCGGCGATGAGGTTGAGCGGATGCCGTTCGGCTCCGGGCACGCGATGGGCAGCCACCGAACGCACCACATCGGCAAGCGACTCGGTCGGCGACCGATCGCCGTGCAGCATCTGGTACAGCTCACGGTCGTGGGCGCCGATCCCCACCGCGAGGCGCGGCGATCCGCTCACCGGATCGTCGACCACCCGACACACCTCGAGACCGGCCACCTCACCGCTGACGACCCCGTTCTCCTGCACCGCGACGGCACCGCCGGCGACGATCGCGGCGATGAATGCCCGATGTGGCTCGGGCGTGCGAACTGGCACCGGCAGTGGATCGGCGATCACATCAATTCTCGAGCGCCCATCGAGGTGCTGCACCGTGACAGGCATCGTGAGTTGACCGGCACGGCGCGCCATCGCGCCGGCACCCGCGACAGCTGCGGCTTCGGCCACGATGTGCACGGCGGAGCACTCACGTCGCACCGCCCATGCGAGCGCTCCCCCGAGGCCACGGCCACACGGTTCGTCGATCAGCACCCACGCCTCGCCGAGGTCGTCGACCATGGCTGCACCTCGGCCAAGTGCTGAGGGAGGCGCGCCGGATCGCCGCCCGGCGTCGGCGACGACGCTTGCCAGCTTGGCCCCCACCAGCGCGGCGCGGCGGGCTGGATCGAGCGTCGACGACATCCTCCGGAGGATACCGGCGAGGCGCGACGGGATCAGGTGGTGAAGTACCCCATCACGTCGGCGACGAGGTCGACCGCGCCGCTGTTGTTGAAGATCGCCGCAGCTCCATCTGGGCCGAGCCGGGCAATCACCATGTTCGGCACCACCTGGCCGGCAGCAGCGTTGAGGTTCGATGCGTTGGGTCTTTCGATGCCCGTGGGGAAGACGGTCACGAACGTGCCCATGCTCGGGGTGACCGCGGTGACGTTCAGGAGGACGGCGGTAGCACCGGCACCGGGCACTCCGCCGAAACCGGCGAGCTGCAACGTCATCGCGGTGCCACCGAGAGGAGCACGCGGTGCGCCGATGCCTTCGCGGGTGTCGAGAACCCGCGAGGGCGACACGGTGACGAACTTGGATGGAACTCCGGGCCCGAAGCCCCCGAGCACATCGGCGACCACGTGAGTGCTGCCGGAGTTGTTGTAGATGCTCACCCGACCTCCGGCGCCTACCCTTGCCAGCACCAGGTTGGGCACGATCTGGCCACGCACCATGTTGAGGCTGCTTGCCAGCGGGCGCTCCTGCCCGGTGGGCCACACGGTGACGAAGCTCGACGCCGTCGGCTCGGTGACCGTGATGTTGAGGGCGACGGCCTCGCACTGCTCGGAGACCCCGCCCCGGCCAGTGACCTGGAGGTCGATGAACTGTCCCGGTCCGATCGCTCCGAAGGTTCCACCCGTGCCGTCGCGCGTATCGAGGAGCCGGGCCGGCGGAAGCGCATCGAGACCGACGTTGCTCGACGGCGTGAAGTAGCCGACCACGTCGGCCACGACGTGCACGGTGCCGGTGTTGTTGAACAGGTTCACAGCGCCGTTCACGCCGATGCGGGCCACCACGAGGTTCGGGATGACCGCGCCCGGGACCGGGTTCAGGTTCGAGGCGAACGGTCGCGCCTCTCCCGTCGGCGAAACCGTGATGAAGGTGGGCGCGGTGGCCTCGACCGATGTGAGGTTCATGGCAACGGCCACGGCGTCGGTCGGAATGCCGAAGCGGCCGGTCAGGGCGAACTCCCAGCTCTCTTGCTCGCCGAGCGGCCAGGCTCGACCACCCGTGCCGTCGCGGGTGTCGAACACGCGCAGGGGCGCGATCGACACGAACCCGCTGGCGGGAGCAGGGGGGAGCACGATGATCGGTCCGGTGTACCCGCTTCCCGGCGCAGCGGTGAAGAGGCCGAGGTTCTCGAAGTTGCCGTTGAGGATCGTGCTGCCGCCGCCGCCCATCCAACCGTCGATCACCGACCCGATCACGGAACGGAAGTCGACGTTGTGCTCCAACCGGTCCCACTGCTCGAGGCCGGCCAGCGATGGCTGCAGCCCGTACAGACCGCCTTTCACCTTCGACCCGATGACGAACAGATCGTTGGCAGTACCGTGATCGGTGCCGCCGGAGTCGTTGGAGAACGACGTGCGGCCGAACTCCGACATCGTCATGATCGTCACCCGGTCGCGGAACTGCGGAGACACCGTGGCGTAGAACGCCTGCACCGCATCGTTCAGATCGGTCAGCAGGTCGGGGTGGTTGGCGAGCTGGTCGTCGTGGTTGTCGAAGCCGCCGAGCCCGACATCGATCACCCGCAGACCGACGTTGGCGTTCACGAGGCGCGCCGCGATCGTCATCTTGCGGGTGAGCTCGGCGTCGGGCAGCGCCTGGGCGAACACGGGCGAGACGTCGCGAGCGACGTCGAGTTGGGTGCGCAGGGTGGAGGCGAACATGTCGTGCCACGGGCCGCGGCCGCCCGAACTGCCGGCCATCGCCCTGAACCCGTCGTACATCCGCAGGTCGGGTGGTTCGGTGTCGGCGCCGAACATGTCGCCGTATGGCGAGATCCCCACCGCTCGTCGGTCGGTGCCGATGAGGTGCAGTGCGACCGACGAGTCGATCGTCGCCACCCCGAGCTCGGCCTGTGCCGGCGTCAGCCCGTCGAGCCAACGGCCGATCCAACCGTTCGTCGTGGCCCCCACGCCATAGCGCGCGTTCATCCAGATGGCCATCGACGTGAAGTGCGACAGATCTGGATCGGGGTAGCCGACGCCCTGCACGATCGCCATCTGGCCGGTGCCGTACAGCGAGCGGAGGTAGGGCAGGTTCGGGTGCAGGCCGATCTGGTCGTTGATCGTGAGCACCTGGTTGGCGGGCACGGCGATGTTGGCGCGCTGCGAGTAGTACAGGCCGTTGGTGTAGGGGATCACCGTGTTCAGGCCGTCGTTGCCGCCGTAGAGCATGATCGTGATGAGGATGCCCTCGCCGGCACCGATCGGCGCGCCGGCGAACGCGTCGCGCACTTCGCCAGGGATGAACGACTCGCCGAGGGTGCCCACAGCGGCGCCGCCGACCACGCCGAGACCGACGGCTTGCAGGAACCCGCGCCGGGTCCAGCCGGCCGGCCCGAGCTCGTCGCCACCCAGGTCGGGCAGTGAGAGCAACCGCCGTGCGGCGGCAGTGGAGATGTCACGATCAAGCATCAGAGCGGCGCTCCCGTTCGGCGGTTGGCAGGTGCGGTTTCCATCACGCCATGTGCATTTCCGGCGAGAGCATCGCCATCGTGAGCAGGTTGGTGGGGGCCCACCAGCTCTCCCACGGCTGCGCGCTGCGCTCGGCCTGATGAGCGGCGATGAGGGCGTTGCGTGTGGCGGTGGACAGTGGTGCGATCCCGAAGTAGTTGGCGACGAAGTCGACCGCGGCCGGGACCGTCATCGCATGGAGGTTGTCGAACCCGTCGGGCAACGGGCCACCGCCATCAGGGTCGCGGCGGAGGTGCCAGGTGACCCCGCGGGCGACGCTGGCACGGGCGCTGACGGTGCCGGTGTTCAGCCAGTAGCCGTTGTGCTTCCAGCCGGCGACGTTCGGCGGGTTGTACAGCGCCTGACCCATCCGATCGCCCTGCCACGATCCACCGAGCACGTCTCCGCTGAGCCCCGTGTAGAAGCTGAGCGCCACCAACCAGTCGGTCGGCGTGCGCACGAGCCCCTGCTTGGCGGTGGTGGTGTAGAACTCGGGGCGGATGAGCATCGCCCGGAGCAGTGGCTTGAGCTCGAGGTTGGTGGAGGCGAAGCCGTCGGCGAGCTCGTTGATGACGTTCGTGGGCCCACCCGGATAGGCGAAGAAGTCCCACAGCTTCTTGGTGATGTAGCGCGCCGCGATCAGCTTCTTGGCCAGGTTGTCGCGGAGGATCTCGTCGATGATGTCGGGACCGTTCCAGTCCCTGAGGGTGCCGAAGAAAGACTTCTGGCCGTAGTCGTGACGGGTCGGGAAGAACTGGTAGTTGTACGCCGGCCAGTCGGCGTTGTGCCCGGTCCATGCTCGCGCCGCAGCCTCGACATCGTCCTCGGTGTAGTTGCCGACCCCCAGCGTGAACAGCTCCATCAGCTCGCGGGCGAAGTTCTGGTTCGGCGAGCCCTTGCGGTTGTCGGCGTTGTTCAGGTACACCAACATCGCCGGTTGCAGCGCCATCGCCTGGGTGAGCGTGCGGAAGTTGCCGAGCGCCTGGGTGCGGTACAGCTGGTTCTGGTTCATCATGTGGTCGGTGCGGTTGATGCCGTCCCACCATGAGCTCGTGAAGTGACCGTGCCAGAACAGGGTCATCTTCTCCTGCATCGGGCGCGGCCTGGTTCGCATGTTGTCGAGCCACCACGCATACGCGAACTCGAACTGCGCCCAGCTGTCGTTGTCGTCGTGGTAGGTGAGGTACGCCGGCAACGTGGGGTTGCCGTTGGGTGCGAAGTCGAGCACGTTGTCCACGGCCGCGCCGATGTCGGCGAGGTTGCTCAGTTCGGTCACCCGTGCCGGCTTGGCGACGAACTCGGTTCGGCGTAACAGGTGGGCGATATCGGCGGAATCGACGGCCACACAATCTCCTCGTGTCGGTGCCCGAGTGGGATGAACTGCTATCGCCCGCTGGCACCGACCACTTGAGTCAGGGCTCCGTCAAGACCGTAACACGATTGACACATTTGGTGGGATCGGGGCCCGAAAACGCAAGAAACCCGGCCGATCGGCCGGGTTCTGCACGACACGCCGGGGCGCCTACTTGGTCTTGCGCTCACCGAAGCGCTTGTTGAAGCGCTCGATCCGGCCACCGGTGTCGACCAGCTTCTGCTTGCCGGTGAAGAACGGATGGCACTCGTTGCACAGCTCGACCTGGAAGTCGCCACCCTTGGTGGAGTTGGTGGTGAACGTGTTGCCGCACGAGCACTTCACGGTCATCTCGGAGTACTTCGGATGGATGTCGGTCTTCATGGTTGCGCTCCAGCGGAGAATCGGACGTCGCAGTGTACCGGCGCGGCGAGATCAACGCGCCGCCCCGCAACGCCTCACGTGGCCGGCTGCTTGCCGATCTCGTTGAGGAACTCGTCGTTGGTTCGGAACGTCTTGAGTCGATCGACGAGCAGCTCGAGGCCAGGAGCCGCGTTGCCGTCGGCGGCCAGCCCGCTGAGCACGCGGCGCAGCTTCCACACCATCTGCAGCTGCTTGCGATCGAACAGCAGCTCCTCGTGACGCGTGCTGGAGGCGTCGACGTCGATCGCCGGATAGATGCGTCGCTCGGACAGCTTGCGATCGAGCCGCAGCTCCATGTTGCCGGTGCCTTTGAACTCCTCGAAGATCGCGTCGTCCATGCGGCTGTTGGTCTCGACCAGCGCAGTGGCGAGGATCGTGAGCGAACCACCCTCCTCGACGTTGCGAGCCGCGCCGAAGAACTTCTTGGGCGGGTACAGCGCACCGGCGTCGATGCCACCAGACAGGATGCGGCCGCTGGCAGGAGCGGCGAGGTTGTAGGCCCGGCTGAGACGGGTGATGCCATCGAGGATGATCACGACGTCCTCGCCCTGCTCGACGAGACGCTTGGCCTTCTCGATGGCGAGCTCGGCGACGTGGGTGTGCTCCTCGCTCGGGCGGTCGAAGGTGCTGGAGATCACCTCGCCCTTCACCGTGCGGCGCATGTCGGTGACCTCTTCGGGGCGTTCGTCGATGAGCAGCACCATCAGCTTCACCTCCGGGTGGTTCTGCTCGATCGAGGTGGCGATCGTCTTCATGATCGTGGTCTTGCCGGCCTTCGGGGGCGAGACGATGATGCCTCGCTGCCCCTTGCCGATCGGCGAGATCAGATCGATGATGCGGGCGGTCATGTTGTTCGGGTCGGCCGGGTTCTCGAGCCGCAACTTCTCGTCGGGGAACAGGGCGGTGAGATCCTCGAACCGCGGGCGGTCTTTGGCCTTGTCGGGCTCGCCACCGTTCACCGTGTGGATCTCGAGCAG
>CXWL01011836.1_pt1 | contig 14269 bp, 19 predicted proteins | sample 590931 | NCBI WGS metagenome assembly CXWL01 (sample SAMEA3498368, study PRJEB10139) | groundwater metagenome | biome: water well; material: biofilm material | place: Germany | collected 2015-04-27 | reverse complement strand
CTGCGATCGTCTTTGCGAAGGTGACGCGATTCAAGAGCGCGTAGCAGGATGTTGAAAAACGCCGCCGACTGCGTTCTCGCATCGTTCAGATCCTCAACGTACCCCAGAGGGTACGCCTCCGGTCTTCACTCGCTGCGGCCTTGTCGAGCAACGCTTTTGAACATCCTGCGTTCCAGGAACACGGAGGGTCATTCTCCGTCGTCAACAATATCTAAGTCAGAGTTGTGAATTTCTGTGGTGCGGTATCCTGGGAAACCTTTGGGTTGATTTGGAACAATTGGTGAGCTGAGGTGATCGGGGACATCCGGGGTACACAATGCCTTTCGAGACATCCTGCCGGTAAAGAATAGAAATCCACCCACACAAGCTAGAACGACAGCTGCAACAAACCACCCTCGATGAACCCAATATCCGAAGGGAAATAAGATGGCGGCGGTGAGAATAAGAACCAGCCCCACTGATTCGCGCAGGCTCATAGGAGTAATCCTATCCATTTGGTAGAACGTTGTCAGATTGCCTATGTGTTGTCAACGCGGGTTATAGAAAGCGGACGGTACTATGCCTGGGCGCGGACGAAGCTGAAGAGGCGTCCCGGGAAGAATGGCGTGTTTCTCTCCGGTAGGCGGAGACGCGACTCGGTGCGTGCGTAGCCTTGAGCGGCCATGAGGCTGCTGAATTGGCTGCACTGGCTGCGGCCTGGATCGACCAGAAGCACTTGGCAGGCCGGGTTGGCATGGGCTGCGAGGAAGCCGGCGAGTAAGGCGGGATGGTCCTGCTCATAGAGCAGGTCGCTGCCGATAATCAGATCGAATCGGCCGCTATCGGGCTGTGGCTCCATCCACGCCGCTTTGAAAAAAGGGATCGGCGCGAGTGTATTCAGATCGGTGTTGTGCCGTAAAAACTCTTCCGCCAGCGGATGATAGTCGGTCGCGGTGATGTTGGCTCCCCGTTGTTGCAGGACGAGACTCGGAAGGCCGATGCCGCACCCGACTTCCAGGATGCGCTTGCCTTCGACGGGGAACCGGCTCATCTCTTCTGCCAGCGCCAGCCCGGCTGGCCACACTGTGCCGAAGTTCGGCCAGGAGGTTGCGGAAATGCCCGCCCGTTCCGCCGAGCCGTCAGGGTCTGAGAACTGCCGCTGATCCAGCAGGGTCCGAATCTGAAAGGTGGCTGTTCCCACGCGGTAGCCGGTGGTTTTTACGTCGTAACCTGGCGTGTGTGTTTCCATTCTCTTACAGCATAAACCCTTCTGCATCGCGGAGCCATGGTAATCATCATCGAGCGGAAGGCGGGCGTCATTTCACGCGGTCCTAGTATCCCCTTGACCTGTGCGGTATGATGGGCACTTACGACGTAAGACGTAAAAGGAAGGAGGAGGACTGACGAATCCTTCCGGCGATGGGTGTCTCTCACGTTTTAGGTCTGACGGTTCACGCTACGAATGAAAGGGGGCGACCGGTTTCGACGGGGATACTAAAGTCAGCGGTGCATGTCGAGCTCTCGGGGTCTCGTAAATCCTCCGGGAAAATGTAACTGCCAATCAAGAACTGGCACTCGCAGCTTAATTAACTGCGACGTTCCTCCACCTGAGGCCCGCGGGGGTGGTCGGAGCGCGATACAGCGGGCTGGTCCAAAGCTGGTGCTCAGCGGCTGAGGACGAGACAATACTGGGCTAGTGGCCAGTCTAAGCCAGCCGGTGGGCGTGGGTGGCTGCGAAACTAAAACGATCGGCTAAACATGTAGATCCGTTGTGCTGAAGGTCTTCGGACAGGGGTTCAACTCCCCTCGCCTCCACCAAACCGCACTTTGTGCGACCCGCTGGCTGTCTATCTAAATAGAAGCCAGCGGATCAGTGTCCTCCAGGGTTCTTCCTGTCTTGAGCGGCATCCGATCTCCTCGCCTTTTCCTTTCCCCGTTGCTACAAATTGATTCTCCTCGTCGGACTTTGCTAGAAGTTCGTCATGTATCTCTCACATTCCCATGGTCCGGAACCGTAGGGACTTTCTGGTAACAAAGGAGCACGATGAATACCGATCTCGTAAAATATCTCGGCCCTCTGGCTGCACTGGCCGGTGTATGGGAGGGTGATAAGGGTGCTGATGTGGCTCCTTCGGACGACCGAGGCACGGAGCGGAATGCGTATCGAGAGCGGCTGACGTTCGAGCCCTTCGGGCCGGTGAAGAATCATGAGCAGGAACTCTATGGGCTGCGGTATTCAACCATGGCGTGGCGACTCGGTGAAGCCGCACCGTTTCACGAGGATACCGGGTATTGGCTCTGGGATGCCACCGCCAAGCAGGTACTGCGTTGTTTCGTCGTCCCGCGCGGGGTGACGGTGCTGGCCGGGGGAACAGTCGACACCAATGCAACGGATTTTGAGATTTCTGCGGATGCGGGGTCGGATACCTATGGAATCTGCTCCAATAAGTTTCTCGACCGGGAGTTCAAGACCGTCCGGTATGAACTCAAGATCACGGTGCATGGCGATGACAGCTTCAGTTATAAAGAAAACACGCAATTGAAGATCAAAGGGCAGAAGGAACTCTTTCACCACACTGATGCCAACACCGTGAAACGAGTCGGATAGATCTGCGAGTTTTGTCGATCTGATGGAATGATGGCGGGTTTTCGTTACTCGATCTTCTCGCGGCGTTTTTGAAAGAGATTGTCTTCACGCAGGCCGGTGCGTCCCCGCCTGTGACATGACCATCAATATTTGTTGGTGATGGTGGATGCCCTAGATTTGCCCGCCTTTTTTCGGTACCTTTAAAGGGATGTGTGAGGCAATTGAGCAGCCTCATCGCCGGGTCGTTGAAATCCAAGAGAGGTTGGTGGATGGACGTTCGATCAACGATTACCACGTTCATGGTGATGATGATGGGATTGTCTTGTGCCGCAGCCCCTGTATGGGCGGATGAGGCCGTGGCTCCCAAGTCAGAATCGATTCCAGCACCGGTTCCTGCAACTCCCCCTGTATCAGTGCCCAACCCAATTCTGCCAAAATCCCATGCGCAGGACGCTGAGACGAAACCTCCGGTCAAGACTCAGGCTCCCGGAGCCCCGGCGGAAAGCACCGGTAAAGAAGCGGCTCCTGGAAAAACAGAATCCACTCAAACGCCATCCAAGCCCAAGTTACAAGAAAGCGAGCAGAAGCCTCCGGTCAGGGTGCCGGCTGCTGGTGGCCCGGTAGACAACGTGGGGAAGGAATCCGGCCCAATAAAGCCCGACACCGTGCCATCGCCGTCTAAACCCAAGGCGCAGGAAAGCGAGATCAAGCCCGCGGCGAAGGGGCCGCATCCCGCCAATGGTGTGGCGGCCTCCAAGCCCGTGGTCCAGCTATCTGCGGAGATCACCGGGAAGGATGGGGCTCCCATGGTGCTGGTGCCGGCCGGCGAGTTTACGATGGGCAGCGACAAAGGTGACGATGACGAGTCCCCCATGCATCGCGTCTATGTCGATACCTTTTATCTCGACAAGTTTGAAGTCACGAATGGGCGATTCGGCAAGTTTGTCGAGGCCATCCAAAGTGAACCGCCGTGGGGGTTTTCGGATAAGGATACGCCGGTGACTCATGCGGACCGGCCGGTCCGCTGGGTGAGCTGGATGGATGCGATGGGGTATTGTCTCTGGGCCGGCAAGCGGCTGCCGACGGAGGCAGAATGGGAGAAAGCGGCCCGTGGAACGGATGGGCGTATCTATCCCTGGGGAAACGAGGCCCCGACGCCGGCCCATGCGGTATTTGGCTTGAAGGAAGGCGGTGGCGAGACCGTCTCTCCCATCGGTAATCGCGACAAAGGGAGGAGCGCGTACGGCGCCCACGACTTGGCCGGCAATCTCTATGAATGGATGATGGATTGGTACGCGGAGGATTTCTATACCAACTTTGTCAAGAACCCGGCCCTCAATCCGCGAGGGCCGAGCGAAGGGACGGCAAAGGTGCAGCGCGGAGGATCCTATATCAATAACCCCTATCGGCTGCGTTCGTCGTTTCGAACGAAGGGGGATCCGACAGAGCAAGATCCCAATGTCGGATTTCGCTGTGCGCAGGAGGTGCCCAAACTGCCGTAGGGCAGCTCAGACACCTTCCGATCACGAAACGGGAGCCGTTCCCCGCCCCTTACTCGCCTGCTGCCACGCCTTTCTTATACGTCGTATACACATAGACCGGAATCCCGGCATCCTTCAGTGTGGACTGGATTAACGGCTGCACCTCTTCCCATGTGAGTCCCCCGACCCCGGTGGCCAATCGCGGCAAGGCCAGGCTGGTCACTTTCTGTTCCTGGATTTCCTTCTTCAGAGCATGCAGGACGTGATTGATATTGGGCACCGTCGCTTTTCCCGGTCTGCTCTGATGGCCATCCGGCGCTTCTTGCGTAAAGAGGTTGACGATGACGGGCGAGCCCGGCCCTTTCCAGCTCCACAGGCTTCCGGGCTTGGGATTGTAGGTCTGGCAATAGTGGCGAAAATCTTTGTACATGGCGGGCCATTGTTCCCGAAGGGCCAGCGCGAGCCCTTGCTTAAAGTCGTCGTTGGGAGCAATGCCATGAGCGATCGCGCCAGCTTTTGAGAGGAGGATGTCACCGGTGACTTCTTTGATCATCATGAGCCCTTTCTGTAATGAAGGATAAACTCGCAAACGTCATATGTAATAGATAAGTCGTCGAGAGCAGGAGGTCAACCACAAGGGCATGGAAAATATTTTATGTAGAGATTGTAGATAGGGCGGTCTTCCCTGTCATGAACCTTCGCGGTGGGGTTGCGCGGGCGTTTCGGACTGAAATGTGTTTTCCCTTCGTGTTGGCTTGGATTGTGCGTACGATTAATCGTGCAGTCTCACGGTACGGAGGGGAAACCATGAACGTCCTTATCATTGGTGTGATACTCGGGTTGCTGATTTGGGGGTTAGTGTCCCAGAACGGTGTGATACGAATCATTGCCCGAATCATCACCGGTAGCCTGACGTTGTTGTCTTTGGCCGGGATGATTTTCCTCTTCGGTGTGGGGCAGAAGGCGCATTGGACCAGCGACGGGCCCGGCATGCTCTTCATCATGATCGGAGTCGTCGCTTGTGGGTTCTTTGCCTTCCTCTTCGGGCATCTGACATTGCTCACTTCTCCGCCTCAAGACACTCCGCCGCCATTGAGTCTCAGCGAACTCATGCGGCNNAAAGGGCGCCGGAATGAAACAGTATGAAGTGACATCAATTGGAAAGTTTAAGCTGAAGACACACGATCCGGACGAGACCGGTGAGTACAAGAAGACGGATCAGGGTAAGGACAAGGCCAAAGCGGATACGGCGAAACTTATCGCCAGGCTCACTGGATTGCAGGAGCGTCTGTATGCCAATGCCACACGATCCCTGCTCATCGTGTTGCAAGGCATGGATACAAGCGGCAAAGACGGGACGATTCGGAACGTGATGTCTGGCGTGAATCCCCAGGGATGCAACGTCGTGGCCTTTAAGGCGCCGTCCAAAGACGAGCTGGCGCACGACTTTCTCTGGCGGGTCCATCGTGAAGCACCGCCGAAGGGGCACATCGGTATCNNGGGTGGGTGTCGGATGCCATCGTCAAGCGGCGCTTCAATCAGATCAAGGAGTTTGAAGAGCTGCTGCATGAAAACGGCACGGTGATTCTGAAATTCTTTCTCCATATTTCAAAAGCCGAACAGAAGGAACGACTCGAAGCCCGCATCGCCGATCCTGAAAAGCGCTGGAAATGGAATTCCGGCGACTTGGAGGAACGGAAGTTGTGGGATGGATACATGCAGGCCTTCGAAGATGTGATCTCGGCGACCAGTACGCAACATGCGCCCTGGTACATCGTGCCGGCGAACCGGAAGTGGTACCGCAATCTGGTGGTGGCGGAGCGTGTCGTTGAGGCGCTTGAAGGCTTGAAGCTCAAGACGCCGCCAGGGCCTGAAGGAGTCGACTTCTCGACGCTCAGGATTGTCTAGGAGGAGCACGGAGAAAAGCAGTCTGAAGGAAATGGTTTTTGAATAGGATCGGTTCACAAGCAGGGTCTTGAATGTATGTAAACGGTTCGGTACGCTGCTTCAACCCACTAGCTCGCTCTACCTACAATCTCTTGGGAAGGAGTCTTCAGATGCGAAGCGCCATTCTTGTTTTTCTCACTCTCAGTACTCTCATTATCGGGTCCGCGCTCGTGGCTTCTGCTCAGGTGCCCTCCGCTGGTGACATGCAGCAGAAGCTTGATCAGGAAATGGCGAATGCGAAACGCTCCGCCACCGAATCTTCGTCCAGCGCCCGGCAGGGGGCCGGTAACGTGAAGTCCGAGGCCGAACGGAAGATGGAAGAGACAGCGGCTCAACACAAGGGTCAGGCCGAAGGGAAAATGACGGAAGAAATTGAGAAGGCAAAGCGGAAAGCCCAAGGATCAGGCTACTAAAAGAGTCCGACGGACACGTCGAGGATGGGGGAATAGCTGTCAGGCTGTTCCCCCTTTTCATGTGCTTTTACAGAAGCGATCCTCTGATGTGGGCGACATAGTGCGATGCGTCTCCGGGCACAGGTTATGCTTTGTTGTCTCGAATAAACATTCTTGCTTCCCCCATTGACATGGTTTTCTAATGGGCGTAGATCGGAATTGCGGCCTATGCTTTTCGGGAGTGCGGGAGATCGGGCAGACCGCGCGGCTGCTATCCAGGTTTCTCGCTGACTTCATCAGAGAGGAGGGTGGATATGAGCGACGCAACGCCACCTGGTCCGTCAGGCCCGCCGATGCGAAGGCGGGTTTCTCGTCGGTCGTTCTAGTCGATTCTCTCCAGGCCGTGCCGTGAAGGCACGAATGACCAATCGGGTAGTGGCCTGATCGATTTAGAGAGTCTGTGCTAGAGCGGGGAACACCAGTACCTGGGATTGATGAGATCTCCCCCGACTAGAAACGCAACGCAGTTCTCATCGCGCGGGTCTTTCGGGCCGCGACATAAGAAAGATCACTTGGCGTCCTAAGCGCCACTCACGGGCGACCTCCCACCATAGTGCAAGGTCGCCCGTGCTGTTTCTCATCTCGTGAAAATATCCTCCAACGTCGTTGTCGCATCGCTCAATGCTTCGCCGTACACCAAGAGTACGACTCAGCATTTCGTTCGCTGCCGCCTAGTTGAAGAATATTTTGACGAGCGAGTCAGGGTGATTACCCCTGAAGATTCTGAGGTCTACGCCAGACGTAGTAGAGCGGGATGCCGCTCAGGACGGTGGCCGCGCCGTACAGCGATTCTGTCGGTCGTTCGAGCACACTGGAGATAACCAGGGCGGCAGCTCCGCAGACGAGTGTGATCGGTAAGATCGGATACAGAGGCGCTCGAAAATGTTGTGGATGGATGGAACGTGTCTGACGAAGGCGGAAGATCGTAGAGAGAGTCAGGGCCATGAAGAGCGAGAGGACCAAGCCGCTATAGACAAGTAGTTGTTCGAACGTACCACTGATGATCAGCAGTGAGGCCCAGAGGCTTTGGAAGACGATTGCGCGGGCCGGCACATTGGTTCGAGGGTGCACCTGGGCGAGCCAGGGGCTGATCATGCCGTCGCGCGCCATGGCCCAATAGACACGGGGTCCGGCCCAGGTCATGGCGCTGACTGCTCCTGCGATGGAAAGACAGAGAATGGCGGCAACCAGCTGCCCGCTTTGCGGCCCCCACAAAGCCGCGGCGACTTTCTCCGCCACCGGCACAATCGGTTCTTGCGCCAGTTCCCTGATGGACAACGCCGACAGGTAGACAATATTCAGCAAGAGATAAATGACGGCGACGAACGCTGTTCCTCCGATCATGATTCTGGGCAGGGTCTTCTGGGGATTTACGATATCCGCGGCAATGTAGCCGGCGACGTTCCAGCCGAGGTAGCAGTAGGTCACGATTACGAGGGCGATGGCGGCGGTTCCAAATGTGGGGGCCTGCGCGATGGGTGGGGTGAGGAAAGGACGCCCCTGCCCGATCACGGCCGACAGTCCGCCGAGAATCAGTCCTCCGATGGCCACGACTTTAGTGGTGGTGAGTATCAGCTGCAGGCGGCCGCCCGTTTGGGCGCCTCGACAATGGATGAAGGTCGCGCTCCAAAGAAGCATAAGCGAGAGGCCTTTCGCGATCCACCCTGATTCATCCGGTATCAGAACGACGCGCAGCGCATAAGATGAGAAGCTGATGGCCGAGGCTGCCACGGCGGCGCCGAATCCGATGGTGAACGACGTCCAACCGCTCAGGAAGGCGATGAGCGGTCCATACGCTTCTCGCAGATACACATAGTCTCCGCCTGCATGGGGCAGACGCGAGCCCAGCTCGCCATAGATCATCGCGCCGCCGATAGCAAAGAGCGCTCCCATGAACCACAAGAGGAGAATCAACAGCGGATCGCCGAGATCCCGGGCCATAATGCCGGTCGTCGTGAAGATACCGCCCCCGATAATATTGCTGACGAGCACGCAGGAGGCGGTAAACCAGCCGATGCGCAGAGGTGTGGACTGATCCGGTTGCAACGATGTGGGTGGCATGGTTGCCGGCATGATGCGCGGAAATGGGCGGCGAGGCAAGGCGAAGCTAGCCTGCTGCTTTGTGTTTTGAGCTGTGCGTACATTCCATTTGTGTCCGATCGAATGCTGTGCCTGCCTTGTTTCTTCGCTCATGGCCCCTTTACAATACTCATCTCTCTCACCGAAGGAGGCCGCCATGGGTCTTGCCGACAATAAATGTATCCCCTGCCGTGGTGGTGTGCCGCCTGTTTCCCCTGATCGTGCGCAGGCTCTTCTGAAAGAATTGGGCCGGGGCTGGACACTGAACGGAGCGGGACACCTTGAGCGGCTCTATACCTTCAAGGATTTCGCTCAAGCCTTAGCCTATGTGAATAAAGTGGGCGTGATCGCTGAAGCCGAAGGCCATCACCCTGACCTCTACCTGGCGTGGGGGAAGTGCAAGGTGGAGATCTGGACACACAAGATCAATGGATTGACAGAGAGCGATTTCTATCTCGCGGCAAAAGCCGACCGGGAATTCGAGTCATTCCGAGCCGTAGAATCCTAAGCTAGGCTATCTTGCGATGATGAACGGATGGGGCAACAGATGAGCGATCAGGCACAGGTGGCGCTCGTCAACATGCCGTTCAGTTATTCGAAGTACCCCTCAATCCAACTTGGGACTCTGTCGGCCCTGCTCAAGTCGAAGGGGGTCCCCGTCGATTGCCACCATCTGAACGTCCGTTTCGCCCACAAGATTGGTGTCCCTCTCTATGAAATGATCTGCGAGAAGCGCGCCCTCTTCGGGGAGTGGCTCTTTTCCNNGCGACAATCCCAAGCGTGCGGAATACCCCCGGGTCTTTAAGCCGGTCTTCGAGCAAGTGGCTCGGGAGAGCGGGCAGCCGATCTCCTTTTTTGAAGACATGGCGACGAGGACAGCGCCGCAGTTTCTGACCTGGGCGATGACGGCGATTGATTGGGGTCAGTACAAACTTGTCGGCTTTACTTCGACGTTCGATCAGAATGTGGCGAGTCTGACACTGGCGAAGATGATCAAAGATCTGTATCCAGAGGTGAAGATCATCTTCGGCGGAGCGAACTACGACGGCGAGATGGGGATGGAATACTTCCGGGCTTTTCCCTTTATCGACTATGTCGTGGTGGGCGAAGGAGAAGAGGTGGTGCCCGCCCTCGTGCGCCATATCCTAGAGGGTGCGTCTGAAGCGGTTCCGAATGGAGTGATCTTCCGAGAGCAGGATCAGATTCGATTTACGCCGAATCCGGCGCTGTTTGCCGATTTCGCGAAGACCGGGCCTCCGGACTACGACGACTATTACCATCTGCTGGCCGAACTCGGTGATGCGGCGCAGGGCCTGGACCGCATTCTCCTCTACGAAGGCTCGCGCGGTTGTTGGTGGGGGGAGAAGCACCATTGCACGTTCTGCGGCTTGAATGCCCAGAGTATGAAGTTCCGCGCGAAATCGCCGGATCAGGCCGCGCGCGAGATGACGGCGCTTTCCAGCCGGTATGACACCACCCGATTCAGGCTGGTTGATAACATCATCGACATGAAGTATGTCGAGAATCTGTTCGGCCAGTTTGCCGCGGCGCATTGCGATCTCGATGTGTTCATCGAAACCAAGAGCAATCTTCAGAAGAATCAGATCCGCACGCTCGCGGTGGGGGGCGTGAAGTGCATGCAGCCGGGCCTGGAAAGTCTCAGCCTGTCGCAGCTCAAGGCGATGGATAAGGGCGTGACGCCCATGCAGAACATCCTTTGCTTGAAGTGGAGTAGCTACTACCGTGTCGCGGTGTCCTGGAATATTCTGCTCGGGTTCCCTGGCGAGACGAATGATGATTATCGGCGGCAGATCGATCTGCTTCCCTCGCTCTTCCATTTGCAGGCGCCGGAAGCGACCGGGAAATTCTGGCTGCAGCGGTTCAGTCCCTACTTTACGCGTCCGCATGAATATGGTGTGCGGATTACGGGGCCGGGGATGGCCTATGAGTATGTGTATGATGCGGCGCGCCTTGATTTGCTCAAGGTCGCCTATGATTTCGAGTATGAGCTGGATCACTGGCCGGTGGATCCGCATCTCTATCAGGAACTGGTTGGTCTAGTGGAGGAATGGCAGCGACGGGCGCGCGGCAGCGATCGACCGTTTTTGTATTACTCCAAGTCTATGGACTACATCACGGTTTACGACGGGCGGGATCCTCAGGCTCCGACCAGGCAGCGGTTCGATTGGCCTGCCGCGGAAATCATTGAGGCTTGCAATGAGGCTGCGAAGAGCAGAGATCAGATTCGTGTCGTACTACAAGAAGCGAAGCATGACAGGACACTGTCGGATGATGAGCTGAATGATGCGCTGGGTGTCTTGACGAGCCGTCGTATCCTCTATGAAGAGCGGGAGAAATACTTCACGCTCGCGATTCCAGAAAATCAATTTCTCTGAGCCGCGCCGGGCTGCCGTCAGTTACCATGTGATCGCTCTTACATCGACAACTTCTCGGCCACGTTCCGCATCTGGACACCATGCACGAGCGAGGCGCCTCCCCTAATTGCGCAGGCGACGTGCACCGCTTCCGTCATTTCCTCCACATTCGATCCCTTCTCAAGTGATGCCTGCGTATAGGCATCGATGCAATAGGGGCATTGCACGGCATGCGCGACGGCGAGGGCGATCAAGGCTTTTTCCCGCTCCGTGAGGGCCCCCTCCGCGAATACCGCACTGTAGTAGCTCATGAACTTATCCCACAGTTCCTTATTACCCTTGCCCATCTCGGAGAATTTACCCAGATCGTGTGCGTGATAATACGACTCCATAGTTCAGCTCCTTTGGCCGTACGGGAGATGAGAAGAAACGATGCGGCAAGATGGGCGTACTGGTTCAGGGTCAGGCATGACCGGGAGGATCAGGCTCAACGTTCTGGAGCACTTCAGAAAAGCGACTGCCGACAATATCGGTGACTTTGGCCATCAGGTCGGTCACTTCTTTCCATTCTTCCGGAAGCAGGTCCTGTTTCAATTGAGGATGAATCGCCCATTGCGCATCGACCTGAGTTCCCTTTCGGCTCACGAGGACGCGCAAAAGTTCCACGTCCCATGTCGCTTTTTCGCTTGGATTCTCACCGGTCAGGGAGCTGCCTATTGGGCCTGAGGGAGGTGTTGATGTTGCCATAATGATGTACTCCAGCAAGAAGGTTGCACAATCTTAGCGTACAGATTGGCTTGCTGTATACGGGGTGCCGAGTTGGTTTGGAGAGGTGGCGAACTCACAAGCAGGAGCGTCTCTTCACGGGTTAGCTGTCGGGTTCATCGTCGAAATGGAGGTCTGTTGTCCAGGGATTCCCGAATCACTGAAATCATGGAGTCGTGAAGGTGTCCATTGCTTGCAACCAACTCCTGCCCATAGAGAGAGTGCGATTGGCCACAAAAATCTGTCACTTTTCCCCCGGCCTCGCGAAGGATCACCACCCCGGCGGCCATATCCCATGAGTTGAGTTTCACTTCCCAGAATCCGTCGAATCGTCCTGCCGCGACATAGCACAGATCAAGGGCTGCCGATCCGGTGCGGCGGAGTCCTTGGACCTGTAGTGCAAAGCGAGCAAAGTGATCGAGGTTGTTATTCGGAGTTTCTCGAATATTGTAAGCAAAGCCGGTTACCAGGAGGGCTTGATCTAACTGTGCTGTTTGAGAGACGTGGAGTGGCTGATCATTGACTTGCGCTCCTCCGCCACGCGTAGCGCTAAAGAGTTCATCACGAGTGGGATCGTACACAACCCCAAGTACACACTGCTCCTTGTACTCAAGGCCAATGGATACGCAATATGTAGGAAAGCCATGTGTAAAGTTTGTGGTGCCGTCGAGCGGATCGATAATCCAGACGTAGGGTGACTGACTCTGTCCACTGCGTCCTCGCTCTTCCGCGAGGAAGGCATGATCGGGATAGCTGGCAAGAATCACATCGATAACGCATTGCTCGGCGGCATGATCTGCTTCCGTGACGAGATCGATCGCGCTCTTGTTCTCGACGCGGAAACCGTTGCGTGCGTAACGCGAGAGGACCTTGCCTGCTTGTCTTGCCGCATGAATGGCTGTTTCCAAGAGCAAGGTAACAGGTGCTTCATTGGGGGGTGATGAGTCAGGCATGGCGAATCATAGCACAGGGCCTTATGAGGACTACCTGCCTATCTTCAGGCTCCTTATTCAGCAATGTTTGTCAAAGGTGGGTGCATCGACACGTGCAATTAATTCAAAGCATATGAAAGAATAATTCGTAACCATTTATAAATATGGAGATGGTAGGTTTCTAGTCTATGACAGACAAGCCTTGTCTGTGTACTTGTCACAGATTTTTCTTCTGTAGAGAAAGTTACTTTATCGTCATAGTATTTTAGTATGTTGTTGGTGCTTGACAGTTCTTGTATGCAATGCTATAAAGCAAGCATGCTTCTGTTGGGGGTGCCGTGGAAGAACTAACAGATATCCTTGTAGGTCTTGAGCAGCGGATTCATGCCTACAAGAATAGGTTTCAGGAGCTTGAGAAAAAGAAACGTCGACTCGATGACGAGATTGCGACGATCAAGAAATACCTCGAACTTGCCGAGACGCTCTACCGGGTAGAAGCGGATAAAGCGAAGCTTGCCAGCCTCTCCAGTCAATTCATTACCGATGACAATAAGGGCGTGCGAACTCTTCCGGTCATGGACGTGACGGATCAGTCGCGTGAAATTCTCTTAGGTCGCAGCAAGTACGTCGGAAAGAGTGTTCCCGAAGCAACGTATGAAATCTTGCGCGAGTCCAACCGTGCCATGCATGCGAAGGAATTGCTGCAACGGCTTNNAGCACTTGAGGATGTGTTGGTTCAAGCGGTGTAGGTTGTCGTATTCCTTTAAAGGGAGGGGGGGTGAGACTCTTGGCAACGAAGAAAGCAGCAGCAAAGAAGAAGAAGAAGTAGCCTGCCGAGTATGACTCGCCGAGGGTGAGGCCACTCACTCTCGGCGTTTACTCGTGATTGCGCCTCGTGAAGGCGAGCAATCTCTCCCCCTTCCGAACGAAATCAATCTCAAATATAGATGAGTAGTTATGAGGCTTGAAGCGCGACGGCCGGCTGTGACCGGCTGATCGAAAGCGACTTCCTGGATTCAGCCGAAACGGATTCTGTGTTGAGTAGAATCCATTTTTCAGGCTGTTCCAAGATTTGCTCGACAAGACGAGTGTGGAGCGCATGTCCCGACCGCTCGGCAATGAGATGGCCGATGAAAGGCATGCCAAGAAGCGAGAAATCCCCAATAAGATCCAGGACTTTGTGGCGGACGAATTCGTTTGAGAAGCGTAGCCCGGATTCATTCATGATTCCGTTCTCTGAGAGTACCACGGTATTCTCGAGGCTTCCGCCTTGTCCGAGACCGCGCGCCCAGAGGGCTTGTACTTCGTGCAAGAATCCGAATGTGCGGGCTTCTGCAATATCATGCTCAAAGGCATCCGCGGAACAGTCGTGCGTATAGACCTGCGTCTTGATCATCGGATGATTGTAGTGAATGGTGTACGTAATTTTAGGCGTCGAGGACGGTTCGATGCGCACACGCTTTTGGCCGTCGCACACTTCAATCGGGGCCATGATTTTCAAGTAGGGCTGGCGGCGGGATTGTGAGGTCAGGCCTACGGAATGGATCAGTCGGACAAACGGTGCGGCGCTGCCGTCCATGACGGGAATTTCTCCGGCCGTGACGTCGATGTATACGTTATCAACTCCCAGTCCTGAGAGGGCGGCCAGTACATGCTCAATCGTCTTGACCTG
>CXWL01010368.1_pt1 | contig 14276 bp, 21 predicted proteins | sample 590931 | NCBI WGS metagenome assembly CXWL01 (sample SAMEA3498368, study PRJEB10139) | groundwater metagenome | biome: water well; material: biofilm material | place: Germany | collected 2015-04-27 | reverse complement strand
CCCCAAGTGTGACAAGCCGACCCGAGTGGGCGTAAAGCTCGACGGCGAGAAGAACAAGCGCTTCTGCAAGAAGTGCGACGCTGCGATTGACGCGAGGTAATGCAACATGGCTGACGACAAAAAAGAAAAGACTGAAAAGACTGACAAGCCCGATGCGGCTGTGCTTGCCGAGGCGAAGGCGAAGAAGGCCGCCAAGCACCGCAAGAAGGAAGAGCAGAAGAAGGCCGGGTTCGCGGCCAACATCGAAGAGGGCCTCGAGTCGAAGCCGGCGCGGCTGAAGCTGCGTTACCGCAAGGAGATCGTGCCCGCGCTGATGAAAGAACTGGGCCTGAAGAACCCCAATGAGGTTCCCCGGCTCGAGAAGATCGTGGTCAACATGGGCCTGGGCGAGGCCTTGACCAACAACAAGATCATGGAATCAGCCGTCGACCAGATGGCGGCGATCACCGGCCAACGACCGATCATCACCCGCGCTCGCAAGTCGATCGCGAACTTCAAGCTCCGCCAGGGCCAGGCCATCGGCGCCGCGGTGACGCTGCGCAACGACCGCATGTTCGAGTTCTTGGACCGCTTGATCAACGTCGCGTTGCCTCGCGTGCGTGACTTCAAGGGCGTGTCGGGCAAGGCGTTCGACGGCCGCGGCAATTACACGCTCGGCATTCGCGAGCAGATCATTTTCCCTGAGATCAACTACGACCAGATCGAGAAGGTCAAAGGGTTGAACATCAGCATCGTGACCACGGCCCGTAAAGACGAGCACGGGTTCGCGTTGCTCAAGCAGTTTGGTATGCCGTTTAGGCCGTAAAGACACGCTCCTTGGCGAACCACCCGAGATGGGCTCGGGAAGGCGCTGCAAGGAACTTTAGGAGGCGCGGGGACCTGGGCGACCAAAAGCCCCGCGCAGATGGTGACGAATGGTTCTCAATGACCCTGTCGGCGACATGCTGACCCGCCTGCGCAATGCTTCGCGCGCGCGTCATGACAAAATGGTGTTGCCTGCTTCGAAGCTCAAGGCCGAAGTGGCCAAGGTGCTCAAAGAAGAAGGCTTCATCACCGACTACATCGTTCACGAGAAGAAGCCTCAGAACGAGATGACGGTGATCTTGAAGTACGGGCCTGACCGCACTCCCGTGATTCAGGGTATTCGCCGCGTTTCAAAGCCCGGCCTGCGCCGCTACGCCAACATTCGCGACATTCCCCGCGTCATGGGCGGCATGGGCATTTCGATTCTCTCGACCTCGAGAGGCGTGATGGGCGACCAGGAAGCCCGCAAGCAGAAGGTGGGCGGCGAGCTCATCTGCACCGTGTACTAGGAGCGCCAAAGTCATGAGTCGCATCGGAAAACTACCTATCAAGCTGGAAGACAAGACCAAGGCCACTGTGGCCGGCGGCATCGTCAAGTTCGAGGGCCCCAAGGGCAAGCTCGACGTGAAGATCCCCAACACCGAGATCACGATTTCGATCAAAGACGGCGTGATGACTGTCATTCGCCCGTCAGAGTCGCGAAAGCACCGCTCGCTGCACGGCCTCACCCGGTCGATCTTGGCCAACGCGGCCAAGGGCGTCACCACCGGTTGGGAACGCGCGCTAGCGATTCGCGGCGTCGGTTACCGCGCCGAGGTCAAGGGCAAGCAGATTCACTTCGCGCTCGGTTATTCGCACCCGGTGGTGTTCGACCTGCCCGAAGGCGTCACCGCCGAAGTCGGCAAGGTGCCGCGCACTGAAGACACGTTGCCTACCATCGACCTCTTCGTTCGTTCGGCGAACCGCGAGCTGGTGGGGTTGGTGGCAGTGAAGATTCGGGCCCTGCGCCCCCCCGAGCCCTACAAGGGCAAGGGCATCAAACTCTCTGACGAACGGGTTCGTCGCAAGGAAGGCAAAACGGGTACCGCGTAGTTCAAAGCGGCCCGCATCATCTGCGAGGGGAAGTCATTATCTCTCGCAGAAGGAAAGGGTAGTCACATGTCAAAGCTCACTCCGGTTGAAAAAAGAAAAGCACGCGTTCGCAAGAAGCTGTCGGGTACGACGGCTCGGCCGCGTCTGTCAGTCTACAGGTCGCTGCGTTACATCTACGCGCAGGTCATCGACGACAGCACTGGCCGTACGGTGGCGTTTGCCTCCTCGCTCTCCAAAGAGCTCAAAGGCAAAGACGACGGCGACAAGAAAGAAGACGCCAAGCGGGTCGGCAAGCTGGTCGCCGAAATGTGCAAGGCGGCGAAGATCGACGCAGTGGTGTTCGACCGCAATGGTTGCCCCTATCACGGGCGTATTGCCGCGGTGGCGCAGGCGGCGCGTGAAGCAGGGCTGGCTCTCTAATGTGACGGCCCGCTCAAGGGCACGAAGGTAAGGACTAATCGATGGCGATTCCAATCAAGAGTGATGACCTGGACCTCCAAGACCGCGTGGTCAGTATCAACCGCGTGGCCAAGGTGGTGAAGGGTGGCCGGCGCTTCAGCTTCTCGGCGTTGGTGGTGGTGGGCGACGGCAATGGCCATGTCGGCGTCGGCCTGGGCAAGGCGAACGAAGTGCCCGAGGCGATTCGCAAGGGTGGCGAGAACGCCAAGAAGAACCTGTTCAAGGTTCCGCTGATGGGGCACACCATTCCCCATGAGGCGTTGGGTCACTTCGGTGCAGGCCAGGTGCTGCTCAAACCGGCCAGCGAAGGTACGGGCGTGATCGCCGGCGGCGCAGTTCGCGCAGTTCTCGAGGCGGCTGGCATTCGCAACATTCTCACCAAGAGCCAGGGGTCGCGTAACCCCCACAACGTGCTCAAGGCGACGGTCGCGGGTCTGAAGACCCTGCGTTCACCCGAGCAAGTCTCTCGTCTGCGCGGCAAAGAAGTTCGCTTCGGCCGTGGCAACAACGAAGTGAGGAACTAGTCATGGGTCTGAAAGTCACGTTGATCAAGAGCTTCTCTGGGTCTTCGGAGCGCCAACTGGGGACCATTTCCGGGTTGGGCCTGAAGAAGTTCGGCGATGTGCGCATCTTAAAAGACAGCCCAGAAATTCGCGGCATGGTGAAGAAGGTCGCGCACCTGGTTCATGCCGAAGTTGTGAAGCAAGACCCCAAGCCGAACAAGCGGCTGAAGGCACGCAAGATTCGGGTTCGCGATTTGGCCCGCGCTGAAGAGGCAAAGCCTGCTGCCACCAAAGTGGCGAGCAAGAAGCAATAGAGAAAAAAGAAGGAAAGGTTCACCATGACGACGTTGCATTCATTGAAAGCGCCTTACCAGTCGCGCCACCGCAAGAAGCGGGTGGGCCGCGGTCAAGGCAGTGGTTTGGGCAAGACGGCCGGCCGCGGTGGCAAGGGCCAAAAGGCTCGCAGCGGCAACATGCACTTCGAAGGCTTCGAAGGTGGCCAGAGCCCCCTGCAGCGGCGCTTGCCCAAGTTCGGGTTCAATTCACCCAACCGCACCTACTACGCGATCATCAATACCGGCGACCTCGAGCAATTTGGAGCGGGCTCGCTCGTCGACGAGGCAGTGCTGCGCAAGGCCGGTCTGGTCAAGGGCCAGTGGGACGGCATCAAGGTCTTGGGTACAGGCAAGTTGACCCGCAAGCTCATCGTGCGTGCCCACAAGTTCTCGGACAGCGCCAAGCAAGCGATCGCCAAGGTCGGTGGCACGGCTGAAGAGCTGCCGCTTATCGCCCACAAGCCCGAAGGCGCCGCGAAAGCGCATTCCGGCAAGGGCGTGAAGGTTGTGAAGGCGCAACCAGTCGCGAAATAGGTCGTCAGGAGTGGTGGGTAAGCTTTCGTTCGATGAGTTGAACCGTCGGGAAGGAATGTGCCGTGGCGCTCAATGCCATTACCAACGTCTTCCGGGTAGCTGAGCTGCGATCGCGGTTGGCCTACACGATCATGCTTCTGGCGGTGTATCGGTTGGGCGTCTTCATCTCGACGCCCAACCGGTACCGCTCAGCGATGAACAATTACATGTCGCAGCAGGGCGGCTTGCTCAACCTCTTCAACATGTTCTCGGGCGGCGCCTTGAGCAACATGTCGATCTTCGCGCTCGGCATCACCCCCTACGTTTCGGCCTCGATCATCATGCAGTTGCTCACGGTGGTGGTACCGAGCTTCGAGGCGCTCCAGAAAGAAGGGGCTGCCGGCCGCCAAAAGATCAACCAGTACACGCGGTACGGCACCATCGTGCTTTCTATTTTTCAGGGTTTCGCGATCGCCGAGTTTCTTTCGCGCATCGGCCGCGATCAGTCGGCTGACGCCAGTGGCATCGAAGGCATCGTGGTGCCTGATACCGGCATGTACTTTCGTATCATGACGGTGATCACGCTCACCGCCGGCACGGCCTTCATCATGTGGTTGGGCGAGCGCATCACCGAGAGCGGCATCGGCAACGGCATCTCGCTGATTATCTTCGCCGGCATCGTCGCTGGCTTACCCCACAGCATTACCGCCTTCTACGACATGGTGAAGACCGACGCCTTGAGCGTGGGCGCGGGGCTGGCGATCTTGGGCTTCATCATCTTGGTGATCGCGGGCGTCGTTTACATCGAGCGCGGCATGCGCCGCATTCCGGTGCAATACGCCAAGCGCATGGCGGGCCGCCGCACCATCGCCGGCCAGGCAACCTATTTCCCGATCAAGGTGAACGCGTCGGGCGTGATTCCGCCGATCTTCGCGAGCGCGCTGCTCTCTTTCCCCGCCACCTTGAGCGGCTGGTTTCCGTTCTTCGGCCGCTTTCAGAGCATTCAGAACAACCTCTGGCTCTACAGCGGCTTCTACGTGCTGTTGATCGTCTTCTTCGCGTACTTTTACACCTCGCTCACGTTTCGGTCGGACGACGTCGCCGACAACATCAAGAAGCAGGGCGGTTACATTCCCGGCATTCGGCCCGGCAGGCAGACCGCGGACTTCATCGAGCGGGTGCTGAACCGGCTGACCTTTGGTGGCGGCATTTACCTGGCCACGATCTGCGTGATTCCGTTCGCGCTCTCAGGCACCTTCAACATTCCCTTTCAGTTCGGAGGCACGGGGCTTTTGATCGTGGTGGGCGTGGCGCTCGACACCGTGCAGCAGATCGAGCAGCACTTGATCTCGCGCAATTATGAAGGTTTCGCGGGGCCCCGGGGCCCGCGCATTCGCGGTCGCTTGCGCGCGGCGGCGTAGTGCGCACTCGATTGACGAAGGTTCAAGGCAGGGGGACGTTACGCTTGGGCACCAAGAAGGCATCGCGGCGTGGGAAGAAGGTCGTCAAGCGCAAGGTGAGCGCGAAGGCGGCGAAGGCAAAAGTTCAGAAGCGAAAGAGCCCGGTCAAGAAGGCCGCGAAAAAGTTCGCTAAGAAACGCGGTGCAACGAAGCCCGTCACGAAGAAGAAGCCCTCCCGTCCGAAAGCTCAACGCGTGCTCCAGGCCACCACCGAAGTCATCGAGAACCGAGCTCCTGCGGGTGGGCTCAATCTGATTTTCTTGGGACCTCCTGGGGCGGGCAAGGGCACTCAAGCGCAGATGTTGATCAAAGAGTTCAACTTGCCGCAGATCTCCACCGGGGAAATTCTGCGCGAAGCGGTGCGCCAGGGCACCCCCATGGGCCAGCAAGCAGGCCCGTTGATGGCCGAAGGCAAGCTCGTGCCCGACGCGATTGTGATCGGCATCGTGCAAGAACGGCTCAAGGCCGTCGACTGCCAGGGCGGGTTTGTTCTCGACGGCTTTCCGCGCACCCTGCCGCAAGCGCAGGCACTGACCGTGGCGCTGGCGGCCCAGGGCAAGCGCATCGACTATGTCATTTCGCTAGAAGTGCCCAATGAGGTGATCGTCGAGCGCATGAAGGCGCGCGGCCGGGCCGACGACACGCCCGAGACGGTGCTCAAACGCTTGGAAATCTACGCGCGCGACACCGCGCCTCTCAAAGAGTTTTACGCCCGCGAGGGCAGCCTGGCCAAAGTAGAAGGCGTGGGCACCCTCGAGGAAATTTACGCCGGCATCAAGCGGGCGATCGGTCGTTAGCAAAAGGGGGTTATAGCCACCCCTATAAGTGCTGGAAACAACTGCATAAAGGTTCGCCGTCGAGGTGCCCTTGCGCAGATGTCGTACATAGTGGTAAGGCGCGGCTCTTTTTGTCGTTTAACTACTGGAGAAAACGGGGTTTCTATTGCCGAAGGACGATGCCATTGAAGTCGAGGGAACCGTGATGGAACCGCTACCCAACGCGATGTTTCGCGTGAAGCTGGACAACGGGTCGGGCCACGTAGTTCTCGCGCACATCTCTGGAAAAATGCGCATGCACTTCATTCGCATTCTTCCTGGAGACAAAGTGAAGGTCGAGCTGTCGCCGTACGATCTTTCACGCGGTCGCATCACCTACCGGGCCAAGTAGGCCCGTTTTTCGCCAATAGTCTGTCAATAGAACTGGTTTTCGAATTTGAAGAGGGTGTCATGAAGGTACGCGCGTCAGTGAAGAAGATTTGTGACAAGTGCAAAGTGATTCGCCGTAAGGGCACGGTGCGGGTGATCTGCGCCGCCAACCCCCGGCACAAGCAACGCCAGGGCTAAAAGGCTCTAGACCAACTCGCAGTTTCAAAACGAAGGTGATGATCGATGGCTCGTATTTCTGGTGTTGATTTGCCCCCCACGAAGCGCGTGGTGATTTCGCTGCAGTACATCTACGGCATCGGCAAGAAGTCGGCCGCTGACATCTGCGCCAAGGCGGGCATACCCGCCACCACGCGCACCAAGGACCTCACCGAAGATCAGTCGCGCAAAATTCGCGACATCATCGAGACCAGCTACAAGGTCGAGGGCGACTTGCGCCGCGAAGTGACGATGAACATTAAGCGCCTGATGGACCTGGGCTGCTACCGCGGTCTGCGTCACCGCAAAGGCCTGCCCGTGCGAGGCCAACGTACCCACACCAACAGCCGCACCCGTAAGGGCCCGAAGCGCGGCATCGTGCGCGCCAAGCCCGCGGCTCCGGCGGCCAAGGCATAACCCTTCACCGGCCACGCTGAATCTAAGCGCGGCGATCACCTAAAGCGCTGGCTACCTAAAGAAATAGAGAAAAACGAAATGGCTGAAGAGATCAAAGAAGAGACGACCCCCGCAGCAGCGGCCGCGCCGGCAACTCCCGAAGCAGCGGGTGAAAAGAAGCGCAGCAAGAAGTTGAAGAAGAACATCCTCAACGGGGTGGTTCACATTCAATCCACCTTCAACAACACGATGATCACCATCACTGACGTCACCGGCAACGTGATTGCCTGGTCGTCGGCCGGAGCGCGTGGGTTCAAGGGCAGCCGTAAGTCGACTCCGTTCGCCGCTCAGGTGGCCGCGGGCGACGCCGCCGCCAAGGCGATGGAGCACGGCCTGAAGAACGTGCAGGTATTGGTGAAGGGCCCGGGCGCTGGCCGTGAGTCGGCTCTGCGCGCGATTGCCGCCGCCGGTTTGAAGATGTCGCTGATTCGAGATGTGACGCCGATACCCCACAATGGGTGCCGTCAGCCCAAGCGTCGCCGCGTTTAGTTTTGTTGGCCGGCTTTCCGGCCTAGACCACCTTTGTTTTCGTTTTTCGTTCAGCAGTAAGGAGAGTTTAAGTGGCCCGTTACACCGCAAGCGTTTGCCGGATCTGCCGGCGTGAAAATCTGAAGATGTATTTGAAGGGCGACCGTTGCTACACGGACAAGTGTGCGATCGAGCGCCGCCCGTACCCCCCCGGCCAGCATGGTCAGGGCCGGGTGAAGTTCTCGGGTTACGGCGTGCAGCTCCGCGAGAAGCAGAAGGTCAAGCGCATGTACGGCCTGCTCGAGCGCCAGTTTCGCGGTTATTTCCACCGCGCCGCGTCGGCCAAGGGCAAGACCGGTGAGACGCTCTTNNCGGACAACGTGGTCTTCCGCATGGGCTTCGCTGACACCCGCGCCGAGGCGCGCCAGTTGGTGCGCCACGGTCACTTCACGGTGAACAGCAAGCGGGTGAACATTCCCTCCTTCAGCGTGAAGCCGGGCACCAGCATCGAAGTTCACGACAAGAGCAAGAAGGTGCTGCGCATTCAAGAAGCGATCGAGACAGTCGACCGCCGTGGCGTGCCGCAGTGGATTGAAATCGACAAGAAGGCGCTCAAAGGCACGGTCAAATCGGCTCCGAACCGCGAAGACCTGACGATGCCGATTCAAGAGCAGCTGATCGTCGAGTTGTACTCGAAGTAATCGACTGACAATGTTTTGAAGTTTCTCAAACTGAAGCGTCCTCCCGTTTTCGTGACGGGTAAGTGGGTGACGTTTCTTATCGAAAGGCAGCACACATGGCAGACACGGCGTTTCATGCGAAGAACTGGCGAGATCTGATCAAACCCCGCAAGTTGGAGGTTGATGCTGACTCGTTGACCCAGACCTACGGCAAGTTCGTGGCGGAACCCCTGGAACGCGGCTTTGGCACCACGCTGGGCAACTCGGTTCGCCGGGTGCTGCTCAACTCGTTGCAGGGTGCGTCGATCACCAGCATCAAGATCGAAGGCGTCGAGCACGAGTTCACCACCATTCCCGAAGTGGCTGAAGACGTGACCGACATCGTTCTCAACTTGAAAGAAGTGCTGCTGCGCATGCACACCAACGAGCCGAAGACGATTCGCCTCGAGGTCGAAGGGCCCAAAGAGGTCAAGGCGGGCGACATCATCGCCGACGACCAGATCGAGATTCTGAACCCCGGCCACCACATCTGCACGGTCGCCGAGGGCGGCAAGCTGCGCATGGAAATGAGCTGCCGCCGTGGCCGCGGCTACGTTCCTGCGATGAACAACAAGGTGCAGGGCGCGCCGCTGGGCACCATTCCGGTCGACTCGCTCTTCTCGCCCGTGCGCAAGGTGAACTACCAGGTCACCAACGCCCGCGTCGGTCAGCAGACCGACTACGACAAGCTCTCGCTCGAAGTGTGGACCGACGGCTCGGTCACCCCTCAAGACGCGGTGGCGTTCGCGGCGAAGATCATCAAGGAGCAGCTCACGGTGTTCATCAACTTCGATGAGACCGAAGAGCCGGTGTTGGTCGAATCGCCTCGCGAAGAGACCAAGCTCAATGAGAACCTCTTCCGTTCGGTCGACGAGCTCGAGCTCTCGGTGCGTTCGGCGAACTGCCTGCAGCAGGCGAACATCAAGACCATCGGTGATTTGGTGCAGCGCACCGAGGCCGAGATGCTGAAGACCAAGAACTTCGGCCGCAAGTCGCTCAAAGAGATCAAAGAGATTCTCGCTGAGATGGGCTTGTCACTGGGCATGAAGCTCGAGAACTGGCCTCCGAAGACGATGCCGGTCGCGGCTCCGGTGGCGGCAGGTGCCAACGGGCAGCGCGTCGTCTAAGTCAGCACATAACGTTTGGGGGCCGCCTAAGAACGGCTCCTTTCAAAACCCGTTGGGCTTTTCCAGCGGGTTATTTCCAACCGGTACCTGATACGGCCGGGCTGGTTCAAAAGGAGCAGTACCGTCATGGAACACCGAATTGCGCACCGCAAGCTTCAACGCACCACCTCGCATCGCTTGGCGATGCTCAAGAACATGGTGACTTCGCTGCTCGAGCACGAGCGCATCACCACCACCATTCCCAAGGCCAAAGAAGCGCGCCGCATGGCTGAGAAGATCATCACCCTGGGCAAGAAGGGTGGGTTGCACAACGTGCGCCTGGCCGAGCGCTCGATTCACAACCGCGAGATTCTGGCCAAGGTCTTCGGTGAGCTCAAAGAGCGTTACGCGAACCGCCCGGGTGGTTATACCCGCATCATGAAGATCGGCTTTCGCCGTGGCGACGCCACTGAAATGGCGATGCTCGAGCTCGTCGACCGCGTCGAGAAGGTGAAGGAAGAGGCCCCCGCGCCGACCGAGAAGAAGGCTGACGCTGCCGCTCCTGCGCCGAAGAAAGAAGCCAAGGACGAGAGCGCTCCCAAGGCTGAAGCGAAGGCCGAGAAGAAGGCCGCCGCGGCGAAGAAGAAGGCCGAAGAAGGTGCTGAGAAGGCGCCCAAGGGCGAAGGCAAGGCGAAGAAGCCTGCCGCGAAGAAGAAGGACGAGTAGTTCTCTTCTAAAAGTGCAGTTGCGAGGGCGTCTACTCACTCCTGAATAGGAGGGGTTGGCGCCCTTCGCATTTTCTTAAGGTCACCGCTTCTTCTGCCGCTTCACCTTCTCATCGAACGGCAGGCCAGCTCTCGCGCCAGAGGCATAGCGCCCGAAGTCGGTTTCATAGGCAATCTCGCACTCCGCGGGGGAGGTCGCAGCCACGAGGCGTTCGAACGCTTCAATGACGTCGAGCTCCGCGCTCGCCGCGCCGTAAGCCGGACCACTGCCCGCGGCGTAGGCCCGAAAGCGGAGGCCAGACTCGTGATCGATCAGGTTGTAAGTGAAGCCTTCGTCCCCGACGTGATCCGGTGGACCATAGAGCGCCCACAACCGTGACACGAAGCCCCCCACGGAACGCAGACTCAGCGGGGGATTGCCGTAGAAGTCGACTCGGTTCGCAACCTTGCTGCCACCAACGAATTGATCTGTGGGTAGCCGCGCAAAGCGCTCCATCTTGCTCATAAGCGCAAGACCCCTCGCCTTCGACCTAGGTGCAAACGAGGAGAGTCATCGCCCCCGACTTAAAGCCGCTGACCGCCCTTGAGCAACACAGCGGCACCCTGATCGCAATGCACCTCGATCTGCGAAAATACCAAGTCGCTCGGCGCCGATTTCCCTGTGTTGGGATCCACCAAGAGCCGCGGGCTAAGCCCGATGTCTCCATAGGGTGCGATCTGCGCCGCGGTCGTCTGATAATTCTGGTTGACGACGACACTGACGTTTTCCCACGTGCCTTCGCTGTCGTTCTTGATGAGGTACACGCGCTGGCCTGCCACGTCAGAGATCACCAGCCGGGCGTCGATGGAGCCGACCGATTTGGAGTCGGAGCCGGGGCAGGCGACCCCTAAGCTGGTGACTGACAACAGCAGCCACCCCGCGAGCACGGCGGCTTTGTATTTGAAGAACCGATCAGAGTTCTGAAAGTCGTCGACCAAGTCACGCAAGATGCCGGCAGCATTGAGCGCGGTCTCGGCTGCGCCTTCTTTCAGGCGCTCCTTCGACATCTTCTGCGGTGCGTCTTCGGGCAACGGCTCAGCGCGCGCTGCGCTCTTCACCTTGGCAGGGGCCGAAGGTTTGGGCGCTTGTCGGGGGCCTTGCGGGGGCGGCGCGTCACTCACAGGGGCGTCAGTTTAGAAGTAACTGGCTGCTGACGGCCAGCTAAACAAGCTACGCCGCGCCGGAGCCCGCTATCGCGTCGACTTCGATTTCCACCACCATCCACTCTTCGATCAGCTTCGACACCTGCACCATCGAGGTGGCGGGCCGAACGTCTCCGAATACCTCCGCATGGGCGCGGCCGATTTCCTGCCAATCACGGGTGATGTCGGTCACGAAAATGCGGGTGCGCACCACGTCTTTCAAAGAAGAGCCCACCTTCGCCATCGCCTGCTCGATGTTAACGAGCGCCTGGCGCGCCTGGGCATAGGCGCCGCCTTCGACATGGCGACCCTCGGGCAAGAATGCGGTGGTGCCGGTGACGAAGATCTGCGCATCGACGCGAACCAACCGCGAGTAGCCGACGATCGCTTCCCACTTCGCGCCTGAGGAAACATTCGTTCGCTTCACGAGCTACTCGCTCCTATCACGCTATGGGGGCAGCACCTGCAGCGCCCGCGAGGCGATGGTGTTCTGTGGCTGTGCGTCGAGCACCTTCTTCAACCACACCCGTGCCACCTCGCTGGCGGCCTGCTTCTCTTGGGGGGAACGCGCCTTTTGAAACCGCTCGGTGTGCAGCACGCCCATGCGCAACACGAACTCGATGTTCTCCGGGTCTTTCTCGAGCGCGGCGCGAAGCTGATTCTCGGCAGCGGGCCAGTCACCCTGCTGCTGGTACACCAGGGCCAACTTGCCGCGCGCGACCAACGAACTGGGGGCGATAGTGACCAGGGTACGAAAAACCTTCTCCGCTCCTTCCAGATCGCGCCGTTCCAGTTCCAGGTCTCCCAGCTGGGCGTAGGCGTCATCGAGCAGGGGGTTGCGCTCCAATGCCTTGAGCAAGTGCGTACGTGCCGCGTCGGGGCGCTGATGGCTCAAATAGAGGCCCGCCAGATAGAGGTGGTTCTTTCCGTCTGCCGGAGACAGCTCGATCGCCCGCTTCAGCTCGTCGAGCGCGCGGCCGGCATCACCCAGGCGCTGGTAAGAAAGGCCTAGCAGGGTGTGGACTACCCCGAGGTCAGGGTATTCCCTCGCCACACTCTCGAAGGAGACGATCGCCGCCTGCGGCTGATCCTTCTGGTAGAGCTCGTTCAAGCCCTGTTCGAAGGAGGGTCGCGCCGCCTGGGGTAACCGACCGAAGGGGTCGGCGATATTTTCCATCAGCGCCCGGGCGGTAGCGATCTCCGACGGGGAAGGCGAACCCATGACGACGCTTCGAATCGCCGCCACGGCCTTGTCTTGCTGACCGGACCGATGGAGCGCCTTCGCCATCGGCAGAGCCCAGGCGCGCTGGTTGGGAGAGCGCTCCACGGCGATAGCAAGCGATGCCAGCGCATCTTCGTAACGCTCCCCCTCGAGCAGCGCCAAGCCGAGCCGATAATGAAATTCGGCGATTTCGGGCTGCAGCGCCACCGCCTTTGAAAAAGCCTCGATCGCCGGTCCAGTGGCGTCCGCAGCACGGCTGAACAACAGGAGGCCCCGCAGGTAGTGCTCGGCAGCCGTCTTCGGTGCCGAAAGCTGGCGGAGCAGGGTGTCTGGCGTGCCGTTTTTCACGTGCGCCTGGGCCAGCAAACGGCCCACCCCCAGATCGCCCGGATCGGCGCGGTAGAGCGACTCGAGTATCGGTATCGCCTTCGCGCTCTCGCCTTGGTGCAGGTGACTCTCAGCCTGTTCGAGTGGGCTCAGCGGTCTCAGCGCTTTCGGGCACGAAGCCAGCAGCAGCAAGCAGAGCACCCAGGCGGCACCAGGGCCTCGGGTCATGCCGCGCCCGCCCGGTTCGTATCGCCAGGCCCGCCGGGGCCAATGCCTTCGTGCCCGCGGGCCGCCACTGCATTGTCACGATCGCCACCTTTGCCACCCAAAGCGAGACTCATTTCGATCATCTGGTTGCGCACCGCGCTCACCAGGGCGGCGCGGTCATCGCCAAAGGCATTGGGGTCAATCAGATCGCCATAGGCGATATCGATGGCACCCGGGGTGATGTTCCACGAATTTTTCGGCATCAGCTTGCCCGAACCTTCGATCACGATCGGGCAAATGTGAACCCCCGCCTTCATCGCCAAGGCGAACGGCCCCTTCTTGAAGGGCAAGATGCGCCCGTCTGGGCTGCGGGTGCCTTCGCAAAAGATGAGCACGCTGGTGCCATCGCGAATGCGCTTCGCGGCTTCATCGAGTGACGCGATCGCTTCGCGGGTGTTGCCACGGTCGATGAACACGAACCCCGCCAGCGCCAGGTACCACCCGAGAAACGGCACGTACTTGAGCTGCTTCTTGGCCACGGCCCGAAAGTCGCCCGGCAACGAGTAGAAGATCGCGGGTATGTCGATGGTCGACTGGTGGTTGGCGAGGTAGATAATCGGCTTGTCCTTGGGCACCTTCTCGCGGCCGGTGATGCGCAGCGTCGCTCCACCACCCCAGAGCAGAACCGGCGCCCACACGTACTTGACCCAGTAGGTCGCCGCTGATCGGCCAAACGACAGCGTTGTCACCAGCGCGACGATCGGGAACATCAGCGTCGTCCAAAAGCCGGCTAGAAAGATGCAGAAGAGATTCCGGAACATGTTTGTTACCGCCGCAGAACGGCCAGGAAGTCTGGGTCGTCTTTCATGAACGTGAACGCGGGATCTTGCAAGAGCTTCGCGGTATCGAAAGTGCTCGCTTTGAGAGCGCCAGCGCGCCTCACGTGCAAGAGCACGTCGGCCTTGCGGCCCTGTGCTGCAGCCAACCGCGCCTGGCCCCAAACCCCCCAGATCTCTTGGCCCGAGCGCTGTTCCAATTGGTCGAAGACCCTTTGCGCTTCGTCATAACGGCGCGCCGCCACCAGCGCACACCCCTTCAGATAGCGAAGGCTGGGGTCGTCGGGGTGAACGGCCAGTGCCCGGTCTACCATTCGCAGCGCCAAGCTAAGGTTCACCGGGCCGCCGTTGCCCAGCGCCGTCATTGCCATCAACGTCAGGGCTTCAGGGTCAGGGCTCGGGCCCTTCACCAAGGGCGCGAGCAGGTCGAGCGACACAGACCATTCTTGGTTCGACACCGCCACTCGGGCCAGGCCCAGCTGGGCCGGCACCAACGAGGGG
>CXWL01007484.1_pt1 | contig 14279 bp, 17 predicted proteins | sample 590931 | NCBI WGS metagenome assembly CXWL01 (sample SAMEA3498368, study PRJEB10139) | groundwater metagenome | biome: water well; material: biofilm material | place: Germany | collected 2015-04-27 | reverse complement strand
TCTCTCGCGCACCCAATGGCCCAGCAGGTGCAGGCCGAACCCCGCGTCGTTGAACAGCGTCAGGTGCGCGCCCGCGTCCGACAGCGATACCAGCGAATGCGGGTGGCGCAGCATCGCGGCGACCGCCTGTTCGTCGGAATTGAGCAGCAGCGCGCTGAACTCCGTGTCCAGGTCCTCCGCGAGCGCGAGGTCAAGCATCGCATCCAGCGGATCTGCGCCGGTGGCGCCCGCCATGTCGGCCACGGTGGTCTGCTGCCACTTGCGGTTCTCCGGGCGGCCGACGTTCTCCACGTACATCTTGTCCCACTGCCCGTTGAACAGGCGCGTCGCGACCGGCGGGCCGTTGATCTCCGCGCGCACCGCGTCGCGAAATGGTTTTGCCTTCAACAATGCCCTGTATTTTTCACCCGTCAGGGACAAGGCGGGTTTCCAGGCCGCGAGGCCCTCGAAGGTGTAGGGCGAGTGCAGCGTGAAATCCATGGTCAGCGCGCAGCAGGAAATGGCGCCCAGCAGCTTGCGGCCGCGCGCGTTCGCGGCGGTGATCTTGTCCAGGTCGTCGAACACGCCGCGCGGGCTGGTGTTGTTGTGCAGCAGCGCCGCCACCACGACCGGCCGCCCGGAGGCGGCGGCGAGCTCCTCGAGAAACTCGATCTTCGTCTGCCCGCCCTTGGTGAGCATGAAGACGCCGCGGCCGGCTTCCTTCAGGCAGCCGACCAGCTCGCGCAGCTCGGCGTCGTCCGCGAGGCGCGAAGGCATGGGGATGCCGCCGTGCCCGTTGTGATTGGGCGAGGTGGAGGTGGCGAAGCCGATGGCGCCGGCGCGCATCCCGTCCAGCACGAGATCCTTCATCTTCGCGACTTCCGCGGGCGTGGCCGCGCGCTTCGGGGCATCCTCGCCCATCACGTAGGTGCGCACCGAGGAATGGCCGACGAAGCCGGCGACATTCAGCGCGACGCCCTGCTTTTCGAGCATGCCGAAGAATTCCGGCACCGATTCGAAGCCCCAGCGCGTCCCCGCGCGCAGCACGTCGATGGACATGCCCTCGACCTGCGTCAGGTTCTTGAGGATCAGGTCGCGGTCCGCCGGCTTGCAGGGCGCGATGGTGAAACCGCAATTTCCGATCACCGCGGTCGTGACGCCGAGGGCCGGCGAGGGCGAGGCGAGCGGGTCCCATGTGAGTTGGGCATCGTAGTGCGTGTGGTTGTCGATGATCCCCGGCATCAGCGCCAGGCCATCGGCATCCAGGGTTTCTTTGGCGGGGTCTTTTATCTTCCCGATTTCTTCGATAATTCCATTTGAAACTGCCAGATCCCCATGAAATGGCGCGGAACCAAGCCCGTCCAGGAGCAGGGCGTTTCGAATGACGAGGTCGTGCATGGCTCTATACTAGCGCCCCCGATGGACCTCCTCGACCTGAAAGGCAAAACAGCCGTCGTCACCGGCGCCGCCAACGGCATCGGCAAGGCGACCGCCGCCTTGCTGGAAAAGGCCGGCGCGAAGGTGGCGCGGATCGACATCGAGGCAGCGCCGGGCTGCATCCAGGCCGACGTTTCGGACGAGGCGGCGATGGAAAAGGCCTTCAAGGAGATCGGCGGCCTCGATGTCCTGGTCAACAACGCCGGCATCGCGGTGCGCAAGAATGCCCACGACATTACCGCGGAAGACTGGGATCGCGTCCTCGGCGTCAACGTGCGCGGTTCGTTCCTCTGTGCGCGCATTGCGGCACGCTCGATGAAGGAACGGGGTGGCGGCGTGATCGTCAACCTCGCCTCGATCATGGGCTTCTCGGGCGGCATTTTCCCGAACCCCGCCTACCAGACCTCCAAGGGCGCGATTGTGAATATGACGCGCGCGCTGGCGCTGGAATTCGCGCCGCTGAAGATCCGCGTCAACGCGGTCGCGCCGACCTTCGTTCGCACGCCGCTCACGGCGCCGTTGTTCGCCAATCCCGAGGTGCTGAAAAAGGTCATGGACCACACGCCGCTTGGCGTACTGCCCGAGACCGACGACATCGCCGCGGCGATCCTGTTCCTCGCCGGGCCGGCGGCGCGCTGCATCACGGGCGTGACGCTGCCGGTGGATTCCGGATACCTGGCCCGTTAGCCAGTGAACGAACCGCTTGCAAGCCGGTTGCGCGCCGCATTGAAGGTCCGCAAGGCGGTCACGGAGAAGCGGATGTTCGGCGGAGTCTGTTTTCTTCTGCGCGGCAACATGCTGTGCGGCACGGGCAAGACTGACTTCATGTTCCGCGTCGGCAAGGAGCAGGACGCGGCAGCGCTTGCTCGCAAGGGGGCGCGCCCGATGGACATCACAGGCAAGGTCATGAAGGGTTTCGTCTGGGTGGATCCCGGGCAGTGCGATGGCCGTGCGCTCGCGCGCTGGATCGCGATGGCCGAGGGCTATGTCGGCAAGCTGCCGGCAAAGAAAGGCAAAGCCTGATCTCCTGGCGCCGGGAGGGCGGACTCCTGAAGGTGATAACATGGTGATACCAGAGACCCGGAGCGCGCGATGGCCACCTCGATCAAGCTTCCCGAAGACCTGAAAAAGCGCGTCGCGCGCGCCGTCAAGGGCACCGATCAGAGCGCGCACGCGTTCATGGTGGAGGCGATCCGGCGAGAAACGGAGCGCGCCGAGAAACGTCGCCAGTTTGTCGCCGATGCATACACGGCGCTCGCGGATTTCGAGCGGGACGGAAAGGGGTATGCGCTGTCGGAAATCACGGCGCACTATCGCGCAAAGCTGCAGGGCAGGAAATCGCGGAAACCGAAACTGCGTACGTGGCGGAAGTAATCGCCTCAAGGAATGCGGACGCCGATCTCGAGCGGCTCGTGACATTCCTTGAGAATGAGGAGCCTGCCTTAGCGCTCGCGACGTCCACCCTGGTACACGGCGCGCTGGAGGTGTTGCGGACGTACCCCTCGATCGGCAGGCCCGTGGACGATGTCCTGAGGGAGCTGGTGATTTCGCGGGGCGGCACAGGCTACCTGGCGTTGTACAGATATGATGCGCGAGCGGACCAGGTCGTGGTTCTTGCGCTGCGCCATCAGCGCGAGGCGGGATACTCGGAGCCTGGCGCAATGGAATAGATCGCAATTGAATTTTCAAATCCCAATCAGGAGCAGCGCATGCATCCCAAGGCCCGTTTTCTGTTCACCGCCGCGATGGACGTCGATCCCGACAAGGAAGCCCTGTTCAACGAGGTCTACGACACCGAGCATTGCCCCGAGCTGCTCAAGGTTCCCGGCGTGCTCGCCATCGCGCGCTTCACGCTCGGGCCGCTCAGGATGAGCATCGGCGGCGAGATCAAGACCATCGTCGCCGAAGGCGAGCCGAAGTACAGCGCCACCTATGAACTCGAAAGCGCCGAAGTGCTCACGAGCGATGCCTGGGCGAAGGCGGTGGAAAAGGGCCGCTGGCCGGCGCAAGTGCGTCCGTACACGCGCAATCGCCGCCACACGCTGCGAAGGATCATGGGCGGTTAACGCCGTGCCCCGCATCGATCCGCATCGCTTGCTCACCGACCTGCGCCACCTGCGCAGCATCGGCGCGCAGGGCAGCGGCGTGGTGCGGCCGGCGTTCAGTGCGAAGGACATGGAGGCGCGGCGCTGGCTCAAGTCGCGCTACGAGGAAGCGGGGCTGGACGCGGCGATCGACGGCGTGGGCAACGTGCTCGGCCGTTCGCGGCAGAAGGGCAGGGCGCTGCTGATCGGATCGCATTCGGACACCCAGCCCACGGGCGGCTGGCTGGACGGCGCGCTCGGCGTGGTCTACGCGCTGGAAGTGGCGCGCGCGCTTGCCGCGGATGGCGAGACGCGCTCGCTTCCCGTGGACACGGTGTCCTTCCAGGACGAGGAGTCGCGCTTCGTCGGCTGCCTCGGCAGCCGCTCGCTGACCGGCACGCTGCCAGCGGATATCGAGCGGGACGCGGTGGACAACGGCGGCGTGAAGCTGGCCGACGCCATAAGGGGAGCGGGCCTGGCGGATGCGCCGCGCCTGCGCCTGGAGGCCGGGCGCTATGCCGGATTCGTGGAAGCGCACATCGAGCAGGGCCCGGACCTGGAAGATACCGGGCGCAAGATCGGCGTCGTTTCGGGGATCGTCGGGCTGCGCGGCATCCGCTTCACGTTTCGCGGGCAGCAGAACCATGCCGGCACCACGATGATGGCCCGGCGCAAGGATGCCGCGACCGCGCTCTACGAGCTCGCGCACCGCATCAACCAGGAATTCCCCAAGGTCGCGGGCCCGCGCACGGTCTGGACCATGGGCCGGCTCAGGGTCGAGCCGAACGCCACTTCCATCGTGCCGGGCTATGCCGACCTGGACCTGCAGTTCCGCGATGCCTCGGAAGCGCCCCTGGAGGCTTTCGAGAAAGTGGTCGCGCGGCTCGTGGCCGAGATGAATGCGCAGGGTGGTGCCACCGTCGAGGCGACGCCGGCTCGCACGCCGATTCCTCCCACGCGCATGGACCCGGGACTGCAGGAGCACATCGCGCGCGCCGCCGAGCACCACGCGCCGGGAAAGTGGCAGCACATGCCGAGCGGCGCGTTCCACGATGCCGGCTTCATGTCCGCCGCGCTGCCCTCGGCCATGCTCTTCATACCGTCCATCGGCGGCATCAGCCACGATTTCGCCGAGAACAGCCGCGACGAGGACATCGTGCTCGGCTGCCAGGTCCTTGCCGACGCGTCCGCCTCGATCCTCACCGAGGCCAACGCGCGCACCTGACAAGTAGAAATCAGGGACAGTCCACCATTTCCTGCGGAGGAAATGGTGGACTGTCCCTGATTTCACCTGATTTCAGTAGCCGGCGGTGAAGTCCACGGTATTCAGCGGCGCTTCGCCGCGCCGCACGCGTTCGATGTTCTCCACGATCTTGCCGACCGAGGTGCGTGGTTCGCTTAGCGCGGCGATGTGCGGCGTGAGCGTGATGCCGGGATGCGCCCACAGCGGGCTGTCCGCGGGCAGGGGTTCGGGTTCGAAGACGTCGAGGTAGGCATGCGCCAGGTGCTTCGAGTCGAGCGCCGCGAGCAGGTCGGGGACCACGACATGGCCGCCGCGCGCGACGTTGATGAGGCAGCCGTCTTTTCTTATGTTCCTGATTCTGTCTTTATTCAGGATCCCGCGGGTATGCGGGGTGAGGGGCAGAAGGCAGACAATCGCGTCACTGCGGCTGATCACCTCATANNGCAGCTTCAATGCGATGGTGCTGCCCAGTTCGCCCAGGCCGAGAATGCCGACGGTGCGGTCGGAGGCCAGGAACTGCCTGCGGCGTTTCCAGGTTTTTTCATTTTGAAAAGATCGATAACAATAGAAATGCCGGTGCCAGTCCAGCACGTAGGCGATCACGGTCTCGCCCATCGCCGCGACCATGCCGGGGTCGATCAGGCGCGCCACGGGCACGCCCTTGGGCAAGTCGGCGTCGCCGACGATGTTCTCGACGCCCATCCAAAGCGACTGGATCAGCTTCAACTTCTTCAGGTTGGCGAAGGTCCTCGGCTGGTGCGTGGCGACCAGCGCGATGTCGATGTCGCCGCCGTTGATGTCGGGGAAGGCGAAGAAGCGGTCGCCGGGCAGCAGCTTCTGCAGCAGGGGAAACCAGAATTCCGGCTTCTCCTTCGTGGACGAGAAAAGTATGTTCAAGAATCTGGCTTGAAGCCGGAGGCCTTGATCACCGGGCCCCACTTGTTGTAGTCGGACTTGTGGATGTCGGCGAGGTCGACCGGGCCGAGCCCGGTGGGCTCCATGCCGAGCGCTTCGAGCTTGTCGCGCACGTCCGGCGAGCGGATCGCCTCGATGATGGCGTTGGAGAGCCGGTAGACCGTCGTTTTTGGCGTCCCCGCCGGCGCGTAGGCGGCATACCAGCCGGCGCCCTCGATGGCGTAGCCCAGTTCGCGGAAGGTCGGGACCTGCGGCAGCTCGCGCGCGCGCCGCGCGCCCGAAGTCGCGAGCACGCGTACCTTGCCGGCCTTGTGCTGCGTGGCGACATCCGACACCGTGCCCATGAATGCCGCGATCTGGCCGCCCAGCAGGTCGGTCAGCGCGGGGGCGGTACCCTTGTAGCCGATGTGGTTCATCTTGATTCCCGCGGTGTCGGCGAAGAGGATCGAGAAGAAGTGCGGCAGGCTGCCGGTCGCCGCCGAGGCGTAATTGCCGTACTTCGGATCCTTTTTCACCAGGGCCACGTACTCCGCGAGCGAGGCGGCGGGCGTGGCCGGGCCGGCGGTGAACGCGAACAGGAAGTCCGCCACGTGCGCCACCGGCGCGAAATCCGCGAAGGCGTCGTAGGGCAGCTTGGCGAACACGTGCGGCGCCGTCACCACCGTCACCAGCGGCGTCATCACCAGCGTCAGTCCGTCCGGGGCCGCATTCTTCACCGCGGTCATCGGGATCTGCCCCGCGGCCCCCGGCCGGTTCTCCACCGTCACCGGCTGGCCCAGGGAAACGCGCATCTTGTCGGCGACCAGCCGCGTCATGGTGTCCAGGCTGGCGCCTGGCGCGAAGCCGACCAGGATCTTGATGGTCTTGTCCTGCGCCGCAGCAGGCAGCGCGAACAGGATGGCGAGAAACAGCGCCGCAATTTTCCGCATGAAAGGCCCTTCCTTGTTTTGCCGATGTTAGCATTCCAGCCAGGAGGAATCGCCATGGCAATTCGCAGGTTCAGCGAGAAGAAACTCACCGCGGAAGTGCTGTACCGCATCCGCAAGACGAAGAACAAGCGCCTCAAGCAGGTGATGACTTCGTACATCAAGCACCTGCACGCGTTCGTGCGCGAGGTGAAGCCCACGCCGGACGAATGGATGCAGGGCATCCAGTTCCTCACCGAGACGGGTCACTGGTCGACCGGCAAGCGCCAGGAGTTCATCCTGATGTCGGACACGCTGGGCGTGTCGATGCTGGTGGACGCGATCAACTACAAGGCGGGCGCCGGCGCGACCGAATCCACCGTGCTCGGGCCGTTCCACCGCGAGCATGCGCCTGAGTACCCATTGGGCGCGAACATTTCGAAGAACGCCTCGGATGGCGAGGCATGCCTGGTGTCGGGCACGGTGCGCGACACCGCCGGCAAGCCGATCGCCGGCGCCAAGCTGGATATCTGGCAAGGCGGCGCCGACGGCCTGTACGACTCGCAGAAGGGCGACGCGATGAACCTGCGCGGCGTGTTCCGCAGCGACGCGCAGGGCCGCTTCCATTTCCAGTGCGTGAAGCCGGAGTTCTACCCGGTGCCGAACGACGGGCCGGTGGGGCGCATGCTGGTGGCGACCGAACGCCACCCGATGCGGCCGCCGCACCTGCATTTCTGGATTACCGCGAAGGGCTACAAGGCGCTCATCACGCACATCTTCGTCAAGGGCGGCAAGTACCTGGATTCCGACGCGGTGTTCGGCGTGAAGCCGGAGCTGATCGTCGATTTCAAGAAGGGCAAGGACGGCATGGCGACGGCGAAATACGACTTCGTCCTGATGAAGGACAAAAAATGAGATTCGCCGCGCTGTTGCTGCTCGCTGCGTCCCTGGGCCTTTCTGCCAATCCTGCCGCGGCCCAGGCCTGGCCGACGAAGAACATCACCATCATCGTGCCCCTCGCGGCGGGGACGGGCATGGATACCCTGGTGCGCCTGTACGGGGAACGCCTGTCGCAGGCGCTAGGCAAGCCGGTGATCGTGGACAACCGGCCCGGCGCCGCACTGATGCTGGGCGTCGGCGTGCTGGCCAAGTCGGCGCCGGACGGCCACACGCTGGGGGTGGCGACCGCGCCCGGCCTGGCGATCAATCCCTCTTTGTACAAGCAGATGGCCTACGACGCGGAAAAGGACTTCGTGCCGATTTCGCTTTACGTCAAATCCCCTTTCATCCTGGTGATCAATCCCGCGCTTGGCGCGCGCAGCGTGCCGGAACTGCTGAAACTCGCGAAGGAAAGCAGCGCGCCCTTCAGCTTCAGCAGTTCGGGGACGGGAACCGCCCAGCATCTTGGCGTCGAGATGATCAAGCAGAAATTCGGCCTGAACATGACCCATGTGCCCTACAAGAACAGCGGGCAATCGATCACGGACATCATGGCCGGGCACGTGACCATGGCCTTCGCCGAGGCCGGAATTTCCCTGCCATTGGTCCGCGACGGCAAGCTGCGTGCCCTGGCGGTGTCGTCCGTCAATCGCCTGCCTGGCCTGCCGGATGTGCCGACCTTCGCCGAAGCGGCCGGGTGGCCCGACTTCGAAGCGGTGTCGTGGCATGCGCTGCTGGCGCCCGCGGGCACGCCTGCCGAGATCGTCAATCGCCTGCAGCAGGAAATGCGGAGCATCCTCGCGGCCCCGGACATGCAGCAGCGCATCGCCAACGTGGGCCTGATCCCGTTCGATGCACCATCCGCGGCGGCCACTTCGCAGTACATCCGCGCCGAGCGCGCGAAATGGTCTGCAGTGGTGAAATCGCTTGGCCTGGAGGGCTCGCAGTAAGGCCGGCTTACTCCATTGACTGGAGGTACCTGGTCACGTGGTCGGACCAGAGCGCGGGGTGCGAGATGAGCGAGTGCCCCGCATTGTGGCCCGGCACGCTGAACGACTCGAAGCGGCCCTTGCCTCCCGCCCTGGTGAAAGCTTCGAAATTCAGCTTGCTGTGCGACAGGTAGTAGAAGGGATCCTGCTCGCCGTATAGCCAGAGCATCGGCCGCGCGAACCGGCCGCCGCGGCCGAAGGCGGTGGTGTTGATGGCGGAGGCGGTGGCGCAGCCATCGCCCATCCACCCGCCGACGAAATTGATGACGCCCACGAAAGCCTGGGGCCGCTCGCCGGCGTAGGCGACCGACAGGATGCCGCCGCGCGACTGGCCGGCGATGAGGATCCGGTCCTGCACGACGTCGGCGCGCGACCTGACATGCGCCATGACCGCGTCCAGGTCCTCGATGGCGCGATCGAAGCCGCGCAGCGATAGTTCCGCCTGGCAGGTGTAGCGGCTGCGGTCGACTTCAAATCCTTCGTCGTAGAGGCCGTCGGAGGCGCCGCGGCCCCGCCTCTGCGGATAGAGGACCATCCAGCCGCGATTGGTGAAGTACTCCGACGCCGCGCGGTTCGACCAGCTGTTGCGGAACCATGTCGGCTTGTCGCCGCGGCCGGTCGAGCCGTGGTTGAAGATGACCGTCGGAAAGGGTCCCGACCCCTGCGGCTTGCGGACCAGCAGCTCCAGGCGGACGGGTTTGCCGTCCTCCACGAACGGGGTCGGGATGAACTCGCTCTGCGCGAACGCTTCAAGGCAGAAGACGCCGAGCGCGAGGCAGAACAGGTAGCCGCGTTTCATTGGGCGGCATACTACCCCGGGCGATAATTCGCCGGTGACTCCCGGACCCGACGTCTCCGCCTTCGAAAACCGCCTCCGGAAGAACCTCGCCTACCGGCGCAAATGGGCGCGCAAGCGCGGCATCTCGTGCTTCCGCATCTACGATCGCGACGTGCCGCAATTTCCCTTCGCGATCGACTGGTTCGAGGCCGTCGCTCCGCGCAGCGAGACGCACCTGCACGTGCAGGAGATCGACACCGGCTGGAGGATGAGCCCCGAGGACTACGGGGCGTGGCTGCTCGCGGTCTGCGGCGCGGCCAATGCCGTTTGCGAACTGCCCGCCGCGCAGCTCCACCTCAAGCGCCGCGAGCGCCAGCGCGGACTCTCCCAGTACGAAAAAGCCGACGAGAAGGCCGCCGAATTGTTCGTGGTCGAGGAGGCGGGCCACCGGTTCGAAATCAACCTGGACAGCTATCTCGACACGGGACTCTTCCTGGACCATCGCCCGACGCGCGGGCGCGTGGCCGAAACCATCGCGCGGCGCGCCGAGGCGGGGACCGGCACGCGATTCCTGAATCTCTTCGCGTACACCGGCAGTTTCACGGTCTACGCGGCGCGTGCCGGCGCGAGCAAGTCGGTGACAGTCGACCTTTCCAATACCTACCTGGCATGGACGGCGCGCAACTTCGCGCTAAACGGCATCGATTCAAGCCGGCATGCGCTGATTCGCGCCGACGTGCTGGCGTGGCTCGCCGATGCTGTCGTCGCCGCGGAGCGCTATGACGTGATCGTGCTCGATCCGCCCTCGTTCTCGAACTCGAAGAAGATGCAGGGCGTGCTGGACGTGCAGCGCGACCATGCGCGGCTTGTGAGCCAGTGCCACGGCCTGCTGGCGGACGGAGGCGAGCTGTTTTTCTCGACCAACCTGCGTTCGTTCACGCTCGATCCGGAGCTGGAGCGATTCGCGCCGCGCGAGGTCACCCACCTGAGCGTACCCGAGGACTACAGGCGCCCCGGCAAGCCGCCGCACCGCGCCTGGCATTTCAAGAAGTGATCGGGGCGGCTTCCGGAGCCCCTTGAGCCTCGCCGCGGTGCCTCAGGCGCCGCCGTGGTGGATGGATTCCTCGATCCGGCGGTCCGGCACCAGCCACAGGAGCGCGACCGCCACGTAGATTGCCAGCGCCACGGGGGGCAAGACGAACGTGGCCACAATGCCCAGCAGGTAGAGCGCCGGCGAGAGCTTGCCTTTCCAGTCGCTGCCGATGGCTGCCTTGAGTGGCGACGACGAACCCTGCGCGGCGATGATGGCCTGCTGCAGCATCCAGTACGCGATTGCGGCGGCGAGCAGTACCCCGCCGTAGAGCGCCGCCGGCATCGCGGCAAAGTGGTTCTCCCCCATCCAGCCGGTGACGAACGGGAACAGCGACAACCAGAACAGCAGGTGCAGGTTCGCCCAGAGGATTCGGCCCGTCACCCGGGTGCAGGCGTGCAGCATGTGGTGGTGATTGTTCCAGTAGATGCCGACGTAGACGAAGCTCAGCACATAGCTCAGGAACACGGGAAGCAGAGGCGCCAGAGTGGCCAGGGTGTCGCCATGCGGAATCTTCATCTCCAGCACCATGATCGTGATGATGATCGCGATCACGCCATCGCTGAACGCTTCGAGCCGGTTCTTGCCCATCGTCGATCTTCCCTAGAGGAAGCGCCAGCGGACCAGCACCGCCGCCGCGGCCGGAACGGCAAACAGCAGGACCAGGATCGGCAATTCCTCGGTTACCGAGTAACCGGCCTTTGAGACGCCGATCCACATATTGGCTCCCGTCGCCGCCAGCCACAAGCCCAGTCCCGCCGAGAGCGCCCAGTTGGGCGCCGACGGGAAGTGCTCCGAGAACAACTTGGCCGCGATCAAGAAAGAGGCCATCAGCATCAGGCCGGAAACGAGAAACAGAATGGTGCGCATGCGGATATTTCTCCTCGCTTGTTGTGTCTGGATCTGCCCCGTCAGCCGCGGATCTCGGTTGCTTCCAGCGCCAGTTTTTCGAGTCTTGCCGGATCCAGCCTGACGCCAAGGCCGAAGCCCCCGGGCAATCGCATTTTGCCATCCACGACCGTTTGCGGTTCGGTAAGCACATCCGCCGACATGAAATGCAGGCTGGCATCGTTCGGGTACTCGAACTCGGGGATCGCCGAGGCGAGGTGCAGGTTGGCAACGGTGGAGATGCCTGTCTCGTAGACGCTGTGCAGCGCGGGCTGGAGGCCGAAGGCCTTCGCTACTTTCGCCATGCGGCGCACGGCGTCGATGCCGCCCCACATGAAGAGGTCGCCCAGCACGACGTCGGTCACCTGCCGGCGGATCGCCGGCGCGAGCTGCTCGTCCTTCACCACCCACATGTTGGTCGCCACCGGCGTCTTCACCGCTGCCTTGAGGCGCGCCAGGCCTTCGCCTTCCCCGGTCGGATCCTCGAAGAATTCCAGCCCGATATTGTCCAGCCGCTTGCAAAGCGCGATCGCGGTCGCCGGGCCGTAGTTGGCGTTGGGATCGAAGCGGATGCGCACATCGGGCATCGCCTCCCGGAGTTCGTTCAGGAGCTTCCAGTCCCAGTCGGGCGAGTGGGCGGCGCTCTTCAGCTTGAAGTTGCGGAAGCCGAACTTGCGCACCTGCTCCTGCGCGAAATCCACCACCAGCCGCGTATTGGCGAGGACGTCGAGGTGGGCGGTGAGTTCGCCGCGCGTGCCGGCCTTCGAAAGGATCGCGGCGGGCAAGGTGGAGACGACGTCGATGGACTCGCGCCCGCGCTTGCCGATCAGCTCGGCAAGGGACATTTTCAGGCTTTGCGCGACCGCGTCCCAGGCCGCAAGGTCGAGGCCGGCCAGCGCCGCGCGGCCGTTGCGGCCGTACTTGTTGTCGTAGTTCGACTTGCCGAGCGTGGCGCTGCGCAGCGCGGTGCGGTCGAGCGCATCCTTGCCGAGCCAGCCCTTCGCGAACTGCTTCGCCAGGCCGAAGACCTCGGGCGTGCCCCAGGTGTCGCCGAGCCCGACGACGCCGTTTTCCAGCGTGAGCTCGACCACCGTGCGCTCGGCCTTCTGGATCACGAACATCGAGCCCGCGTGCACCATGGTGAGCGGGATCGAGACGCGGGTCAGGCGTATCGAGGAAATACCTAGCTTTGCCACTGGATCTTGTCGAAGGCGGGTTCGACGGGCCAGTCGATTCCCATGCCGGGAAGTTCAGATACGGGAATCGAATCAATCGAAGAGGAACGAACAATGATGCCCGTGTCCTCTCCCTTGATCGTCGCGGCAAGCGCGGCGCAATACTGGATCTCCCAGGGGTGCGCGTTCGGCGCGAGGAGGGCGATGCCGAGGTCGAAGGCCTGCGCGACGGCGGCGATGGTCACGACCTGCTCGACGGAGCCCCAGGCGAAGGGGTCGATGCGCAGCACGTCGTAGCGGTTGTCCAGGACGCCTTTGCGCAACGCGCTCCAGTCGGGAGCTATGGCCGGGTTCTCGTCCTGCGCTATTGGAATCTTTCTCCGGTGGGTGCCGCTCAGCAAACCCCAAAGCGGTATCCCCTTTGACCTGCCCAGCGCGTCCCAGGCGGCCATGTCGCGGGCGACGCCGGCGTCCAGGTTCAGGGTGAAGCCGAACCCGGCGGTGCCGTCGGCGGCCAGCACGCGCGCGACGAGCGCTTCGGCGCCCGAGGCGATGCGAATCGAATGCACGTGCGTGTGTTTGATCGAGACCGGGGCGACCATGTCAGCTCAGCGCCACGCCTTCATTTCCATACTTCGCGCGAAACCTCGACGACGCGCTCGAGCTTGCGCCACTGCTCGTCGAAGGAGAGCGCGTTGCCGTGGTGGGTGCTGGAGAAGCCGCACTGCGGCGACAGGCAGAGATTGTCCAGCGGGACGAATTTTTCGGCTTCTTTTATCTTCCTGATCAGGAAATCCTTTGTTTCCAGTTCTCCGACCTTGGTCGTCACCAGGCCCAGGACGACCTTCTTGTCCTTCGGCAGGTAGCGCAGCGGCTCGAAGCCGCCGGAGCGCTCGTCGTCGAATTCCATGAAGAAGGCGTCCACGGCCGTGGAAAACATGGCTTCGGCGACGCTCTCGTAGCCGCCCGAGGCGACCCAGCTCGACTTGAAGTTGCCGCGGCAGGTGTGCATGGTCACCGCCATTCCCGCGGGCCGGTTCCTGAGCGCGTTGCTCGTCGCGTCGGCATAGGCGCGCGGCAGCTTCGCCGGGTCGTCGCCGTTCTTGCGCGCCGTGTCCTGGATCTTCGGGTCGCAGAGGTAGGAGAAGCTCACGTCGTCCAGCTGCAGGTAGGTGCAGCCGGCGTCGGCGAACTGCCGGATGGCTTTGGCGTAGGCGGCCGATGCATCGGCCCAGAACTCGGCCAGGTCCGGGTATACCGCCGTCGAGATGGAACTGCGGCCGCCGCGCAGGTGCAGCATGGCGGGGGAGGGTATGGTCAGCTTCGCGGTCTGCTTCGTGTTCTTCTTCAGGAATGAAAAGGCATCCACGAAAATCGGCTTGGAGCAGCCGATCTTCCCCGTCACGGACGGGATCGGCGGCTGCTCCTCGGTGCCGCCGAACTTCGGCCCCGGGTTGGTCACGGCGGTCGCGCCGTCGAGCTGCGTCATGAAGTCCAGGTGCCACCAGTCGCGGCGCATCTCGCCGTCGGTGATGGACTGCAGGCCGATGGATTCCTGCCTGGAGATGGCTTCCTTGATGCAGCGGTCTTCAATCTCCCTGAGCTTCTCGCCTTTCAGGTTCTTTCTCGCCTCCACGAGCTCCCTGGGCCGCAGAAGGCTTCCTACCTGGTCTGCACGAAAGGGTGGCAAATGCGGGGGCTTCATTTGAGGGGATTCAATCCACTTCGTGTCACGCGGCCGTGCAGCTCACGGCCAAGCGCCTGCTCGCAGAACTCGGCGGTCTCGAGCAGGCGGTCCAAGTCTATCCCGGTGGCGATGCCCATGGATTCGAACAGGCCGACCAGGTCCTCGGTGCA
>CXWL01024659.1_pt1 | contig 14280 bp, 8 predicted proteins | sample 590931 | NCBI WGS metagenome assembly CXWL01 (sample SAMEA3498368, study PRJEB10139) | groundwater metagenome | biome: water well; material: biofilm material | place: Germany | collected 2015-04-27 | reverse complement strand
CCCTCTTTACGAAAAGCCATTATCGCTAAATCCAAAATTGGCTCCCCCTCTTACGATTCAAACAACAGAAGATAATCCTGATAAGAAAAAATCTTATTTCGTATTTTTCCTGTTACCTCTTTCAAGATACCAACTTTTACCAATTTATTAACTAAAGCAAGTGCATTCGGGTTCTTCAATCCAGTAATCGCTTCAACTGTCTTAATCTGTATATACGGAGCTTTGTACAAACAGTCTAAAACTTTCTTTCCACTCGCTGAAGATCTCCCCAAGCCCAATACTTTATGAACATCACGTTCACGCAGTTTCAATATTTTTCTCGTTGTTACCACCGCTTTATCCGCCGTGATGCTGACTCCTTCTAGAAAAAATTTTAACCATCCTTCAATATCATCCTTTTCATGATAAGCATTCAAACGATCATAATACTCTGATCTATGTTGTTTGAAATACTCTGAAAGATAAAGAAGCGGTTGTGAAAGCGTTCCTTGTTCACACAAATAAAATGTAATTAAAAGACGGCCAATACGGCCATTGCCATCAAGAAAAGGGTGAATAGTTTCAAATTGTGCGTGGATCAACGCTATCCTAAGAAGCACCGGCATTTCAAGCCAATGGTGCATGAACTTCTCAAGATTACCTAGTGAAACATTCATCTCATGCGGCGGTGGAGGAATAAATCGGGCCGTTTTTAATGTGGCACCCCCGACCCAATTTTGAGTTTTACGAAATTCCCCAGGATATTTATTTTCTCCACGCACACCTTTAAGTAACAGCGCATGAATTTCTCTGATTAATCGTCCCGACAAAGGAAAATCCTTAAGACGTTTAAGACCATGCTTCATAGCGCTAATATAGTTGCTTATTTCATCCACATCTTTATGAATTTCTGCATCTTCAATCTTGGCTTCTGCCTTAAGCACATCAGAAAAAGTTGCTTGGGTTCCTTCCACCTGACTAGAGAGGGTTGCCTCTTTTCGTATATACATGAAAATGAAAAAATCTACATCAGGTATAATTTCAGCAATACCGTCTAAACGGCCTAATGCTAAAGCGGCATCGGATATTAATTGTTGTAGTTGATTATCCCATTGAATGGAATAAGGCAAAAGATTCGGGACAAATGCTTTGTATTGCAAATCGCCCTGTAATTGGGAAACATATTTACCGGTTCTATTCATCGACTGTTTTCTCCATATCTACGTTTAATAGGATAAAACATAGACAATTAAAAGTCAATCTACGTTTTAGAATTGGTTCAAATTTATACGGCCACCAATTAAGGAAGCGGCACTCGAACGATAGTTAAGTTAGAATTAGCTCGGAATGAATTTGGTTCGGAAAACACCAGCTTCGTACGCCTTTATACTGCCCAACAAACAATCGACCGATTATTTGGTTGCAAGTAATTTTACCGCTCGCAGAACTACCTCAACCCTACATATCGTTCATACTTCTTCGCTAGTCCATAAACACGGGCACGATTCGATTCATTCAAAACTTCAAGCCAGCCATCCTTGACCCACCCAGCCACAAGAACACGTGCCATTCTATTGGAAAGACCAAGACTTTCTGCAATATCTTTAACGGATACGCTGTCCTTTTTAGCAAAGAGAGCAATAATGGTTCTGGCTCTGCGGTCAAGCTGTCTCAATTCCTTTGGCTCAATAACTACCTTCTCACCACCTGCTTTCAATGCCTCATCCCGTGCTTGCTCGAATACCTTAGCCAAGAGCCTTACGAAATACTCAACCCACGATGTTAGGTCAGACTCAGCTCGACCTTGATAATAATTATGATGCTTATGAACAGTCAACGCCTTGTAATACCCACCAAGGTCACGGGCGTGATGTTCTTCCAGCGAGAAAAATCCATTCAACCCATACCCATCCCGTTGAAGAATAAACGTGGCGAGTAATCGAGCTGTCCGTCCGTTACCATCATAAAAAGGATGTATGGTCACGAACTGATAATGCAAGAGTGCTGATATAACTGGCGGAGGTATTCCTTCTTTTTGAGCGTGTTTGACCCAACGCACCATCGCTGCCATAAGCGAAGCGACATCCTTCGCCTCTGGAGGAAGATAAACGATGCCACCAGAAGCAGCATCACGGATAACATTCTGACCATCACGGTAAGGTGTTGGCTTTGCCCGTTTACCCTTTTCAACCAAAGCGTGAAGACGGCAAATAAGCCCCTCACTTATCTCCACCTTCTTTGCAGCCCAATCCTCAACCTTCAACAGAGCGTCCCAGTAGTTACGGACTTCGCTAACATCTCGCTCTCGACCATGGAAGTTAGCTTTCTGCTCTTGAATAACTTTCTCTGCCTCCTTGAGCGTAAGGCGATTTCCTTCGATTCGGGTGGAATAATGAGTAGAACGAACTCTAGCCTTGTGACGAAGCTCGGCTTGAGCAGCGGGAGATAACGGAGTTTTCTCGACTACCGCCTTAGTTGCCTCAATATCCATCAAGGCACGGACGATAGTAGTTTTAAGCTGGTAAACGGGCTTCCAAGTCATAAAGGTCTCCTTGAAACAGTTCAACGACTTGCTTCAATTATACCTGTATTGCCGATAAATTGCCAGTAAATTGCCGATAAGATGCCGATAAAATATGCTACTAGTTAAGTTAGAATTAGCTCGGAATGAACATTTCCCCAAGCCGTTGGAATCAAAAACTCATATCAAAAAATATCGTATCATTGCCGCTGCCGCCGGCGACAATGTCATCTGAGATCTCTACATAAAAACCAACTTGTTTTTCGAAGTTGTTGGGCATGGTGGCTTCCCAGTTTGTTATAGTTACAAAAGTTCCACTTGCATATACCTCGTCCCCGCTAATTGCCATGGCATTTAAAAGATCTGTCCCTGTTCCCCCCAGCCATTGTATCCAATTAATCGTCGGTGTTGCCGCGTCCGCGATCTCGACTACCCATCCTTCTGTTATTCCGCTATAAGTTCCATACTGAGTTCCAAGCGTTTCCCAATTAGCTGTTGAGCTAAATGAATTTCCCCCCGCATACACTTCATCGCCATTGACCGCCAAAGTAGTCACGGAATCACGGCCGTTTGACCCCAGCCACTGCATCCAATTGACCGTTGGGGTGGCCGCATCCGCAATTTCAACTACCCATCCTTCCGTTCCTCCACTAGCTGTTCCAGCCGTAGTTCCCATTGTCTCCCAACTAGCGGTTGTAACTACTGTTTGTCCTCCCGCGTACACTTCATCTCCACTCACCGTTAAAGCCAGTACTTGGTCATTCAAAGCGTCTCCACCTAACCACTGTAGCCAAGCTATCGTTGGTGTTGCCGCATCCGCGATTTCTATTACAAAGCCTTCTGAAGACCCAATGGCACCATTTTTAGTTCCAGCTTGGGTTCCAACTGTATCCCAATTCTCTGAGGCATTTGTCCCTCCACCAGCATAAATTTCATCGCCATTTAACGCTAAAGCAAGCACTTGATCACCTCCATCACCACCTAACCACTGCAGCCAATTAATCGTCGGTGTCGCCGCATCCGCGATCTCAACCACCCATCCTTCCGTAAGCGTTGCATTGAATGTTCCGGCCACGACCCCAGCTGTATCCCAACTGTCTGAACTATCTGAATATCCACCCGCATATACCTCATCACCAGTGACCGCAAGCGCGGTCAGATTTTCAAATATACTTGTCGTTGTTGCCCCTAACCATTGCCGCCAATTAACTGATGGCGTTCCTCCATCCGCAATCTCAACGACCCATCCTTCGACCAGTCCATTATAAGTTCCACCCTGGGCACCAACTGTGTCCCAACTGTCGGTTGAGCTAAACGAATATCCCCCCGCGTATATTTCATCCCCATTGATCGCCAAAGCAGTCGCTACATCATTCCCGCCTCCCCCTAACCACTGTAGCCAATTGACCGTTGGTGTACCTCCATCCGCGATCTCCACAACAAACCCTTCCGATCCACCAGAATGAGTCCCCGCCACGGTTGCGCCTGTAATAAAATAACCACCCGAATATCCACCTGTATAGATTTCATCACCATTGACAGCCAGTGCTTTAATATCCGTTGTGCCCCCAGACCCACCCATCCACTGCCGCCAAGGTATCGTTGGTGTTGCCGCATCCGCGATTTCCAATATAAATCCTTCCGTTGCTGTGGTTAGTTCAGTCCCAGCCTCAGTAGTCACTGTCTCCCAGTTGCTGTTTATTTGATCGGAATATCCGCCTGCATATACCTCATCCCCATTGACCGCTAATGAGGAAAATGTTTTCCCCCCCCCGTTTCCTCCCAGCCATTGCAACCAAGAGATGATCGGCGTTGCCGCATCCGCTATCTCCACCACCCATCCTTCGTTACCCGTTGTAAATGTCCCTGCCTGGGTCGTAACCGTTTCCCAACTACCACTGGAGTCAGAATATCCTTCGGCATATACTTCATCCCCAGTGACTGCCAACACCTTCACCTCACTATTTGTCCCTCCCCCCCCCAGCCACTCCAACCAAACAAGGGCTGGTGTTGCCCCATCCGCAATTTCCACCACAAATCCTTCTTGGTTCACGCCATTATATGTCCCAGCCTTGGTTGTTACCGTATCCCAATTGCCACTGGATTGAGTATATCCCCCCGCATACACCTCATCCCCAGTGACCGCCAATGCCCTAACTTGATCACTTCCCGCTCCCCCCAGCCATTGAATCCAAGCAATAGTCGGAGTTGCCGCGTCCGCAACCTCCACGACCCATCCTTCAGATTGTGAAAACCCACCCCCGGCAAAGGTTCCTCTTACGACACCAGCTGTGTCCCAACTCACTGAAGTAAAACTATATCCTCCGGCATATACCTCATCACCAGTAACCGCTAATGAAAAAAGAGTATCAAAATCCCCTCCCCCCAGCCACTGTAGCCAAGCAAGGGTTGGTGTTGCCCCATCTGATATCTCAACCAGAAATCCTTCAGTTGGAAAACTCCCAGTCCCGCCAAAGGTTCCTGCCACAGTAGAAGCTGTTTCCCAACTTGATACAGTTACACTCGATCCTCCGGCGTACACTTCATCCCCATTGACCGCTATCGCGTTAACTTCATCACCTGACGTTCCCCCCAGCCACTGCAGCCAAGAGATCGTTGGTGTTGCCGCATCCGATATTTCAACCACAAATCCTTCCAAATTGGATGTATATGTTCCGGCCACGGTTGAAACCGTTTCAAAGCTTGTGTCAGCCGAACCAAATCCTCCAGCATACACTTCATCCCCATTGACCGCCAATGCCTTAACTTGATCACCTCCCGTCCCCCCCAGCCATTGAATCCAATTGATCGTTGGCGTTGCCCCATCCGGTATTTCCACAACAAATCCTTCCGATGCCCCTAGAGTAAAAGTCCCCGCCTGGGTTGTGCCGCCACTAAAGTAACCATTAGAATACCCGCCTGCATAAATTTCATCATTAACAGTCTCTATAACAATCGCTAATACGCTCGTCGAATTTCCTTCGTTTGAACCGACCCAATCGCCATAATTTATGGTAGGGTCGATGAAAAGAGGGTATTGATTTTTTGTTGCTGGAATATGGAATCCAAGTTCGTAGGTGTTGGCGGCGGTAGTTGTATCATAAGATTGCTTCGCCCTTCTGGGGCTCGCAATGACAGAGGAGCGCGCGGTATTTGTGGGATGATTTGTAGTTGATGGGTTGTTGACAGAAATCTTAATATCCGTCGAGCCTTGAGAGCCGTCCGCTGCCCAATACTTGATGGGGTCAACGCGCCAGCTTTGGTCCTTGCCGTAAACCGTCAAGCCGCCGTCGTCTTTTGGCTCAACGCGAAAATCATGTTCATCACCGCCTAACGTCTTAAGTTCCCACGCGTAACGCGAGCCGTCTTTTACATTCGGCGTTTCGGTATAAATCCATTCTTTGAGGACGATTCCGTCATTGCGGGCAATCTGGATTGCTTCGTCCGCCTTTGGCGGACTCGCAATGACAGCAGGAACATTTTTCTCGATGACGGATGGTAAACCGGAAAGATAGTAAACAATGATTTCTCCGTCACGATGGAAAATCGTATACATGGGATGATCTGACGGGTAACATTCTTTTAGGTATTTTTCCGTCGGAAAGGAAAGCTGAAGCTTAACGCCATCAGCTAGATCAATGGAAGGAACAATCCATTGATCAGAAGGCGTGCAGTCAAGTGTCATGCGCCCAGACAAGGAGGTTTCAGTGGCCAGCGCCTCAATTTGCTCACGCACTTGAGGCCAGCGGGTTTTAAAAAATCCAGCCTCGAGAGCTTGCGCCACCTGCGCCTGCCAGCAACAAAAAATCATCACAATAAATATTCGAATAAAAATCATTTTAACCTCGTCAACCCCGGGGGTTAATATGGTTTCAATTTTCAAAATATCAACAAAATTGCATTCAATTTGCTGTGCTTGCGTGTTATACTTTCAACATGATTAAAAAAACACATCAACCGCTCATCAAAACAAACCCTTACCTGCGTGACCCTCAAAAACGCCAAAACCAATTCGTAAGGGCTGTTGTAACATCCTCGAAAATTGAAGGCGTAACCATCACTCCCAAAATCCTCAAACATGCGGCAAAAACAAATTAACTACTGCTTTTAATATTCTTTAAAGTTCTCGCAACAACCGATTCAAAAACTAATTTCATAGGGATATAGTTATGTTTCATGCCCGCCTGCACCGCCGCAAAATATTCATTCTTCTTTTTTCCGACAATCCCGCCGAAATCCAGCGTCGGTAGCTTGGCTTGCCAACCCATTGCAATGGATAATAACCTAGCCATCCGCCCATTGCCTTCACGAAAGGGATGAATCAACACAAGTTCCACGTGGACAACCGCAAGGGATTCAATAATTTCTTCAGAAGCGTTTGCGCGGCAAGGAGTCCGTTGACTCAAAACATTTCTCTCGAATTCTTTCATGAGCGCAGGAATATGCGCGGCTGCGGCAAATGAAAAACCGCCCTTACTGATATTGACCTGCCGATATTCCCCTGCCCAAGGATAAATTCCCCTCAACCAAATCCTGTGAATGTGACGGATATCGTCCGCGACAAACACGTGATCCTCATTATACAAGCTGGCCATTTTATCAAGCGTTCGCAATTGTTCCCGAGCCTCACTCTCATCCATCACTTGTTTGTGACGAATTTTCAATAAATTTTTTAGAACGCGTTGACCAGAACCCGGTTCAAAATGGCTCTCCACTAAATTTTTTATATCGTATTTTGTTCCTCGTTTCACAAAGCAATCCTCATTTTAACCTCGTCAACCCCGGCCCAACTGAGACAAGCGCAACGACGAATCTAACTACTTTTATACTTCCCTAATAGCATTTATCTTCCGTCTTCTGTCTTCTATTTTCTATTTTCTGTCTTCTATCTTCTATCTCCCATCTTCACTCCTTATTTCCCCACGCGCTCAGCCCAGAGCTTCGCGTCCGACGGATTCAATCCTGGAAGCACATATTTCTCTGGATCTTTGAGCCATTTGACCTGCGCCTGCGAAAAAGACTGCTGGGCCTTTTCCTTGTCGCCCATCTTCAATTGGATCATTCCAATGTTGTATAAAGCCTGGGCGTGGTCTGGTTCTTCTTTAATAACGGCTTCAAACATTTTTAACGCTTGGGTAAGTTCATCGCGTTCAAAATAAATGCGTCCGGCTTGCAAGTATCCATCCGCCAGTGTTGAATCGATCTTAACGGCTTTTAGAAAATCCGCGAGCGCGTCATCTTTCTGCCCATTTTTGTAATAGAACAAACCGCGGTTGATCCTCGCTTCGTAAAAATCCGGATCAACGGCCAGCGCGGCATTATAGTCCGACAATGCTTCCGGTTTCCGGTCAAATTTCATCAATGTTGCCCCGCGATTATTATAATATTCCGCTTTCTCAACGTCATAGTAAATGGCAAGGTTGAAACGTTTTAACGCTTCTTCATAATCTTTTTCTTTGGCGTGCATCAACCCAATATTAAAATGCGAGGAGGCATATTGCGAAGCGGCTTTAGCCGGCAAAAGAGGTTTTCCATCTTTGATTATCCGGCTGCGGGACGCGACCTCGATGGCTTTATTGAAATCCCGCATCGCCGCCGAATTATTTTTTTTCGTCACGTAAAGCGCGCCGCGGTTATTGTAGGCAAAGGCCAAGTCTGGAGAATATTCAGCGACACTATTCCACAATGCGAATCCATCGCGCCAGGCAAAGGTGTAAGTGAATGTGCCGACCGCGCAGGCCGCCACGACCGCGAGAAACGCGCCAATCGCCAAACGACGGAGTTTTTCTTTCTTGTCTAAGAAGTATTCAACCAAACGTCCCAGCGCAAGGCAAGCCGCGAAACCAGGAATATAGAGAAACCGGTCGGCCACCACCGAAATATCTCTCCAGTCAAAGCGCCATAAAAAGAAACTTGTTAGAAAATAAAACGCGAAGGCGAAGATAAGCCAGCGGTTGGAGGATTTTCGCCAGAGAATAAATCCCGTCAACGTGAGGATAACAAGCGCCTGCCAGTATGCGGGATTGGCGATCTCGACGGGTTCGGGCAGCGCGTAAACAGGCGACATAACGCCAGGCCAGATAAACTTATGAATATAAAAAGCCGCGCTCCAAAACCAAACCAGAAAGCCGTTGGGAAAATCAAGCACGATTTCCCTCGAGTTTTGTTCATAGGTAATCCAGGCAATGGGCAGGATCAAAAAAAGAAACGGCAGTTTATCCAAAAGCATGACATGGGAAAATTTGCGCCGTTTCATCCAATCCACCAACCATAAAACCCAGGGAAGGCTTACGGCCATGGGCTTGGCGAAAATCGACAATAAACCAAAGCCAAGCGCGGCGAAATAAAATATAATCTGCCGGCGGGGAGCCTTGCCCTGCGGGCCGAAAAATTCGAGATAGCGCAGATACGCGCCGATGGATAACAGATAAAACAGCCCGTACAAAAGATCCTTACGCGCCGTTACCCAGGCGACATTTTCTACTCTCGACGGGTGGATGGCAAACAAAAGAGCTGCGGCAAATGCACCCCACGCCCCCAAGCCGAAGCGCGCGGCCAGAAAATAAACAACAACCACCACGCCAATGTGCAAAAAAAGGTTCGTCAAATGAAAAACAAGCGGATTCTTACCAAAAAGCGAATATTCAATCCCCCACGTCAATGTTGTTAACGGGATATAAGTACTATTGGCACTGTTGGCTTTTAAGAAAACATCCGGTATCCGCAAAAATGAGAAATTCTGCACGAGCGAATTTTTCATAATGTGCGCGTCATCATCCCAATTGACAAAATCCGCAGAAATCGCCGGCAAAAAACTCGCCACAGTGATGAGTAACAAAACGATTAAAGCTTTCTTAACTGTCATGCCGCTCCTTTTATGCGTTGACTTATTTCTGAATAAGTTTGCTTCGGTCGCTTCGCGACCTCGCAATGACGTCTATTAATCTTTGTTTCATTGACGCGAGAAAGAAATACAAATAAACGTCATTGCGAGGCCACGCAGTGGCCGAAGCAAACTTACTCAGCTTATCCGACCTCTTCACTCAGTTCGCGATGACGGCAATCACCGTCTTTGCGAGCGAACCGCGAAGCGGTGAGCGAAGCAATCTTACTTGCGTATAAGATTGCTTCGGCCCTTCGGGCCTCGCAATGACGACATCAACCGCTCCTGATGATGACAAAATAACCCAAAGTAACCTGCGCAATTACTTGGGGCATCACTTTACTCCTCCATCAATCACACCAGTTCTTTCAGAAATACAATCGCCGGAGCAACGCGTATTCCCTCTGGAGATTCATAATCTTTTTTTCCTGTCATGTGCAACTGCCAGGCTTCAGACTGCGGAAATTTATTCCTCAAATATTGAAGCGATTTACTCAAAGCATCATCGCCCCACTTGCATTCCACCATAACAAGAGGTTTTTTGCCTTCAACAACCACAAAATCAACCTCCTTGCCTTCCACATCCCTGAAATAGGCAAGATCCACATCACGCCCCTGGGTGTCCTGAAGCCAATGAACCCATTTAATCAGATGGCACGCAACCATATTTTCAAAACGCTGCGGCTCCTCAGGAACCAGCGACCAATCAAAATGATAATGTTTCTGCTCTTTCTTAACAGCCCTGATCTTCGACGAACCCAAGGGCGACAAACGAAAAATCGCATACATCCGCTCCAAAACCCCGACCCACTTGGCCAACGTTTTATGACTGACCTGTAAATCTTCTCTCAAACCATTGATCGAAAGTGGATTCCCAACCAGTTGGGGCAATCGAAGAATAAGCAATTCCAGGTTACCAAAATCCTGCAATCGTTCCAGCGATGCAATATCGTCCTGGATCAATCGCGTGCGGTATTCCCGCGACCATCGCTTGGCTTCAACATCAGAACCGCTCAAAAACGGTTCAGGAAAACCACCCAAATGTAAAAGGATACTCAGGTCTTTTTGATCCTTCATCTTCAATTCAGCTGCGCTTAATGGATGCAAACGCAAAAAATGGTATCGTCCCTGCAAAGAATCCCCGCCAAAACGATAAAGATCCAACCGGGCGCTTCCCGTCACCAGAATCTTTCGCTCAGCCGGATGACGGGCGTCGTAAAGACCCTTCAAATAATTCCGCCAGGAACGATACTTATGAATTTCGTCAAAAACAATCACATCCGTTGCCGGTAATTCTCTTTTTAAAATGCATTCCCTGTCCTGGGGAACGTCCCAGTTTAAGTAACCGGTTTTTTGACCGATAATCTGCAAGGCCAAGGTGGTCTTGCCAACTTGCCGCGGGCCTCCCAAAAAAACCATCTTGCGCTGCACATCTTTTTGCACTTGATCAAATAGATAACGGTTCATAGGCGAATCATACTATGTTTCTATACATATGTCAAATTTACACGCTTTAATTTTAAACATGTGTATAAAATACTATTTATCAGCTTTTAAGGTTCGGCGACGAATATCCGCGACTCTGCTTTTTCCTGACTGGAACCCATTTCATAAATACCATTTCACTCGTCATATAAAGGTGTCCGTCACCTTTTCAGTGTTACGGCCCGAACGCCAGTGAGCCTGTGTAGAAAACTATCCAAGTTGCTGGCTTTTTGTAGATCTCCGAAAAAGCCGAAAACAGACACGGATGACTATATTCTTTTCAGCCTTGAGAAAAGCTCTTTGTAAATCGTGTCATCACGACGAATCCCAACCTTGATAACCAAGACAACAATCTGGTCCTTCACAATACGGTAGACAACCCTGTAGTCTCCGACCCGCAAACGCCAATAACCGGAGAAACCTCCTCGCAATGGCTCCCCGTAACCGTGGGGATCCACGGCTAATTTCTTTTCAATCGCCTTAATGATCAGCTTTTGCTGCTCACTGGAAATCGATTTGAAATCATCACTGACGACCAAAGGATGAATTTTAACAGCCCACATGAATTACCGCCGTTTCATTTTTGACTTTACATCCTGCAAGTTCAGATAAGCAACCTCAGGCGTTTTGGCATCACGCTCTTTAGCTAAATAACCTAACGCGACATCTTCCAAAAGCTCCAGCGTTGCCTCCATTTGGTCATACTTTTCAATATCCATCAAAACAGCAATCGGCTTGTTGCGGCGTTCAATCAAGACCTTGTGCTTCTTGCTTTCCCGTAAAATCTTCTCAAGGTTAACCCTTAATTCGGAAACTCCAACCAAAGTCGTATCTTGTTTAATACTGATCATGGCACCCTCCTTCTTTACAACAAAGATATCATTGGAACATTCAATAGTCAAATGAATCGACAAATAGATAGACAATTAAATATGGTTCGCTTTACAACCGAACAGTAGTGATCCGTTCGCCAAAAACAAAAAACAAATCAACGTCATTGCGACCCAGAGGGTCGATTCCAGCTTTCCTTTAAGCTGCTTTTAAAGAAGCTGGATCGAGCGGCCCCCGACGTAACTCGAGTAAGGTTGCTTCGGTCGCTTTGCGACCTCGCAATGACGGCTATTGTTATTACTTTTTGTGCCAGCGTGCCACAATCGTAAAACAAATAATCGTCATTGCGAGGAGCGTCTGCAATTAGTCTGCGCGCGACGAAGCAAACTTACTGGAGCTCCTCCCCGTTTACGGCCCGAAGGCTAACGAACCCGTACAGAAATAGTTCGTGCGGTCATAATAACAACTGATAATATCAATCGCCCCGCTGGTTGTTGTCAGCGTCGGCGCGGTGCTCGCGGGCCACTTGACCGTTCCCGGCCAAGTCACGGTATTGCTGGCATCTCCTTGAATTACTTTGAGCATAAAATTCCCAACTCCACCCGACGGCGCCGTGAATGTGGCCGTATGCGCCGTAGAACCAGTAAGCGTCACCTTTTGCTTATTGCCGTTGTTCCAAGCAATCGTAAAAGCGGCGGCCTCGCTGCCCTCATCATATTCACTGGAAAAGGTGATGGTGTTGTTAACCTGCAGACGCGCGTTCGGGCTCCAGGTGCCTATGCCCACGTTACCGTTCATGACTGTTAAAGCTCCGACAGGCGTTGTTGTTCCTATACCAATGTTCCCGCCAGAAAGTATCCGCAGCCGTTCATTGGATACCGCACTCCCTCCTGTATAAAATCTAATATCCGCATTAGTATCAATCGCCCCAATATCAAGCCCTGAGGATACATAGCCAGGAGCATTATTGGCCAAAAACGCCACACGGTCGGCAAATTGCGTTCCGTACAATGTATGGTTCGCTGGGAAAGCAATGAAAACCCCTTCGGATGTAGAGGAAGCAACATCCAATAAAGCAAGTGCATTTGCGCTATTTGTTTGATTATGCGCTACTATCCCTGTTCCGGCATCTTGGTCATTTCTGACGTGAAAATCTTGCTGCGGTTTCGTCGTTCCGATGCCCACGTTGCCGCCCATCACGATCAATTTCCCATTGGCCGCCCAGGTTCCGATGCCGACATTGCCTTCAACGATCATCCCATTGTTAGGCCCGGCAATGGTTCGATACGGTAATGTTGTCCCAATTCCGATATTTCCTAATAAAGTTAATGTTGATGCCGGCGTTGTGGTTCCGATGCCGACATTATCGGTTGTAGTCGTTGTGTAAACATTTGTGCCGCCATCCGTCCAACCGCCGGCGACTGTTAAACCGGATGCGCCGGTCAATCCCGAACCATCGCCGTAAATTGTTCCGTCAACTTCTAAATCGCCTTCCACATATACCTCACCAGCCGATGTCGCATTCGTATCCGTTCCAGCACCGGTCCAAATCCTTACTTCATCCTGGCGGATATCCATCATACCCGTCGGCGTAAAGGTACCGATACCCACCGGACCGGCGATATACGTTTCACCATTCACGTTTAACAACGCTACACTGGCCGAAGTTGTTCCGATTCCAACATTCCCTACTGTAAAGAGTGCTGATGTTGTTGTATTAGAGAAGGTCGTTGTTCCGGTTAACGTGTTTGCTGTTACGCCTGACTGCGTATATCCGCCGGATGTCGCGATCGCGCCCGTTGCATCCACCTGGAACTGCGATGCCGGGCCCACCGCTAACAACCCTGCGGCATTCGTTGTGCCGATCCCTACGTTACCGTTCATCACTGCCAACGCTGAACGCGGATTTATGGTGCCGATGCCGACATTGCCGCCGTCAAGGACTGTCAGCACTTCGACCGTGTCATCGAAGAGGTTCAAGATATCTTCCGTTCCCGTGTTGCGAACTTCAAGCTTGGCTACAGGATGATATGCCTCCGGAACGCCGATCCCCACGCCGTTAACAATAGCACCCCCGGTATCGCGATCTAGCGTCATGATCGGCCTCGTGCCACCCAAACCCCAGAATTCCAGCCAGTTGTTAGCTCCACCAATATTACCGTTATAAAGTATGCGGAAGTTATTGCCCTGCGCGTTTTCTTCGAAAACGATCTGCGCATCATTATCTCCGGTCTCAATACGCAATTCCGTAGGTACACCTGGTGTATTCGCATAGACATGCAGCTTGGAATTGGAATCAATGCTCGCTGTGCCGATACCGACATTTCCATTGGACATAATAATGAAATAATCCCCGTCACCGGTTGCTGTCGATGAGACCATAAGCGGTGCGCTTGTCCCTTGCTTGACAATCTCGAGCGTCGTCGAAGGCGTTGTCGTGCCGATGCCCACGTTATCCGTTGTCGTCGACGTGTAGACATTCGTCCCGCCGTCGGTCCAGCCGCCGGCCATGGTCAATCCGGATGCGCCGGTCAATCCCGAACCATCGCCGTAAATTGTTCCGTCAACTTCTAAATCGCCT
>CXWL01120768.1_pt1 | contig 14282 bp, 14 predicted proteins | sample 590931 | NCBI WGS metagenome assembly CXWL01 (sample SAMEA3498368, study PRJEB10139) | groundwater metagenome | biome: water well; material: biofilm material | place: Germany | collected 2015-04-27 | reverse complement strand
TCGCTGGCGATGCTGGACCTGGACCACTTCAAGCGCATCAATGATGGCTACGGCCACCTCGCCGGCGACAAGGTGTTGAAAATCATCGCCAACGTGCTGCGCAAGCGCCTGCGGCCGAACGACTTTATCGCGCGCTTTGGTGGTGAAGAATTTGTGCTGTTGATGCCCAACTCATCCCTGACGGAGGCCCTGGCGGCGGGCGACGCGCTGCGCACGGCGATTGAAGNNTCCAGCCTGGCGAGCGCAGTGACTTGGCGCTTAAGCGCGCAGATGCGGCGTTATATCGGGCCAAGGCCGCAGGGCGCAACCAGGTGCAGGCGGCGTAAAAAATGTTCCATTTTGTAATTTGAACGCCGGGGTCGAAACGGTACGTTACACTGTTGCATTATCGTCTTCAGCGTAATGCCTTCTGCCATGAAATCCTTGTACTTCGCCTTTGTGTTTCTTCTTCTCGCGGGCTGCGCCAGTGGCCCGCGCCTGGACACCAGCCACCCTTCGGTCAATTACGATAACCGGGTGCAGTTTGTCGTCGTCCATTACACCTCGACCAACCTGGAACGCTCCCTGGCCCTGCTCACCCATGGCCAGGTCAGCAGTCATTACCTGATTGGCGACGACGCCTCGGGCACCATCTACAAGCTGGTCGATGAGAGCAAGCGCGCCTGGCACGCCGGGGAAAGCGAATGGATGGGGCGTACCTGGCTCAACTCCAGCTCCATTGGTATCGAGATTGTTAACCCCGGCTACAAGGACACACCGACCGGCCGCCTGTGGTATCCGTACTCGGAGGCGCAGGTGAAATCCCTGGTGGTATTGCTCAAGGACATCAGCAAGCGCAATGGCATCGACCCCAAGAACATCATTGGCCACAGCGACATCGCGCCGTTGCGCAAGCTCGACCCGGGCCCGTTGTTCCCTTGGAAGCGCTTGGCCGACGAAGGTTTGGGCGTGTGGCCGGACGCCCAGGCGGTCGCGCGTTTCCAGGTGCAATACGCCGCCGAGCTGCCGAGCATTACCTGGTTCCAGGAAGAGCTGGCGCACCTGGGTTACCAGACACCGCAGACCGGAGAGTTGGATGTGGCGACGCGGCACGTGCTTGCGGCGTTCCAGATGCATTTCCGGGCGTCACTATTTGATGGCACGCCGGATGCGGAAAGTGCCGCGATCCTGCGGGCGTTGAACCGCCGCTAAAGCGGCAACGCCATGTAGAACTGAGTGCCCTGCCCCGGTCGCGAATACACGCCCATGCGGCCGCCGTGCAATTGCACGATCTCCTTGCACAGCGCCAGCCCCAGGCCGGCCCCGCCTTTCTTGCGCCCCACTTGCACGAAGGGTTCGAAGATTCGCCCCTGCTGCCCGTAGGCGATGCCTTCGCCGTTGTCCTCGACGCTGATAATCACCCGTTCGCCATGCCGGCGCGCCTGCAGGCGAATCTGCCCGCCGTCGGCGGTATGACGCAGGGCGTTGCCCAGCAGGTTGTCGAGCACCCGTTCCAGTTGCGCCTGATCGGCGTACAGCCGCGGCAGGTCGGATTGCGCTTCTACCAGCAACTCGATGTTTTGCGCGTTGGCCGGTTCCACGAAGCGCGCGCGCGCATGTTCGAGCAGATCGGTGACGTCGCACGGCCCCAGGGTCAGTTTCTGCAGGCCGTTCTGGTAACGCGAGAAATTGAGCAGGTCGTTGATCAACTGCATCAGCCGCTGCATTTCTTCATTCACCGTGTCCAGCAGGTCGGCTTCACGGGATTCGGCGGGAAACTTCGCACGCTCGCGGAACAATCCGAACGCCATGTGCATACCGGTGACCGGTGTGCGCAGCTCATGGGAGGCGCGCAACACGAACTCGCTGCGTACCCGCTCGAAGGCGCGTTGTTCGGTCACGTCATGCAACACCATCACTGCACCAAGAATATGCCCCTGGGTATGGCTTACGGGCGTCAAGCTGTAGGTCAGCAGGCGCAGTTCACCTTCGACTTCCACTTCCAGATCGTCCGGCGCCCGCTCCAGGTTGCCGCCACGCAGCACCAGTTGCAGCTGTTCATCCAGCTCGGGGCGCACCAGCGCCTCACCCAGGCCTTGGCCCAGGCGTTCTTCGTCCCAGCCCAGCTGGCGCTGCGCGACGGGGTTGAGGTGCTCCAGGCGACCCTGGCGGTCGATCATCAGCAGGCCGTCATCGATGCTGTCGAGCACGGCTTGCAGGCGTTGCTGACCGGCCAGCAACTCATCAACGTTGGTTGCCTGATGTTGGCGCACGGCCTCGGCCATCAGGCCGAAGCGGCGGGTCAGCAGGTTCATCTCCGCCGCCGAAGAAATCGGCAGCGTCACCTCGAAATCGCCCTGGCCGATCTTGTCCGCTGCTTTGGCCAGCGCTTCGATCGGCCCGCCGAAACGCCGGGCGATGCCATGAGCCGTAACAAAGCCGATGATCAACACCGCAAGGCCTACCAGCCCCAGCAGGCCGGCGATCAGCAGCGCCCGTTCGCGGGACTTGTGTTCGCTGTTGCTGATGTTCTCAAGTGCCTGCTTATGCTCGCTGATCAGGCCATTGCGCAGCACATTGAAAGTGTCGGTAAGTTTTTCCTTGGTGCCAGGTGGCGGCACCGTCAGTTGGGACTCGTCGAACGCCTCCAGCAGGTTCTGGTATTGACCGCGGGCCTCGCTGAACCCTGTGCCATGGCCGTCGCTCTGTTCATGAGCGATGCCTTGGTCCAACAGCTCGAAATAGCGTTGCTTCGAGGCTTGCAACGCCTCGGGGTCCGGGCGCTCCTCCAGCATCATGATCAACTGGTCGCCCAGGCTCTGACGCAGTTTGAGCCCCAGGTCCAGGGTGATGAAGTTGCTGCGAATCAGGGACTCCTGGGTCTTGGCCATCTGCATGACGCTCACCAGGCCCAGGATCAAACCCAGCAGGGCGACGGTGATCAGCGCTGAGATACTCAGGAACAGACGAGTGCGCAGTTTCATCGCTAACTTCATAGGGTGCAGCTCACAGGTTGTACTGTTTGCGTTTGCGATACAGGGTCGACGCGTCGATGCCAAGCGTGCGAGCCGCCTGGTCCAGGGTATCGCTGGTGGCCAGCACGGCGCCGATATGGGCTTTTTCCAGCTCGTCCAGGCTCAGTGCTGCGCCGATCCGCGGCGCGTTGTTGGTCGGCTGCTCGGCCATGCCCAGGTGGCTGATTTCGACTTTTTCCTGGGGGCAGATAATGCTCGCGCGTTCCACCACGTTACGCAGCTCGCGAATATTGCCCGGCCAGCGATAGTTCAGCAGCGCTTCGCGGGCGTCATCGCTGAAACCCCGCGCCGGCCGCGCGTATTCCTTGACGAAGCGCGCCAGGAAGCGGTCGGCCAGGGTCAGGATGTCTTCGCTGCGCTCGCGCAGGGGCGGCAGGTGCAAGGTGATCACGTTCAGGCGGTAGAGCAGGTCTTCACGGAAGCGGCCGTCGCGCACCATGTCTTCCAGGTTCAGGTTGGTGGCCGCCAGGATGCGTACATCGGCGCGGCGGGTGACGGGGTCGCCCACGCGCTCGTATTCCTTGTCCTGGATAAACCGCAGCAACTTTGGCTGCAGTGTGAGGGGAAAATCGCCGATCTCGTCGAGAAACAGCGTGCCGCCGTCGGCCTGGTTGACGCGGCCCAAAGTGCTCTCACTGGCGCCGGTAAACGCACCACGGCTATGACCGAACAGTTCGCTTTCCATCAGTTCTGCAGTCAGCGACGGGCAGTTGATGGTGACGCACGACTTCTTCGACCGCTTGCTCCAACCGTGAATAGCCCGGGCCAGCTCGCCTTTACCGGTGCCGGACTCGCCCAGGATCAGGATGTTGGCGTCGGTATTGGCCACTTGGCGCGCGGTTTCCAGCACCACCATCATCGACGGGCTGTGGGAGTCGAGGCCGTCCTTGGGTTGGCGAACCGCGCCTTCCAAGGCTTCCAGGCGCGCGGAGAGTTGGCGCACTTCCAGCTGCTTGGCGGTGGCCAGGCGCAGTTGGTCGGGGCTGCAGGGTTTTACCAGGTAGTCGGCGGCGCCGGCCTGGATGGCATCCACGGCGGTGTCCACAGCCGAATGAGCGGTCACTATGACCACGCGCATCCAGGGTGCCTGAATGCGCATCTGGGCCAATACCACCAGGCCATCGTCTTCGCCCAGGCGCAGGTCGAGGAAGCACAGGTCGAACACCTGGCGCTGCATCAGCGCGTCGGCCTGTGCGGCGCTGTTAGCGGTGGCGACGGTGTAGCCTTCATCTTCCAGGCAATAACGGAAGGTGCGCAGAATTGCGGATTCGTCATCCACTAAGAGAATGCGGCCTTGAAGTTCCTTGGCTGATTCCATCTGTCCCGCGCTCCTTAACTGTAACTGTGAGTGATCTTTGCTTAGTCCCGGAATAATCGGGCAAGTTGCATGGTTTATTCTGATCGATAAAAGGCAGCGTCGTGCAGGTATCTGTATGCCGTCCTGCAAAGCCCTACCTGATGGCGTTTTCATGCCGTCTTGCCACTTCGGCAACGCCATCTTCGCTTTGTATCCATTGACCCGACCACTGACCATCGTGCATTTCGCACGGCGTGTAGGGGGGCATCGTGCAGGATGCTAGACGGTTCGCCTAACGCATATCTATAAGCTACTGATTTTATTGAGTTTTATTTTGTAAAAAAGCTGGCATGCGCTCTGCAATAGTTCTCCCAACGAATAATCAGAATGCGGGAGACAAGCAGCATGACTCGCCAAAGCCTCAACCAACTGTGTGTATCGCCACTGCGCCTCCAGCAAGGTCTGTTTGCCAGCCTGGCGTTGATGGTCACGTTGATTGGCGGCCAACAGTTGCAGCATTGGCAGCAGGGTCAGCAGCAAGTCCCGCAATTTGAACGTCCGGCAATCACGCAAACCCATTTCAGCTCGATTCAGAGCCGGGCTGTAACTGCCGACGTAACCGCACCGCAATTGCGAGTGGCCGACCAGGATTCGACGCTGGGCGAGCTGCCAACCCAGGAACGTTGGGTGTTCTAGGCAACAAAAGCGGTCGCTTGTATCGAGCGTCCGTACGGCACTACCGCTGTTACCTCTTATAGAAGCGTAAGGAGAATCACCATGTTGAGTTGGGCAATCACATTTCTGATCATCGCCATTGTGGCTGCAGTCCTGGGCTTCGGTGGTATCGCGGGCACCGCCACGGGTATCGCCAAGATTCTGTTTGTGGTCTTCCTGGTGATGTTCATTGCGTCGTTCTTCTTTGGTCGTCGCGGCCGAGGCTGAACATGACCACTTCCTTTAAAGCCATTGTTGCCGCCCTGCTCTTGGGCGGCAGCGGCCTGGCGATGGCCGCCAATGACGGCCAATCGCGGGCCAACGAATTGCTCAGCGCGGACCCGCAGTACCGCGAAACCTGGCAAGGCGTGGTGAAGAAAGAAGAGCGCCTGCCGGAATGGGTGATGAACCTGTCCGGCACGGCCGAACAAATGAATGCCGTGGAAGAAGATGGAGACAAGTACCTGGTGGGGCCGCTCTGTGAAACCGCAGACACGTGCCTGAACAAGCGCCTGATCGTCGCCTTCAGCCTCGACAAGGAAGATGCCTACGCCATGTTGGTGGAAGTGCCGGCCGGTTTACCGTCGGACAAGTCCCCTACGCGACACGCCGATTACCGCTTTATCGGTAAGCCGGATGAAGGCATGCAGAAGCTGCTGATGGAGCAGCTGAAGAAAGATCCGAATTGGTACTAGGTTCTGTACGGCGCGTCTGTCGTCTACAGGGCCAGCGTCCATAGGAAGAAGCCCCTCGCTTCTTCCTGTCTGTACCGCTCGCCAAGGGCGGTGCATGACCAGGGGGCCGGGTTGCTCTGATCAATCGGGATCGGCGTGACCTACGGGTACAGGGAGTGCCTGCGCAAGGGCCGGGTCAGGCGAAAAGCTGCGACGCAGGTTCACAGGCCTTCGAGCTTGCTGAACTTGCGACGGGCTTATGTTGCTCATCCCGCCTCTCATCTCCTTTCCTCATCTCACTCATACCTCCCGTAGCCCAGAATTTCTTTTTCGCTGGTGAGCAACCGTTACCTGGTGTTTCCGGGCAACCATCTATCGAGAAAGTTTTGTCATTACCATCGGATATTTCTCGCGTCATCCACATGAATTGCTGGGCATTTCTGCCAACCGGTCAAAGTCGTCCTGAATCTCTGAGCGAGCCTGAATTGGCAGGTTCACGGCATATTCACCGGACAATTTGTCGCATTTGAACTGACCGTTCGGACAGTTATTATGGAATAAGCTCATGCCGATTCGGCATAGGGTAGGCGTTTACGGCATTAGACGTCGCTCCCTTGCATCGGAATAGTTGCGCCTTTTTTCGCCTGCCAGTAAGCCATTTCGGCCACGCTGCGGTGACCTTCCATGGAGGCTGATGCACACACTTTTTCGCTCTCGAGCGTTGCAGCTGGCGCATTTGCCATACGTCCACTTGAAGTAAGGGTAATGACATGAAGAAGGCAAAGCTAAGCCTCGCCTGGCAGATCCTCATCGGTTTGGTGCTGGGGATCGCAATCGGTGCAGTGCTCAACCATTTCAGTGCTGAAAANNATGATCGTGATCCCGATTGTGATTTCCTCGCTGATCGTCGGCATTGCCGGTGTCGGTGACGCGAAAAAGCTCGGGCGTATCGGTGTCAAAACCATTCTTTACTTCGAAATCGTCACCACCATCGCCATTGTGGTCGGCCTGTTGCTGGCCAACCTGTTCCACCCGGGCGCCGGGATCGACATGAGTACCCTGGGTACCGTCGACATCTCCAAGTACCAGGCCACCGCCGCCGAAGTGCAGCATGAGCATGCGTTCATCGAAACCATCCTCAACCTGATTCCGTCGAACATCTTCGCGGCTGTCGCGCGTGGCGAAATGCTGCCAATCATCTTCTTCTCCGTGCTGTTCGGCCTGGGCCTTTCGAGCCTCAAGCCGGAACTGCGTGAGCCGCTGGTAACCATGTTCCAGGGCGTGTCCGAGAGCATGTTCAAAGTCACCCACATGATCATGAAGTACGCCCCTATCGGTGTATTTGCCCTGATCGCGGTGACCGTCGCCAACTTCGGCTTCGCCTCCCTGCTGCCGCTGGCCAAGCTGGTGATCCTGGTTTACGTCGCAATTCTGTTCTTCGCCTTCGCGGTGCTGGGCCTGATTGCCCGCCTGTTCGGCTTCTCGATCCTCAAGCTGATCCGCATCTTCAAGGATGAGCTGGTACTCGCCTACTCCACCGCCAGCTCCGAAACCGTGCTGCCGCGCGTGATCGAGAAGATGGAAGCCTACGGCGCGCCGAAGGCGATCTGCAGCTTCGTGGTGCCGACCGGTTACTCGTTCAACCTCGACGGCTCGACCCTGTACCAGAGCATCGCGGCGATCTTTATCGCCCAGCTGTATGGCATCGACCTGTCGATCGGCCAGCAACTGATGCTGGTGCTGACCCTCATGGTCACCTCCAAAGGCATCGCCGGTGTGCCGGGCGTGTCCTTCGTGGTGCTGCTGGCTACCCTGGGCAGCGTTGGCATCCCGCTGGAAGGCCTGGCGTTCATCGCAGGTGTCGACCGCATCATGGACATGGCGCGTACCGCATTGAACGTGATCGGCAACGCCCTGGCCGTGTTGGTCATCTCGCGCTGGGAAGGCATGTACGACGACGCCAAGGGCGAGCGCTACTGGAATTCCCTGCCACACTGGCGCACCAAGCAAGTGATGCCGGTGGGTGAGACCAGTCGCGGCTGATCAGTCGCCTGTTCCTACACAAACCCCGGAAAATCCGGGGTTTGTCGTTTCTGCCAGCCCCGCTATCATTCGCCCCATCTTTCGGGGGATTTAACTGATGCTCAATGGCCTGTGGCTTGGCTTCTTTGTCGTGGCAATGGTGTCAGCACTGATGCAATGGCTGGTGGGCGGCAACGCCGGGATTTTCGCGGCGATGGTGGAAAGCATTTTCGCCATGGCCAAATTGTCGGTGGAAGTGATGGTGCTGCTGTTCGGCACCCTGACCTTGTGGCTGGGCTTTTTGCGCATCGCAGAAAAAGCCGGCATCGTCGACTGGCTGGCCAAGGCGCTCGGCCCACTGTTTCTGCGCCTGATGCCGGAAGTGCCGCCCGGCCACCCTGCCATCGGCTTGATCACCCTCAACTTCGCCGCCAACGGCCTGGGCCTGGACAACGCCGCGACGCCCATCGGTTTAAAAGCCATGAAGGCGCTGCAGGAACTCAACCCCATCCCCAACACCGCGAGCAATGCGCAGATCCTGTTCCTGGTGCTTAACGCGTCCTCGCTCACGCTGCTGCCGGTGACCATCTTCATGTACCGCGCCCAGCAAGGCGCGCCTGACCCGACATTGGTGTTCTTGCCGATCCTGCTGGCGACCAGTGCGTCGACCCTGGTGGGCCTGCTGTCGGTGGCGGTGATGCAGCGTCTGCGGCTGTGGGACCCGGTGGTGTTGGCCTATCTGATTCCGGGTGCGTTGGTGCTGGGCGGCTTCATGGCGCTGCTGGCGACCCTGTCGGCCACGGCGCTGGCCGGGTTGTCGTCGATCCTGGGCAACCTCACGCTGTTTGGCCTGATCATGCTGTTCCTGGTGATCGGCGCGCTGCGCAAGGTCAAGGTGTACGAGGCGTTTGTCGAAGGGGCCAAAGAAGGCTTCGATGTGGCGAAGAACCTGCTGCCTTATCTGGTGGCGATGCTGTGCGCCGTAGGCGTGTTGCGTGCCTCCGGGGCGTTGGACTTCGGCCTGGAAGGGATTCGCCATGTGGTCGCCTGGACCGGCCTGGACACGCGCTTTGTCGACGCCTTGCCGACCGCGATGGTCAAGCCGTTTTCCGGCAGCGCTGCACGGGCGATGCTGATCGAAACCATGCAGACCCAAGGCGTGGACAGCTTCCCGGCGTTGGTGGCGGCGACGATTCAGGGCAGTACCGAGACCACCTTCTATGTGCTGGCGGTGTACTTCGGCTCGGTGGGTATCCAGCGCGCGCGGCATGCGGTTGGGTGTGCGTTGCTGGCGGAGTTGGCGGGTGTGGTGGCGGCTATTGCGGTGTGCTACTGGTTCTTTGGTTGAGGCTTAAATAGCTATCGGGGGCAAGTCGAATCGTCGCACCGCCCCTCCCACAGTTGATCTGTGAACACATTCAAATGTGGGAGGGGGCTTGCCCCCCGATGAGGCCCTCAGCGTTTCGGCGCTGTATTGCCCTGCTGCACCACCCAATCCACCACCTGCCTGTTCAACTGATCCCCAGCCTGCCCAAAAGCCGCCACCACCGCCGGCACCTTGGCATCGTTCACCGGCTGATGTACTTCAAACCGCCGGCTAGCCACAATCCGCTGATCGCTCCCGCGCACCAACCGCGCATCCAGGCGAATCACCACCTCCACCGCATTGCCGTGGTACTCACTCTGAAACGCCTGCAACTGCCCGCCCAGCTCATAGTCGGCCTGCAGGTTGGTTTCATCGGTGCTCAGCAGCGTCACCCGGCCATCACGCTGGAAGCCATCCATGAAGCGGTTGCGCAGCAGCACCGGCGCCGGGTCGCTCCAGCGTGAGTTGGCGTAACTGCTGATCAGATCTCCATTGGGCACCACGGCAATGCGCGGGCTGTCTAGAAACTCGCTGGTTTGCGGTTTATTCACGCGCAGCGACCAGGCCACCGATGCGCCTTGGCCGGCAGGCTGGGCCGACGCCAGGCGATACACGTCCGAAGGGTCGGCCTTGGGCAGGATCGAGCAGGCGCTGATCAGGGCCAGGGCCACAGGGGCGATCATTTGGTAAGCACGCTTCATGGCGTGAACTCCTTGTTCTTGTCGCTGCCCAGCAGGTAACCGCTGGGGTTGGCTTCCAGGCGGCGGGAGATGGCGCGCAGCGAACCCAGGGTTTCGCGCAGTTCACGCACCGCCGGCGCCAGTTCGTTGAGGCCCTGCATGCCGCTGTTCACCGAGTCCTTGTTGTTGGTCAGCAAGGTATTAATGGTCGCGGTGCTTTGTTCGAGGGATTTCATCGCATGCTCCGCGCTGCCGAAGGCCTGTTTGCCTTGGTCGTTGAGCAGGCCGTTGGCGTTGCGCATCAGTGTGGTGGTTTGCTCGAGGGCGGCGCTCGCCTGTTTGCTCACTTGCATCAGTTGCTGCATCACCACTTTGATGTCGCCGCGCTGGTCGGCGATGGCGCCGGTGGTTTGTTGCAGGTTGTCCAGGGTCTTGCTCAGGCGGTCGACGTTCTCCGAAGAGAACATGTGGTTGGCGTTATGCAGCAGCAGGTTGATGCCGGTCATCAGGTCGTTGCTGTTGTTCAGCAGCCGCGCAATCGGCGATGGCGAGGCGATGATCTGCGGCAGGTTGCCGTCCTTGCCCTTGAGTTCCGGGCTTTGCGGAGTNNCGCGCCAGTACGCGGCGCGGGTCCTTGGGGTCCAGGCTCAGGCTGATCACATCGCCCACCTTGATCCCGCTGTACTGCACCGAACTGCCCTGGGACAGGCCGCTGACCGCCTCGTTGAAGATCACCTCATAATCCTGAAAGGCGCTGTCGACGCTGGATTTGGCCAGCCACAGGCCAAACAGCATCGCGCCGACCACCACGATTACGCTGAACAGACCGATCATCACATGATGGGCTCGGGTTTCCATGTCATACCTCGTTGAGCGATTGAGCGGCATCCAATGCCGCGCGGCCCCGGGGGCCGTGGAAATATTCGTGAATCCACGCGTCGTCGGTTTCCGAAACGACATCGATGGCATCGGCCACCAGCACTTTCTTCTGCGCCAGCACCGCCACGCGGTCGGTGATGGTGTACAGCGTGTCCAGGTCATGGGTCACCAGGAACACGCTCAGGCCCAGCGCATCGCGCAGGGTCAGGATCAGTTGGTCGAATTGCGCCGCGCCAATCGGGTCGAGGCCGGCGGTGGGCTCGTCGAGAAACAGGATATCCGGGTCCAGGGCCAGCGCGCGGGCCAGGGCGGCGCGCTTGATCATGCCGCCGGACAGCGACGCCGGGTACTTGTCGGCCGCCGACAGCGGCAGCCCGGCCAGGGCCAGTTTGACCGCGGCCAGGTGCTCGGCGTCGCGGCGGCTGAGGCCAGCGTGCTCGATCAGCGGCAGCGCGACGTTCTCGGTCACGGTCAGCGAGGAAAACAGCGCGCCCTTCTGGAACAGCACACCGAAGCGCCGTTCCACCAGCGAGCGTTCATGCTCGGACAGGTTCGGCAGGTTTTTGCCGAACACCCGCACCTCACCTTCGCTGGGCCGGCGCAGGCCGACGATGCTGCGCAACAGCACCGACTTGCCGCTGCCGGAGCCGCCGACCACGGCGAGGATCTCGCCTTTGTACAAATCCAGGTCGAGGTTTTCATGCACGCTCTGTTTACCAAAGCGATTGCACAGGCCCCGCACCTCGATCACCGCCTCGGCGGGCGCACGGTGTAAGCGACTCACCAGCCCATCTCCATAAAGAACAGCGCTGCGACCGCATCCAGCACGATGACCACAAAGATCGATTGCACCACGCTGGAGGTGGTGTGGGCGCCGACCGATTCGGCGCTGCCACTGACCTTGAAGCCTTCCAGGCAGCCGATGGCGGCAATCAGGAAGGCGAAAACCGGCGCTTTCACCATGCCGACCAGGAAATGCTGCACGCCGATGTCCGATTGCAGCAGCGAAAGAAACATCGCCGGCGAGATATCCAGCGCCACGGCACACACCACGCCGCCGCCGACAATCCCCGAGAGCATCGCCAGGAAGGTCAGCATCGGCAGCGCCACCAGCAGGGCCAGCACGCGCGGCAGCACCAGCAGCTCCATCGGGTCCAGGCCTAGGGTGCGGATGGCGTCGATTTCTTCGTTGGCCTTCATCGAGCCGATTTGTGCAGTGAAGGCACTGGCGGTGCGGCCGGCGATGAGGATCGCGGTGAGCAAAACGCCGAATTCACGCAGGAAAGAGAACGCCACCAGGTCCACGGTGAAAATCGTCGCGCCGAAGCTCTTGAGCACTGTGGCGCCGAGGAAGGCCACCACCGCGCCCACCAGAAAGGTCAGCAACGCCACAATGGGCGCGGCGTCGAGGCCGACCTGTTCCAGATGCGCGACCATCGGCGTCAGGCGCCAGCGCTTGGGGCGCAAGATGCCGCGGGCGAAGGTTTCGAGGATCAGGCCGATAAAGCCCAGCAGCTGCTTGCTGTCTTGCCAGACCGTGTCCACCGCACGCCCGATGCGGGCGAGCACCTGGATGCCGGCGGCCTCTTCCGGGGCTTTTTCCGGGACGCAAAAATCATTCAGGGAGCGGTAGACGGTCTTGAGCAGCGCGCGGTCAGCGGCAGACAAACTGCAATCGGTCTGCTCGGCGGATTGCTCGATGCGGGTCGGACCCAGCAGCTCCACCAGCAGCGAGGCGCCGGCGGTATCCAGTGCGCCGAGGCCATTGAGGTCGATGCGCGCGCCGGCGTCGTATTGGCCATCGAGTTTGCCCGACAGCTTCTTCAGGCTAGCGTAGTGGGCAAGCGTCCAGTCCCCCGTAATCCTGAGCAACGGAGGGGTGGAGGACGTATCGAGTTGGGCGGCGCCGGCCGTGTTGCTACTGGTCATAAGCTCCGAGCTTGTCTGGCTATCCACAATTCCTACGTAATAGCACGATACGGCCTACTTTGGATTGTCCGTTTGTGCTGTGTCCGTCACTTTGAAGCGCAGCACGCCGATCACTTGCCCGTCTTCGGTCAACACCCGCACCTGCCAGCGGCCCACGGCGTCGGCCGGGAAGTTCTGTTTGTGGGTCCAGGCGCGATAGCCCTCTTTGCGCCCGCCGTGGATATCCAGGGCGATGCGGTCGACCTCTTTGCCGTTGAATTTCCACACGTGGTAGATGCGCTCATCCAGCCCGCGCGGCGCGTTGATTGCGGTGTAGGCGTAGAGCCCGGTGCTGCGCAATTGGCCGGCGTTGACTTCCTTGAGGTCATCGCCCGGCGTGCGGTCTTGCAGCTGGGTGCTGATGGCCACTTCGGTCATCCACAGGGTGGCCGGTGGCACCCAACTGCGCAGGAACCAGCCGGCGCAGCCTATGGCGGCCGTGACCCCCAGCAGCATCGCCCAGCCTTTGAGGCTACGCAGCGGCATGCTCACCGCCAGGCTTGGAATCGACAGGGCCATGGCCACGCCGAGGGCGAGTTTGTAACTTTCGGCGGTGGTCAGGTGCAGGATGATTGGCAGCGCGGTGAGCAACGCGGCGAACAGGGTCAGTGTGTGCAGGGCCAGAAACAGCGAGCGCTTGGGCGCCAGCCATTTGTAGTAGAGCGGGTCGGTGATCGACACCAGCGCGGCGGCACCGAGCAGGCCGGTAAATACCGATTGGCCACTGTTCCATGCCGTTGTGACGAAAAAGAACGGCAACACAAAAAACAGACTTTCCTGGTGGATCATCTGGGTCGCGTAGCGCAGCAGCGGTTCGGGGATTTCCCGTTTGAACACTTTGGTGAACAACTGCGTAAAGCTGTTTTCCAGCATCAACCACAGCCAGCTCACCAGCATGATGACTGCGATCCAGCTGGCCATGCCTTGCTGGCGGTCCACCAGGATGAAGCTGCACACACCCGAGATGAAACCGCCGAGCGCAATCACCCCTGGGTAGCGCTTCATCAGTTCGAGAATGCGGGTGATTAAGCGGGTCAGGTTTTGCATTCGGCGGTTCGCAGTCTTGGTAGGAAAAATCCCAAATAGAATAACGTCTTAGCCCGGTGTTCGGTGCGTCATTGCGCGATCCGTTTGCGATAACCGCGCACGCCGATCAATACAATGGCGATCAAGCCGAGTAGCGCGCCGCCGATCCAGCTCAGCATGTCGTAACTCAACAATGGTTTTTCGATGCGCCAGTAGCCCGGTTGTTTGAACACCTGGCGCATGGCTGCGTTGGCCTGCTCCAGTTTGACCGCCTTGATGCGTTTGGCTGGGTCGCTGAAGTGGCCGTTGTTGTAGTCGCCCGCAGCGCTCCAGTAATAGTCGGCCAGCGCACTGTTGCCCTGCACGGCCCAGGCCTGGCGGGCGATGGCGGCTTGTTGCAGGCGGGCGAACACGGCCGGGTCGAGGCCGTCCTTGAGCAGTTGCGCCTTGAGGTCTTGCAGCACCTGTTCGGCTTCGGGGAGATTTTCCCGCTCCAGGTCGGCATTCAGGCTGAGGAAACCGACGCCACCGAGCACTTCGCGTTCGCTCCAGGGGCCGTAGGACAAACCGTGCTGCAGGCGGAGTTGGCGGTACAGCGCCCAGTCCAGGTAGTCCTTGAGCAGGTCATAGGTTTCATCATGC
>CXWL01116570.1_pt1 | contig 14282 bp, 11 predicted proteins | sample 590931 | NCBI WGS metagenome assembly CXWL01 (sample SAMEA3498368, study PRJEB10139) | groundwater metagenome | biome: water well; material: biofilm material | place: Germany | collected 2015-04-27 | reverse complement strand
GTCGAAGACGGCGTCTTCGTCGGCCTCAATACCAGCATCGACTGGAACGGCACCGTCATCAAGGGGCCGGTCTACATCGGTTCGGGCTGCCTGATCGAATCGGGCGTGACCATCATCGGGCCGACCTGGATCGGGCATGGCAGCCACATCTGCGACGGTGCGGAAATCGTGCGCAGCGTGCTGTTTGAATATACAAGGGTGTTGCACGATGTAACGTTGCATGAAATGATAGTGTTTAAGGATTATAGTGTCGACCGCCAGGGCGAGATGAAACACAGTTCAGAATATCTGTCCGAAGAGTGGGTGAATGCGCGCGACCGGCGCAAGCACCGCCGCACTGAAGGCGATATGATCTACGCAAAATAAGATAAGGACTCACATGAAAATTTACCCAGTCATCCTCTCCGGCGGCGCCGGCACCCGTTTGTGGCCGCTCTCGCGTGCAGTGCTGCCCAAGCAGTTGCTGCCGCTGGTGACGGACCGCACCATGCTGCAAGAGACAGCACTGCGGGTTGGGGACTGGCCTGAACTGATGGCGCCGCTGGTTGTCTGCGGTAATGACCATCGCTTCATGGTGGCCGAACAGATGCGCGAGATCGGCGTCACGCCGCTTGGCATTTTGCTGGAGCCGGCCGGCCGCAACACCGCGCCGGCCGTCGCCGCCGCCGCCAACTACCTGATGGCGATCGACCCTGACGCGGTCATGCTGGTGCTGCCGGCCGACCACGTCATCAAGGACAAGAAGGCGTTCGCCACCGCAGTCGCGCGCGCCGCCAACACGGTGCGCGATGGCGCGCTGGCCACCTTCGGCATCGTGCCGACCGCGCCGGAAACCGGCTACGGCTACATCCGCCGCGGCAGCGCCATTGGTGCGGAAGATTGCTACAAGGTGGACCGCTTTGTCGAAAAACCCGACCAGGCCACCGCCGAAGGCTTCGTGGCCGATGGCGGCTATTACTGGAACAGCGGCATGTTCCTGTTCCGCGCCCAGACCTACCTGCACGAACTGGAGCAGTTCAAGCCCGACATCGCCGCCGCCGCCGAAGCTGCCGTGCGCCTGGGCTACCGCGACCTCGACTTCTGCCGCCTGGACGAAGCCGCGTTTGCCGGCAGCCCGTCCGACTCGATCGACTATGCGGTGATGGAACGCACCGCGCATGCCGTCGTCGTACCGGCCGATATCGGCTGGAGCGACGTCGGCTCATGGTCGGCGCTGTGGGAAGTGCAGGAAGGCGACGCCGACGGCAACGTGCAGCGCGGCGACGTCTACCTCGATGGCGTGTCCAACTCGCTGGTGCGCGCCGAAAGCCGCATCGTGGCCGTGGTCGGCGTGTCCGACCTGGTCGTGGTCGAGACGCCCGATGCCGTGCTGGTTGCGCACAAGAGCCAGGTCCAGCGGGTCAAGCAGATCGTCGAGCACCTGAAGTCGAAGGAACGCACCGAACACCTGCACCACACCAAGGTGTATCGTCCGTGGGGCTACTACGAAGGCATCGATGCGGGCGACCGCTTCCAGGTCAAGCGCATCTGCGTCAAGCCGGGCGAAAAGCTGTCGCTGCAAATGCATCACCACCGCGCCGAACACTGGGTCGTCGTGAGCGGCACCGCACGCGTGACCTGCGGCGACAAGGTCAGCCTGCTGGCCGAGAACGAATCGACCTACATCCCGATCGGCATGAACCACCGCCTGGAAAACCCGGGCAAGGTGCCGCTCCACATCATCGAGGTGCAATCGGGCAGCTATCTCGGCGAGGACGATATCGTCCGCTTCGAGGACATTTACAAACGCGCGTAAGCGCCAGCGAAGGAGGCTCGGGCCTCCTTTTTTTTCGCCTGGAAATTTGTATTTCACCCAGGACCGGGTCACGGACACGGTGCGTCAAGGTGTGTGACCGCACAAAACTTCCAGGCCACTGTGTTAGGTTTCACAGATCACGGCATCTTTCAAGGATGATGACATGAAGAAAATCAAAATGGCGGGAGCCGCCTTGCTGCTGGCATGCTTCGTTCCGGCGCAGGCGGGCACAATCCTCGGCGGCAGCACGCTGCTCGACGCCAGCGGGCATGCCCAGCTTGAACGCTGGCTGGGGCAGGGGAGCTTCGACCTGGTCAAGGTATTCACGCGTGACGAGGACGCCACCTCGGTTGACTTCCATGCCGCCGCCGATGGGCGCGGACCAAGTTTTACCCTGATGCAGGTCACCAACGACGCTGGCCAGAGCTTCCTGGTCGGCGGCTTCAATCCGCAGGGCTGGTCGTCCACTGACGGCTGGCACAACACCCCTGGCGATGCCTACCGCACCGGCTTCATCTTCAACATGACCGAGCCGGCGCTGTACCGCCAGGTACTGTCGGACTACGTGCTGCCAAGCCAGGGCGAGCGCCAGAGCTTCAACGGCATCGACTACGGCCCGACCTTCGGCACCGGGCATGACCTGTATGTGAACGCCTCGCTGAAGGCGGCGTTCTCGTGGCAGCTCACCTACGGCAACCCGGTTGACTCCGGCCTGTCGATCATCGACCGTTCGCTCGGCGGGCACATCGTAAAAGTCGATGCGCTCGAAGTGTTCACACTGTCGCCGATTCCCGAGCCTGCCACCTATGCGATGCTGCTGGGCGGACTCGCACTGCTGGGCGGCGCTGCCCGGCGCAGCATTATCATAAAATAAGTATTGGCGTTTACTTCACGAATACAGGTACTGAATATTGAAGAGCACAACCTTGCTGGCCCGCCATCTTGTACGGCGCAACCTGCTATCGCGCNNACCTGGGTGCGCGCCAGCAGGCGCTGCTGCGCGCCACGCTGGACAGCGCGCGCCGCAAACTGCCGTTCTACGCGCGCCAGCCGGCGCCTCCGCCGGGCGCCGACATGCGTGCATGGCTGCGCGACTACTATCCGGTATTGTCCAAGCCCGACCTGCTCGCGCGCCGGGCCGAGCTGTATCCGGCCGCGGGGAAACGGCGCCCATGGTGGCCGCTTGGCAAGACCAGCGGCACCTCGGGCACGCCGCTCGAAGTGTTCCGCAGCATCCCGTCAGTGGTATGGGAAGAAGCGTTCAACATGCAGGCCTGGAACTGGGCCGGTTTTCGCGAAGGCCAGCCGCAGGCAGTGCTGCGCGGCGACGACGTGGCCGATGTGGCGCAGTCACAGCCGCCGTTCTGGTTCTGGGACCGCTTCGGACGCCAGCTGTTCCTGTCGACCCGCCACCTGTCCGCCGCCAATGCCAGGCCGATGCTCGACGCGCTCAAGGCAACCGGGCCGGCCATGCTGCGCGCCTATCCATCATCCTGCGTCGAACTAGCGCGGCTGGCCGACAACAGCGGCTATCAGCTCGCGCTGCCGGCCGTGGTAACGGGGTCCGAGCCGCTGTACCCGGTGCAGCGCGAGCTGATCCAGCGCGTGTTCGGCTGCAAGGTGTTCGATTTCTACGGCATGGCCGAGCGGGTCGCGTACGCCGCCCAGTGCGAGCACGGCCACTACCATATCAATCCGGAATACTCGCTGGTCGAGATCCTCGACGACCACAACCAGCCAACCGACGGCTTCGGCCATATCGTCGGCACCACCTTGCACAACCACGTGATGCCGCTGGTGCGCCACCGCATTTCCGACCGCGCGCGCTGGATTCCGGCGCCGTGTCCTTGCGGGCGCAGCTATCCCCGCATCGAACTATCGTCGGGCAAGGTCGAGGACCAGCTGTTCGACCGCGAAGGCACGCCGGTCAGCGCCAGCATCATTACCTTTGCGTTCAAGGGACTGGCCAACATCCGCAAGTCGCAGGTGGCGCAGGTCGGGCCGGGCCGCTGGGAAGTGCGGCTGGTGCCTGATCCTGGCTATAGCCAGGCGGACGGCGCAGCGCTGCTGGCCAACTTCGGCAAATACATCAGCAGCAAGCTGGACGTGAGCCTGCGCATTGTCGACGACATCGCGTTGCTGCCGAGCGGAAAATACAAATGGGTGGCGCAGGAGTGGCAGGGCGCGAAAGCGGCGGCAAGCGGGCACAGCAGCGCGCCGGTCCCGGCATAGGCTGCCGCATGGATCGATTACCGCAGGCGTACATTGCCGCCGAGGCGCTTCGATATCATCGGAACGGAAGCGTCGGTTGCCGTTTTCTCGACCGTCACGACCAAGGCCACTGATGCGACTGTGTGTGCGACTTACCGTTTCCCTCGCCCTGCTGGCCAGCGCAAATGCCGCGCTGGCGCAGTTCCGGGCCCCGCCGCGCGCCGGCCTGAAACCATCGCAACTGGCGATTGTCATCAACGACGACGACCCCAACAGCGTTGCTGTCGGCAAGTACTACCGCAAGGTGCGCAATATTCCAAAGGCAAACGTGGTGCACGTGAACATCCCGAACCGGCCGCGGCGGCTCGACGCCGCCCGGTTTGCCGAGCTGAAAAAGGAAATCGACAGCCAGCTAGGCGAAGGCATTGAAGCGGTGCTGATGATCTGGACCGCGCCGTACGCTGTCGAATGCAATTCGATCACCAGTGCCTACACGATGGGCTTCGACCCCGGCCAATGCACCCGCACCTGCGACGCCGGTCGGCCAAGCAAATATTTCAATTCCGCCGCGGCCCAGCCGTATACAAACGTGGACATGCGCCTGTCGATGCTGCTGCCGACCGAGTCGATCGAGCAGGCCAAGGCGGTGATCGACCGCGGCGTGGCTGCGGGTTTTCGCATCGTTCCCGCCACCGCCTACTACATGGTGACCTCCGAGGCGGCGCGCAATGCGCGTGTCCAGTTCTACCCGCCGCCGGCGCGGCTGGCGTCGAAGAAGATCGCCACCCGGGTGGTCAAGGCTGACGTGCTGGAAAACGCGGACGACATCATCATCTACCAGACCGGCATGGCCCATGTGACCAGGCTCGACACGCTGGGCTTTCGTCCCGGCGCGCTGGCCGACCACCTGACCTCGCTGGGCGGCGACCTGCTCGGCCAATCGCAGATGAGCAGCCTGCGCTGGCTCGAGGCTGGCGCGACCGCCAGCTACGGCACAGTCAGCGAGCCATGCAACCACTGGCAAAAATTCCCCCATCCTGGCATCCTGCTCAAGCATTACGTAGGCGGCGCCAGCGCCATCGAAGCCTACTGGAAGAGTGTCGCCTGGCCTGCCCAGGGCCTGTTCATCGGCGAACCGCTCGCCACTCCCTACCGCCGCTAGACCGCGGCCCGTTCCCTCCCGATCTCAACGATCAAGCACCTCCACATCGGGGTCCGTCCCCGGGGACAGACCCCGGGGACGGACCCCGATGTTGGAATGGCGCAGGGCAGCGTATAACGCCCCCCGGAAAAGGCCTCGAGATACGCGTCACCCATTGCCGCGCCAGCCGCGCTGCTGCCCCGGCAAAGGCTCGACTCAGTGACCTGGACAAACGCGGCCGCGGGACCCAGTCCGCGTGACCCGGTCCGTCCCCGGGGTCTGTCCCCGGGGACGGACCCCGAAGTGTTGGGGGGGCAGCCATTTTTCATGTTTTCAGCAGTCATCCCGTATGCATACCAGATTAGTCCAATCGGACTAAGTCTTAGTCATCATGTTGTCATTTTGTGCATTTATTATCATTTTTGCTAATAACCAATACTTTTTGTTAACAGTCGACAGCCTTGGGCATGGACTTTTCCATCACGCTGCTGGCGCTTTTACGGGACTTTCAATGACCAAGATTCATGCTCCGGGACGCCTGACCGTCCTCGCCGCGTTGCTGGCCGGCTTTGCCGCGCCAGCCTTCGCGACCCCGTCCGATATCGTCATCAGCCAGGTCTATGGCGGCGGCGGGAATTCCGGGGCCGTCTTTAAAAACGATTTCGTCGAGCTGTTTAACCGCAGCGCGACCGCGATCAGCCTCAATGGCATGAGCATCCAGTACACGTCGTCCAATGGACCCGGCACAACCGGCACGTCCAACTGGGGCGTCGCCGTCCTCCCGGACAAAACGCTGCAGCCGGGCCAGTACCTGCTGATGCGGATGGCCGCCGGCGCGGGAACACAACCGCTGTTGCCGGTCGCACCTGACGGTACCGGCTCGCTGAACTTGTCCGGCACCGGCGGCAAGATCCTGCTGAGCAGCGGCACCGCGCCTTTAACCGGCTTCCTGCCGACCACCTCGGTGCTTGACCTGCTCGGCTGGGGTCCTAGCAACGGTTTCGAAGGCGCCTACGCGTCCGGCACCGGTAACGCGACCGCCATTGCGCGCCCGAACGCTTGCGTCGACACCGACAACAACGCGGCCGACTTCGCCGTGCAGGCGCCAATGCCACGCAACATGGAGACCGAACCGACGCCGTGCGGCGGCCCGGTCGTGGTCCCAATCGTGACAAGCTGCCCGGCTAACCTGATGGTCCAGCATGGCATCGCCGGCTCGGCGCCATTGTCCGCTTCGGATGAAGACGGCATCGTCACCGGCGCATCGATCAGCGGCGGCGCAGTCGCAGGCATCACGCTGGCAGGCTTCACCGCAGCCGGCGCCAACGGCCAGTCGGCCAGCGTCAGCCTCAATGTTGCATCCAACGTGGCAGTCGGCAGCTATCCGGTGGTCATCGACTTCACCAACAACCAGTCGCAGAGCAGGAGCTGCACGGTCGGCGTGAGCGTCCAGGGCCTGGCCGAGCTTACCCACACGATTCCGCAAATCCAGGGACCTGACGCCACCAGCCCGTACGACAATACCGTGCAGACCACCGAAGGCGTGATCACGCACATGGTCGGCAGCGGCTTCTTCATGCAGGACGCGGCAGGCGACGGCGTCGAAGCCACCTCGGACGGCATCTTCGTCTACATGGGCACCACGCAGGTAGCGGCCAACGTGGGCGACCTGGTGCGCGTGACCGGCACCGTNNGTCTACATGGGCACCACGCAGGTAGCGGCCAACGTGGGCGATCTGGTGCGCGTGACCGGTACCGTCACCGAATACACGCCAAGCGGCGCAACCCGCAGCTATACCGAGATGAAGGACACCACGTCGGTACTGGTGCGCAGCAGTGGCCACGAGGTCGCACCGACCAACATCGATTCGCTCGCCGCACTCGACAAGGTTGAAGGCATGCTGGTCAACGTCACCAACACCTTGACCGTCAACCAGACCGCCTACCTTGGCGCGCGCGGCGAACTGACCCTGGCGGTCGGCCGCCGTGAGACCCCGACCAACCGCTACCGCCCGAACACGCCGGAAGCGCTGGCGATGGCCGCCGCTAACCAAGCGAACCAGATCGTCCTCGACGACAGCATCTTTGTCACGCCGACCGTGATTCCTTACATCGGCGCCGACAGCACCGTGCGCGCAGGCGACAGCGTCACCGGCCTGACCGGCGTGATCGATTTCGGCGCCATCGGTGGCGGCGGCGCGACCTTCAAGCTGCAGCCAACCGCAGCGCCGCTGTTCTCGCGCACCAACGCGCGCACCGAGGCGCCAGTCGTGGCCGAGGGTAACGTCAAGGTGGCCAGCGCCAATGTGCTGAACTTCTTCACCACCTTCACCAATGGCGGCGATGCCTGGGGCCGTACCGGCCAGGGCTGCACGGTCGGTGCCACCACGCGCCCATCGAACTGCCGCGGCGCCGACAACCTGGCCGAATTCGAGCGCCAGCGTGACAAGATCGTCCATTCGCTGAAAGCCATCGACGCCGACATCATCGGCCTGATGGAAATCCAGAACAACGAGGACACCGCCGTTTCCTACCTGGTCGATGCATTGAACCAGGCTGTCGGCTTCACTACCTACACCTACGTACCGCGTCCGCCGCAACTGGGGACCGACGCCATCCGCGTGGCGATGATCTACAAGCCGGCCAAGGTAACGCTGCACGGCGCGGCCATGTCGGACGGCGATGCTGTCAACAACCGTCCGCCGATGGCCCAGGCCTTCAAGGCTGCCAACGGCGCGCGCTTCTCGGTCGTCGTCAACCACCTGAAGTCGAAGGGCTGCGGCGGTGCTTCCGGGCTGAATGCCGACCAGGGAGACGGCCAGTCGTGCTTCAATGCCGACCGCGTCGAGCAGGCGGTCCGCCTGCGCGATGTGTTCATCCCGCAAGTTGTCGCCGCCAGCGGCGATGCCGACGTGCTGGTGATCGGCGACATGAATGCACATGGCTTTGAAGACCCGATCCATGAACTGACCAAGAGCGGCTTCGTCAACCAGCTGGAGCGCTTCGTGCGTCCGCATGGCCAGCCTTACTCGTACATCTTCGGCGGCCACAGCGCCTACCTCGACCATGCACTGGCAAGCGCATCGCTCAACGGCCAGGTTGCAGGCGCTACCGAGTGGCACAACAATGCCGACGAGCCGGAAGTGATCGATTACAACCTGAACGGCAAGCCGCAGGACCTGTACGTCAACAACGCCTACCGCGCTTCGGACCATGACCCGGTCGTGGTCAGCCTGGCGCTGGCGCCGGCTTACGCCGACCTTACCTCCAGCTTCAGCCGTGCGCTGTCGGGCCCGACCTACAACCGTAGCACCCAGAAGTTCAGCGGCAAGGCGACCTTCACCAACCAGACCGGCGCCACCATCACCGGCCCGTTCCATGTGACGTTCAGCGGCCTGGCGGCCGGCATCACGCTCGATAACGCCAGCGGCCAGCACAACGGTGTGCCTTACATCACCGCCAGTGCCGGTTCGGTCGCACCGGGCGCCACCGTGACCGTGTCGATGACCTTTACCAACCCAGCCAAAGCCGCCATCGGTTTCAGCAATGCCGTGTACGCCGGCGCTTTCTAAGGAATGACCAACATGTTCAATATCCAAAACCTTCTCCGCCAGGCCATGCTCGCACTGGTGCTGTGCGGCGCCACCCTGGCCGCCCACGCTGACGTGATCCCGGCCAGCTTCCGCGTCACCATCAACACTGCCGGCTTTGACGATGCAAGCTTCCTCGACATGAACTTCGGCAGCTTCGGCGCGGCGGAAGCAACCGCCACTATTTCGAACCTGCAGGGTGCATTCGGCGACGTCGACTCGTTCCTCGGCGACGTCGGTTTCCACCCAGGCGGTGTTTTCACGATGAGCAACCAGGGCTTGAACTTCCTGACGCACAGCATCACGGCAGGCGGCTTGTTCAGCTTTGACGTGGCGTTCGGCGGCGCCTTCCTGACCGAAGCGGGCGATTTCACCAGCATCTTCTCGGCTGCGCTGCTGGACGCCGACTACGACGGCGTCGGCAACCCGTACGGTGACGTGATCTTCTCGGTTACGCAGCTCAGCACCTTGGGCGCGCCCGCCGCTGTTGGCTTCGAGACCTTCGGCATCGCCGAGGTGTCGGTCAATGCAGTGCCGGAACCGTCGGAACTGCTGCTGATGCTCACCGGCCTGGCCCTGATGGGCGCGATGGTGCGCCGCCGCCAGCGTTAAGCGAANNGATGTGCTTTTTTTTAGCCCTAGTGCAACTTGTCTCTTAGAATAGGCCAGGTTCTCATGCACAGGGTTATTCATGGCAGCACAGATTCTCGTGGTGGACGCCGACCAGGCGGTCCAGCAGCTCATCGGGCTCAACCTTGGCAGCGCGGGCTACCAGGTGCTGGCCGCCGCCGACGCCGAGGCGGCGCTGGTGATGCTCGACGAGGACTTGCCCGACCTGGTGCTGGCCGAATGGACCCTGCCCGGCCAGTCCGGGGTCGCGCTGGTCAGGCGCATGCGCTCCCAGCCGCGTTCCCGTGAACTGCCGGTCATCATGGTCAGCGCGCGCAGCAGCGAACACGACAAGGTGCTGGCCCTGGAATCAGGTGCCGACGATTACATCACCAAGCCCTTCGGTACCCGTGAAATGCTGGCGCGTATCCATGCGCTGCTGCGGCGGCGCGCCCCGCACGCTGCCGCCGACACCGTCCAGATGGCCGGGCTGCGGCTTGAGCCCGGCACCCAGCGCGTCACCGCCGGCTCGCACCAGATTTCCTTGGGGCCGGTCGAGTTCCGCCTGCTCAATTTCCTGATGCATCATCCCGAGCGTGTCCACAGCCGTTCGCAGCTGCTCGACAAAGTGTGGGGCAGCCACGTCTACCTTGATGAGCGTACCGTCGACGCCCACGTCGGCCGGCTGCGCAGCGCACTGCAAGCGAGCGGCCACCAGGAGCATATCCAGACCGTGCGCGGCAGCGGCTATCGCTTCGTGGTGGCGTGGGAAGCGCGCACCCGGCTGGGCTGGCCGAGCGCGGCCTGACCTGCGATGAACGAACTCGTCATCTTGTCGCCGCTCGAGCAGGAGTACCTGCTGCGCGTGGTCGAAGCGGGCGCCCGGGTGCGCGACATGCGCCAGTTTTTCCTGTGGACGCAGGGGCAGCTTCAGGCATTGCTGCCGCACCAAGTGCTGCTGTGCATGGAGTACGGGCCGGGCGACGCCTTGCGCCGCCTCGAATGCATCCATGGCGCGGTGCTGGACGACGCTATCGTGCGGCAGCTGACAGATCCGGCCCATGGACTGGCAGTGCAGGCGGCGCGTGCGGGGCGCGAAGGCTGGCGCATGCCGGCCAGCGCCGTTGCGAAGCAGGGCGGGGCCCCAGTGGCAGTCGGCCTGGCGCTTGAGCGCAGCGGCTTCGATAACCTGCTGGTGCACGGCAGCGGCATGCTGGGCGGCGGCGCGAGTGTCTTCGCGCTGCTGGGCCTGCCGATGAAACCGGGCCCGCGCCATGCCTACTTCCTGGAACTAATGTTACCGCACCTGCATTTCGCCCTGCTGCGCTCATCGCAACAGGAGCCGGCGCACATGGGCCAGGGCCGTGCGGGCATTACGCGGCCGTTATCGGCGCGCGAGGCGGAAGTCTTGTCGTGGGTGAGGGAAGGGAAGAGCAATTACGAGATCGGGAGCATCCTGGGCATCAGCGCGCTCACCGTAAAGAATCACCTGCAGCGCGTGTACCGCGCACTGGGTGTCAGCAACCGCGCCCATGCCCTGTCGCGCTGCCATGCGCTGCGGCTGCTTGAGCCTGAAGGCGCGGCCCCGGCAGGCTGGCGCGCCAGGCCGGAATGACGCCGCACAAGCAGCGCCATTGACGAAGTCACCGGGCGCGTTGCAGCGTGGCGGTGCCAAGTGCCTCTGGCGTGCGCGCTTCGGCCAGGGTCATTGCGTGCGCCGGAACATTTGGATAGGCAGGCTGGCTTGCCTCTTCCGCTTGTGCGGCGCGCTCCATCGAAGCGGTGCGGAACTGGTCGGCCAGGCCGTCGGCGCCGCCGAGGCAGGAAGGATCGTTGCAAGCTGAGGCCACCGGCATCGGCGCCGGGGCTGGCGCAGCCAACTGTGCTGGTGCTGCTGCGGTCACGGCAAACCCGCCGCCGCTGCCGCCACATGCCGCCAGCGATGCAAGGATGAGTGAAGCGATGAGGGTACGAAAAGTACGCGATTTCATGGTTATTTCCACATGGCAAAACAAATTAACGTAAAACATTGTATGTCTGAATTTTGCCATAGGCCAATTTTTCTTCATTGAACTTAGGCAAAGATTTACGTTTTTGCATTGAATTGATGTGGAGATCCATATTTTTGACAGCAATTGCGCGAAAATGTCTTCGAGGAAATGCCAATTTTATAGGATTGGCGTAACATTTCCGAGACGAAAAAAATCTATTTTGTAAAAAAATGTATGAAAGCTGGCCCTGCAGCGATTGTGGAAGTGATCAAAGAAATAGCTTTGCTAATCGCCCCGACGACAAGGCCGGGTCGCAGCCTGATGCCGGGAATGACGGGTTAACTGGCAATCCATGCGGGAGACCTGCTGATGACAATGCAGCCACGTAAATACACGGCTACTGCCAAATTGTCCTAAATTTGTCGGTTTTTTTTACACCGCCAGCCAGGTTCTCGCGCCGTTTTTCCCCAACTTGTTGATTAGTATGGCCTCTTTCCCTTGGGCATAGTTCATGCTTAAAGATGAGTTAGCTGGCATCAGTCAGCGCGCAACGACAGTTGCTTGACGCGCCGGACCAAAAATTTGGCGTACTCATCATAATTAAATAGAACTGGGGATTTCGTGGCTACATTCAAACAGACGCGAGTAGGCGGCAAGCTGGTCAAGCAGCTGGCTTTGGCAGCGGCACTGTGCGCGGCAAGCGTGGCGCAGGCAGGCGTGCTTAATTTCGAAGGTGCGGTTTCGCCATTCATGTTCGCCAATGAGACGGTTACCGACGGCAATTACTGGATGACCTCTCTCGGCGGCGACGACGGTGACCTGACAGGCATGTTCATCAATGGTTCGGACCAGTCGGATATTTGCGAGGGCTCGGTACTGAAGTGCCCGCAAAACAACAGCAGCACCTACTACGCGGCGCTGGCTGACAGCTACCTCGTGTTTGGTTTGAATAGCGGGAACAGCTTCAAGCTGGAGAGTTTCGCGGCCAGCTTCATCGGCACCGGCGGTCCACTGACCCGCGGCCTGCTGCTCCTGCAAGGCTACGGCCAGGATGGGTTAGCCCTCGGCGGCGCACTGCAGGTAGCCCTGCCTTCCGCTGTCAATGGCCAGTACAACTTCGCTACCTTCAACCTTGGCGATGCATTCGGCACCGAGTACGCAGCGGTCCGCTTCCTCGGCTATGGCTGCGATACCAGCGGTCAGTGCTACCGCAACCAGAACGGTTCGAACTTCGCGATCGATAACATCGTGACCTCGGCTGACGTTCCTGAGCCTGCGACCTTCGGCCTGCTTGGCCTTGGCCTGCTGGGAATGGGTGCACTGCGCAGCCGCAAGCAAGCGGCCTGAGCAGTTCCAACCAAACAACTGACCTGATCGAGAACTGTTCATGATGCCCAAACTCCGCCCAATTTCCCTGGCAGCGATGCTGCTGCTGTCCGGTGTGACCCTGGCCGTATCGGCCCAGGAAGCGCGCCGCCCTTATATCGTCCAGCTGCAAGACCAGCCTGCGGCCAGCTACACCGGCGGCGTCGCCGGTCTTCCTGCGACCCAGCCAAAGCCAGGCGTCGCTTTCGACTACAGCGCCAATGACGTACAGGACTATGTCCGCTACCTCGACGACAAGCGCAGCGCCGTGCTGGCCACCGTCGCCAATGCCCCGGTGATCGCCAACTACGATGTCGTGCTCAATGGCTTTGCCGCCATGCTGACCGACGCCGAGGTATTGAAGCTCAAGGGTAATGCGGCCGTCGCCGACGTGCAGGCCGATGTCGCCCGCCACGTCGACACCGTATCGACCCGCGACTTCCTGAAACTGACCGCCGCCGGCGGCCTGTACTCGCAATTTGCCGGCGGTGCGCTGGTCAAGGGCGAAGACATGGTTGTCGGTATCGTCGATGGCGGTATCTGGCCTGAAAACCCGGCGTTCGCGGACCGCGTCGACGGCAACGGCAAGCCGACCTTCGATCCAGCCGCTACCCTGGCATTCACCTCGGCGCCAGCCTCGTTCAAGGGCGGTTGCGTGGCCGGTGAAGGCTTCGACCCGGTCAAGCACTGCAACAACAAGTTGGTCGGCGCCAAGTACTTCAACACCGGCTTCCTGGCCGCCAACCTGCCGAAGAACTGGACCGAGTTCTACTCGCCGCGCGATTCGAGCAATGGTTTCGACGGCAACTCCAGCGGCCATGGCGGCCATGGCGACCACACCGCGTCGACCGCGGCCGGCAACGCCGGCGTACCGGTATTGATCGACGGCATCCCGATGGGTGAAGCGTCCGGCATCGCGCCGCGCGCCCGCGTCGCCTCGTACAAGGTCTGCTGGACCTACGACGATCCGACCAATCCGGACGGCTCGAACTCGCGCAACTCCTGCTTCAACTCCGACTCGGTCAAGGCAATCGACGAAGCGGTCAAGGATGGCGTCAACGTCATCAACTACTCGATCAGCGGCTCCCAGACCTCGTCCGCCGATGCGGTCGAGCAGGCGTTCTACCGTGCCTCGCTGGCCAATGTCTTCGTGGCAGCGTCCGCTGGCAACAGCGGCCCGGCCAACGCGGTCGCCCACATCAGCCCATGGCTGACCACGGTGGCGGCATCGACCCACGACCGCAGCTTCCAGGCTAACGTCGTGCTCGGTAACGGCGGCGTCTATTCGGGCGCCTCGATCAACACGGCCACCGTGACGGCCAAGCCGATGATCCTGGCCGAACACGCCGGCATGGGTTCCGGCGACGCCAGCCTGTGCTACAGCTCAGGTGCGACCGGCGGCCAGGTGCTGCTCGATCCGGCCAAGGTGGCCGGCAAGATCGTGGTTTGCACTCGCGGCATCACCGCCCGCGTCGACAAGAGCCTGGCAGTGGCCAATGCCGGCGGTATCGGCATGATCCTGGTCGACAACGGCGCTGGCCTGGTTGCTGAAGTCCACTCGGTACCGACTGTCCACGTCA
>CXWL01018108.1_pt1 | contig 14287 bp, 9 predicted proteins | sample 590931 | NCBI WGS metagenome assembly CXWL01 (sample SAMEA3498368, study PRJEB10139) | groundwater metagenome | biome: water well; material: biofilm material | place: Germany | collected 2015-04-27 | reverse complement strand
CTACACGGCGATCCACCGGCATTAGATCGACATCGTTTTGCACCACATACTCGCGCATCGCGGCGAGACTGATCGTCGCGCTCGCGGCCTTGCCGCTAATCTTCGGATTGGGCGTGGCTTACGCCGACCAGGTCGATGCGCCGCTGGGCTTTCTGCCGGTCGATGCCGACACCGCGAACAACCCCCTTCTGTTCAGTTCGATGACCATCAATCCGTCGATCAGCGAGAACATCGCCGCAGAGTGGCCCGCGCTGACCACGATCACCATCAACGCGCCGGTAGGTTTCGGATTTAACACGGCCGTGCTGACGAACGCGACGGTGACGCCGGCGGTCGGAGCGTTGACGCTTGTGTCCACTACGGCATTGCCGACGGGCAACTCGATCACGTTCACGGTCATGGCGGCCAGTGTGCTGCCTTCGTCGATTACGTTTGACAGCATCCAATTGCGTGCGCTGAGCTGCGCCACCGGCGTAGTGGGCAATGCGGCCGACATCACGGTGACGATCACGCCGGGGCCGACTTCACTGGTGAACGCGCCGCTGGTCGATGTGCGGGTCGTTCCCGGCGCTCTCGATCATTTCGTTCTGACGCCTAATCTAACGACACAAGTGGCGGGAAGTCCGATCAACTTCGTTCTGCGTGGGGAAGACGCGTGCAATAACCCAACACCAGGACCAGTGCCTGTAGGCGGCATTGTCATTTCCGCGACGGGCGGCGCAGGGGTACGAACCTTTCTTCCGACGCTTGTGCCGTGTCATTTCACGATTACTGATCCAATCCTCGTCGACAACATGGCCAACATCGACGGCGGTGGGTGCAATGAGTTCGATGGTGCAGGGCAAGGCGTCTTTCAGGTAACCAGTCCCATCGGCGAGGACCCGCTCATCACCATTTCGGCGACGGCCGGCCTCGTGACCGGCTCGACAATGGTGCAATGGATCACGACGACGTGCTCGCTGGCGGAGCTGACGCCGGGCCCGAACGCCGTGACGACGCCGCAGACTGTTCGTGCGACGGTATTGCGCAACGGCACGCCATTCAATGGGGCGACGGTTAATTTCCTCGTAACAGTCGGCCCGAATGCCGGTGCGAACGGCACTGACATGACCGATGCGCTGGGCGAGGCAGACTTCACTTACGCCGGGGCGCTGCCGGGGATCGAAACGATTCAGGCGAGCGGCAACATCGGCGGTATTCCGTTTACTTGCACAATCAACAAGGAATGGGTCGCGCCGCAGTGCGCGCTCGCTCCGCCGACGGCGGTGTTGGGATTGGGCGATACTCATACGGCGACGGTCACCCTCTTGAAAAGCCCGGGCGTGCTTGCGCCGGGCATTAACGTGACATTCCTGGTAACGGCCGGTCCGAACTTGGGCGCGACACTGATGGTCCCGACCGATGCGTTCGGCCAGGCGTCGTTCCCGTATGTCGGCGCAGGCGGAGCAGGCGTCGACACGATTCAGGCCAGCGGCGCGATCGGGACGGCTCTGTTTTCATGCACGTCAACCGCTGAATGGATTGATCCTTCATGCACGCTGCTTCCCGCCACGTCGGTCAATGCCGCCGCCGCGGGCACGCCGCACACCGTCAATCTGCACGTTCAGCGACGATCGCTGCCTGCGCCGGTCGCTGGCGCGGGCGTCACCGTGACGTTTACCGTCACGTCAGGTCCCAATGCCGGCGCATCCAGCGGGCCGGTCGTAACCAACGGCACCGGCGATGCCATGTTCACCTACAACAGCAGCGGCCTGCCCGGCCTCGACACGATCACCGTGAATGGCTCGATCGGGACTGAGCCGTTTAGTTGTTCTGCGACGAAGGAATGGATCGATCCCGCTTGCGACATCACGCCTGCGAATACGGTCGGTCCTGTCGGAACGATGTTCACCGCGACCGTGGCCGTCCTTCGCAGGACCGGACCGGTCCCCGTACCCGCTTTGAGTCAGCCGGTTACTTTCCTGGTCATGTCCGGCCCCAACGCCGGCACGACGCTGGCTACGATGACCGATGCGGTCTTCGGCCTCGCCAGCTTCCCGTACACCAGTAACGGGATTGACGGGATCGACACGATTCAGGTTAGTGGCTTGATTTCGGGTGTTCTGTTCACTTGCACGACCACGCGCGAGTGGATCGCGCCGAGTTGCTCGCTCGCGCCGCTTACCGATGTCAATGTAGTCGGTGCGTCGCACAGCGTGACCGTGACCGTTCTGCGACGGTCGCTGCCAGTGCCTGTTCCCGCCGACGGCGTCAGCGTCACGTTTCTCGTGACCGCTGGTCCCAATATCGGCACGACCAACACAATCAACACAAACGCCGCGGGGCAGGCGACATTCCTCTATGTGGGCAACGGCGGCCCCGGCATCGACACGATCAGCGTCACCGGCTCGGTTGCGGGTGTGGCGCTCGTTCCATGCACTGCCACGAAGGAGTGGATCGCGCCGGCGTGTTCGCTCGCGCCATCACCGGCGACTTCGATTCTCGGCGTTGCGCACACCGTCACCTCGACGCTCGTGCGGCGACCGGGCGTGCCGGCCGGCGGCATCCTCGTCAACTTCACCGTGACGGCCGGTCCCAACGCGGGCCTCAATGGCACGGACACGACCGACGGGATGGGTCTGGCGGACTTCACTTACACCGGACCGCTGACCGGCACGGACACGATTACGGCTACGGCCACGATCGACGGCGTTCCGGTCATTTGCACCGCGAGCCACACAATCATCGAGACAGGCTGCATGTTTGTGCCGCCAGTCGCTTCACTACAGGCGGGGACAAACACCGACGTCGTGCTGCTGCTCGCCAAGAACGGCGCGCCCGCGCCGGGCGTGACGGTGACTTTCCAGGTGGCGGGCGTCAACCCATTCGGCCCATCGAACCTGTTCGTGACGAATGCGGCCGGCCAGGCGACGCTCAATTACACGTCGAACGGCAATACGGGGGTGGACACAATTACAGCCAGCGGCACGATCGATGGCGCGCCGTTTACGTGCATGACGACGCGCGAATGGATCAATACGTCGTGTACGATCACGCCGCCATCCGCCGCCAACGCGGTGGGTGCGAATCATCTGGTCACGGTCCAACTCGTCAGAAACCCGGCACTGCCGGCCGCGATCGGTCCGGGCGTTACAGTTGACTTCGAAATAACCGGCACGGCGGGACCAAATCTGACCGGCTCGTCGGCGACCAATGGCAGCGGACAAGCGACTTTCAATTACACACGAGCCCTGCCCGGCCTCGACACCATCAAGGCGACATCGTCGATTTCGGGCGTGACGACGATTTGCACGGCGACAAAGGAATGGCTTATTGTCGCGTGCGATCTGAGCCCGCCATCGGCCACCAACCAGGTGGGGACGAACCACAGTGTGACCGTGACGGTGAGCAAGAACGGCGTTGCGGTCGGCGCGGGCGTGCCCGTGACGTTCCAGATCACGGTGGGGCCGAACAGCGCGTTGCCGCCGGCGATCATCAACACGAATGCAAGCGGTCAAGCGACGTTCATCTACACCAGCAACGGCACGCCGGGCACTGACACGATTCAGTCCAGCGGCACGGTGCAGAGTGTTCCGTTCACATGCACGGCGACGAAGACGTGGAATGCGGCCCAGTGTTCGTTCCTGACTCCGCCTGCCGAGACGCTGCCTGTCGGCGCCAATGCGACGCTGACGACACTCGTGGCTCTCAACGGAGTCGCGGTCGGCGCGGGCGTGCCCGTGACGTTCCAGATTACATCGGGACCCGACGCGGGCCTGCCAATCGTCATTAACACGCTGGCGAACGGAACGGCGACGCTCAATTACACGAACGTCGGCGGCGTTCCCGGCATCGGGACCGACACGATCTCCGTCAGTGGAGTCGTCAGCGGCGCGCCGTACTCATGCACTGCGACGAAGCAATTCGTGCAGACGGGCTGCGCCCTCGATCCGCCGGCAGCCACGCGGGACCTGAGCAGTCCGCATACCGTGACGGTCACGGTCCTGTCGAACGGCGCACCGGCGGTCGGCGTGAATGTGAACTTTGCGGTGACCGCCGGTCCGAATCTGGGGCAGGCAGGCTCCACCGGAATGGGTACGACCAACGGCGCCGGCCAGGCCACGTTTACCTACAACAATGTCGGCGGTCTTGGTTTGGACACGATTACGGCAAGCGGACTGGTCCTGGGCTTGCCGTTTAATTGCACCGCGACGGTCCTTTGGGTCGATGCGGATTGCAGTCTGACGCCGCCGGTCGATACCAATCAGGTCGGCACACAGCACATTGTGACGGTCAACGTCTCGCAAAACGGCGTGGCTCAGGGTGGCGTGTTGGTGAGCTTCGAGATTACGGCCGGGCCGAACGCGAGCCTGACGGGGCTGGGTCTGACCAGCAGCATCGTGCCGAACGTGGGCAAGGCTGTCTTCACCTACACCAGCAACGGCGTGCTCGGCACCGACACGATTCAGGCGAGCGGCGCGGCGATGGGCGTGCCGTTCCTATGCACCGCGACCAAGACGTGGATCAGCGCGGGATGCAGCATCACGCCCGCGACCGACACGAACCAAGTGGGGACGAATCATGCCGTCACGTCGCTGGTGACGAGCAATGGCGTTCCCGTGCCGGGCGTATTGGTGAACTTCCTGGTCACCGCCGGCCCCAACATCGGCCAGAACGGCAGCGACGTGACCAATGGCCTGGGCATCGCCGATTTCAACTACAACGGCAGCCTGACGCCGGGCGTGGATACGATTGAGGCGACGGGACTAGTTCTCGGCGTGCCGATCCAATGCACGGCGACCAAGACGTGGATCAACGCGGCCTGCACGCTCACGCCGCCGACCGATTCCAACGCGGAGGACACGCAGCACACCGTGACGAGCACGGTGACGCGCAACGGCGTGCCTGTCGCGGGTGTGAACGTGGCCTTTAATGTGACCGTCGGTCCCAATGCGGGTCTCAATGTCGTCAATCCGACCAATGCGTCGGGCCAGGCGACATTTACTTACACCGGCGCGGGCGGCCCGGGCGTCGATACCATCGTGTCGAGCGGCAATGTGGACGGCGTCCCATTCACCTGCAACGCGACCAAGACGTGGCTGGTGGATGACGATGACGGCATCCCGCCTGACGTCGAGGACATGGCGCCGAATAACGGCGACGGCAACAACGACGGCATCCCCGACAGCCTCCAGCCCAACGTGGCATCGCTGCCGGACATCTTCGGCAACTTCATGACGTTCGAGGTTCCGCTGCCGTTCACGCTGTTCGGCGTGAAAGCGATCGACCTGCCTTCGCCGGAGATCGCGCCGCCGGATGTGATCTTCCCGCGAGGTTTCTTCGAGTTCGAAGTACGCGGTCTGCCGCAGGGCGGAGAGGTCATCGTCAAGATCTTCCTGCACAGCGGCCCGACGGGTAACTCGTATTACAAGTTCGGCCCGACGCCGATCATTCCGATCGACAGGTACTACAGCTTCCTGTTCGACGGCGATCTCGGCGCCGAAGTCAACGGCAACATGATCCTGCTGCACCTGCGCGACGGCGCACGCGGCGATCACGATCTCGATGCCAACGGCGTCATCGTCGAGCCGGGCGGACCGGCCCTTGAGGCAAACAATCCCGCCCCGCTGATTGCCGCCCCCGCGTGCGGTAGCTGCGGAGCAGGCGTCACGGTGATGATGATGCCGATGATGTTCCTGATGATTGGATTTGCGTGGAGGGGAAGGAAGCTCCGCCGGAATCGGTAGAGCGATTTTGCAGGCGGATGCCGGACTCTTGCCCCGCTCGTGCTCGCGCGCGAGCGGGGCTTTTTTTGCGCGCAGCGAAGAAGGCGGGGGGAAGTCGCCCTGCGTACTCATTTCTTTGACGCTCGCAGCACGTTGTCATAGGATTCCGCTATGCTCAGGCGTCCGCGCATCGCTTAGCCCAAAACTATGAGCTGCGTCCCCCTCTTCCACTATCGCGAAGGAACCAATCATGACACCAATGTATGTACCTCACGAAATAGTCAATCTAAAGGCACATCCGGCCTTCAATGAGAAGTGGCTGCATGATCGAATCTGCGAGGATCCGTCAATTCTCGGCTTGGGCGATGTGCGCGTCCTCGACCGCGAGCGTGCCGTCACTCCGTCCGGGCGGCTCGACCTTCTGTTGTTTGATGAGGACAACAACTGCCGCTACGAGGTCGAGATCATGCTTGGGGCGACCGATCCGAGCCACATCATCCGAACGATTGAGTATTGGGATGTCGAACGGCGTCGGTATCCGGGATACGAACATGTGGCCGTTCTCATAGCAGAAGATGTTACCACCCGGTTCTTGAACGTAATGAGCCTGCTGTCAGGAAGCATCCCCTTTGTTGCGGTTCAACTCAACGCTTTACAGGTGGGTGACAAGATTACATTGAGCTTTGTTCGTGTCTTGGACCAAACCGAGCTGCGCATCGACGATACAGATGACGACGATGCGGGCGGTGTTCCAGTCGATCGCGCAGACTGGGATCAGAAGTCACCTCCGGAGCTAATGAAGATTTGCGATGAGGGGCTAAGGATTGTTAATGCTGTCACGACCTCGATGCATGAATTGAATTACATGCGAAACTACATCGGCCTCCGATGTAATGGGGTTGTGGACAACTTTGTCGCCTTCTCGCCCAAGAAGACCAAGAACTTCGTACACATTTGGCTTCACATCACCGATGCGGGAAAGTGGAAGGACCAATTTGAGCAGGCAGGCCTCCCAGCCCTAAGCCGTCATCGCCGCCGATTGAAGCTCACGGTGAGTCCCGCGGAGTTCGAGAAGCATGAAAAGCTCATCCGCGAAGTAATTCAATCGGCGGCAAAGGAGTCTGAAGGTTGATTCCGCATCGTGGCACGGAAACCGAGTTTGATTTGACCACCATCGATCGGCTAGGGCAGTTGCAGGATGAAGCTGGAATGCTCGGACGGAAAACGGGACAGGTTCGGTTACGGCGGGTGGAACCCGCCCTACGTTTCTTCAATATGCATACACGCGGATCGATTTGGGGGAGGTGGGGCAGACTTGTTGGCATACGCCGCAGCCGGTGCAGCCTTCGCTGCCTTGGGCGGGGTCGATGACTTGTACTCGGCCGGAGTCGTCTAGACAGATCGCGATGCGGCCCAACGGGCATTTGTCGATGCAGAGCGTGCAGTCTTCGCCGTTCGATCTGATGCAGATGTCGTGCTCGACACGGGCGAGGCCCATGCGGATCGACAGTCGATCGACAAGTTGAAGTGCGCCGCTGGGGCAGACTTTCATGCACGCCAGCTCGTCGCAGATGACACACGCCTGTGAATCGGGATCGACGTAGGGTGTGCCGCGCACTTTCGGATCATCGACGGTCGCCAGCGCGATGGCGTCGGCCGGACAGGCGTCGGCGCAGCGACCGCAGCGCAGACAGGTTTCGAGAAACGCGGCCTCCGAGATCGCACCCGGCGGTCGCAGCGTGGTGCGAATGATCGGTAGCGGGATCGGGAGTTTGGATTCGATCAGGTCGGAGAGGGGACCAACGAGGCGCGAGAGGCCGGTGAGGAAGAAGTTGCGGCGATCGTGGGGAGGCAGGTTTTCGATGGGTTCGTGTGACATTGGATCGAATAGTACTAACAGCCGGGGGCGGCTGTTCTCCAACAATCACAGCCGAGGGCGACTGTTCTCCAACAACCACAGCCGGGGGCGGCTATCCTCCATTTTATTGTAGTCGATTTGGAGGCTCGACCGGGCGGCGATAAAGTGCTGATGGAGGACAGCCGCCCCCGGCTGTCATTGATCCGTATGGCCCAGGCCGTCAACGACGAGACCATCCAGACCGCGGAGAACCTGTTCCGAGAGTATCTGCGCGATCGCGGTCTGAAGTACACCGACGAACGCCGGATCATGTTGCGCACGGCCATGCGCGTCGACGAGCATTTTGAGGCCGAGCAAATCCTGCTGGCGGTGCGCGGCGCGGGCATCCGCATCGGCAAGGCGACCGTCTATCGCACGCTCAAGCTGCTGGTGGCCTGCGGCATCGTTAAGGAAGTGCATTTTTCCAATAAGCAGGTCCACTACGAGCACACCTACGGCCAGGACCCTCACGATCACATGATCTGTCGACGGTGCGGGCGGATCATCGAATTCGACGCTTCGCAGGTCGTGCGTCTGCGGGCGCAGATCGCTGCCGAGCTGCGGTTTCACGCGCTGTCTCATCGGTTGCAAATCGTGGGATTGTGCGAGGCGTGTGTGAAGGCGTGTCCCGTCGGAATGCAGGCGCGGCCCTCGACAGGCCGGCCACGACGCGCTAGCAAAGCGCGGCGTAAGTGAAGAACGCGAGCACGATGATCTTCGCGCGACGCGTGAAGTAGTCGGTCACAATATCTGCCACGACGATAATCACGATCGACCCCTCGCTTGGGGCTTAGCCGCGCCCGTAGGCGGGTCGCGGCAGNNGCGGCAGGCCTCTCTCCAACAATCAGTAAGAGCAAGCCCCGTTCCACGACGCGGGTCGATCCGGCGTGGCGGCGCGCGTTTGTAAAGCGTGCTACGACACCGGTTTAGCGGGTGATGTTAAGACAGCGGCCCTGCGGAAAGATGTGCCGGTGGTAGGGGGATGATTGAAATGCGTGCCAGATTTGGGCGACTTCTCGATCGTAAGTGCTTGTAAGAACGCGGTTAACATCTATGATGCAGCATCGCAACACGCGATAGGAAACGACGTGCCGGTCAACTAAGATCAAGTTTGGAGACGATCGTGAGCAGTGATTTTGCCTGGCTTACCGAACACAGCCTCGAAATCTTCGAGAGGTACGCGGGGAAGTGGATCGCCGTATTCAACAGTGAAGTGGTAGGCGTCGGTAATACTGCGACCGAGGCTGCGGATCAGGCGGAAGCCAGGTATCCAGGCCAGCGATACATCTTGGAGGCGGTTGATACTGAGCCGGAGCGTATCTGATGCCGGTATTTGCATGGCGTCGCCGAATGACGCGGCACTTCGGCGAGCAATGGACTCCCTTCGCAGAGCTTGATTTGAAAACGGTTTCCGGACACTGGCGTGCAATTTCCGTCCAGGTCGACATCGGCGCGGTGGTCAGCGTCGTTCGGCGGTCAACGGCGGAACTGCTGGGCATCGTTCTTGAAAAAGGAGAGCCAATCGATCTTGCGGGGATCGGTGCGGAGCCGCGCAAGTATTTTCTTCATCGGATTGCGGCTCAAATCGGCGACCTGCCGGAATGCACCATGCGAATCGCCGTGGCCGACCGTGAAGATTCACCCAATCTGCTCGGTCGACTGGACGTGCTCGATCGGTTTCAGATGATACTCGATCCTGATCTAATCGAAACACGCTTTGCGGTTTCTTCAACACACTGACGAGGATGCTTTGTGGCCAAAGACGCAACCAAAATGGAGAAGATCGTCGCGTTGTGCAAGCGGCGGGGCTTTATTTTTCAATCGAGCGAGATTTATGGCGGCATCAACGGCTTCTGGGATTACGGGCCGTTGGGGGTCGAGCTGAAGCGCAACATCAAAGAGGCGTGGTGGCACGACATGGTGAGGAATCCGCCGACCGGGCCAGACGGCCGCGAGGTGCAGATGGTCGGCGTCGACTGCTCGATCATCATGAACCCGAAGGTGTGGGTGGCGAGCGGTCATGCGACGGGGTTTGCCGATCCGATGATCGATTGCAAGACCGATGGATGCAAAGGGCGGTTTCGTGCGGATCAGATTGGGGAATCGCAGTGTCCGCTTAAGCCGAGCAAGTGCCCAGGGCAGCACGACAAGTGTCAGTTGACCGAGGCGCGGCAATTCAACTTGATGTTCGAGAGTTACGCCGGTGCGATTCAGGATGAGGCCAACAAGGTCTGGCTGCGTCCCGAGACGGCCCAGGGGATTTTTGCCAATTTTAAGAATGTATGCGATTCGACGCGCGTGAAGCTGCCGTTTGGGATTGCGCAGATTGGCAAGGCGTTTCGCAATGAGATCAACCCCCGCAACTATACGTTTCGCAGCCGCGAGTTTGAGCAGATGGAGATCGAGTTCTTCTGTCACGACAAGGATGCGATGAAGTGGTGGGAGTGGTGGCGGGATGTGCGGATCAACTGGTACAAGTCGCTGGGACTGGCGGGGGCGAATCTCAAGCCGCGGAATCAGGATGACAAGGAACTGGCCCATTACAGCAAGGCCTGCACGGACATTGAATATTACTTTCCGTTCGCGGATGAGCCGCAGGAGTTGGAGGGGGTGGCGCATCGCGGCTGCTTCGATCTCACGCAGCATCAGACGCACAGTGGCAAAGACATGAGCTATTTCGACGACGAGTCGAAGGAGCGGTTCACGCCCACGGTAATTGAGCCGAGTGCCGGCGCGGATCGAAGCACGCTGGCGTTTATCTGCGAGGCATACAGCGTCGATGAATCGCGGCCCAGTCCGGAGTTGATGAAGTTTCACCCGCGCCTCGCGCCGATCAAGGCGGCCGNNGATCAAGGCGGCCGTATTCCCGCTGGTGAACAAAGACGGCCTACCCGAGATCGCCGAGCCGATCTTCCGCGAGATCAAGAAGCGCTGGCCCGCGTCGTACGACGCCAAGCAGTCGATCGGCAAGCGTTACGCGCGCATGGACGAAGCGGGCACGCCGTATTGCTTCACCATCGACGGCCAGTCAAAGGAAGACGGCACGGTGACGGTGCGCGATCGGGATACGGGGGCGCAGGAGCGGATAGATAAAGGCCGCGTCGTCGAGTATCTGAGGGATCGTTTGGAAACGGGCGGCTGATGTATCGTGTCAATCCTGATGCGTGTTCTGCTACGAGCGCGATTATTTGCTCGGCATGGTTTCCAGCAACGCTCTCAGAACGGCATTGACCGATTCCGGCGTGGTGAACGCGCGGGCGATGTCGGGATCGAGCACCACGATTCGGCTGCCTGCCTTGTATCGGGACGAGAAACGGTTTGGTTTCGCCCGCCGGTAATCGAAGCGATACTCGGGCCGCAGACCGTTGGTCTTGCGTGTTCGTTTTTTACTTGGCGATGTTTTCTTCATAATCTCTTCGTTCCCGTGCGGTCGTTCGCCGGGCGCTGATGACCCGAGTCCTGCCGCTGCGTTCCGAAAAGCTTACCACCAATAAGCGGGCACGATCGGAATGTCCAATTATAATCTCGCGAAACTCATTGGGGTGGTCATCGTCGACAAAAATTGCAGCCAAAGGGTCCCCGAATACCGTGGCCGCCTCTTTGAATGAGACACTGTGTTTTCGGAGATTTGTCGTTGCCTTTTGGGGGTCCCATTCAAACTCAAGCGACATTTGCTTCCCAAGCTGATGCGACCCACAGGGCGGCCGCAAACCACATCCTCATGGTCTCCGCATCGATCGTCAACTATCTCGTTTCTTAGCGATAAGCTCCACGATTGATTTTGCTTCGAGCGTAGGAATTCGCCTAGAATGATCGTGACTCCTGACGGGGTCGCGGAGGGGTATCTCCCGTGGAGTTGAAGAAGCAATTCCTATTTCGTAAGTCTGCGGTCCTCCTCGTCAACGGCGTTTGCTGGTTGAGTTTGTCGGACGCCGGGGCCTCATCTCGCGGCGGCGACGTGATCCCGATAAACAATCCGAGCTTTGAGGCGAACCCGGTGGCTCAGGGCTGCTTCGCCGTGTTCCAACCGATTGGCTGGACGCTTTACGACCCCAACGGCATCAACGACGCCTTCGCCGATGTGGTCGGCGGCATCAACTGCGATACACCCTACTTTCCCGGCGGCGCGCCGGACGGCGAACATGCGGCGATCGTTTTCCTGTCCGGCAATGTTGGCGGCGGCCCGATGGGTCTAACGCAGGCGCTCGGCGATGCGCTTGAGGCCAATACGATCTACACGCTCACTGCGGAGGTCGGCAACATCGCGTCGGGACAGGGTCCGCCGCCTTGCGATGTGTTTGGCTTCTTCAACCTCGACGGGTTTCCGGGCTATCGAGTGCAACTGCTGGCTGGAGGAGTCGTCATCGCCGAAGACAACAACACGCTGAGTGGGACCATTCCCGAAGGTGAGTTTCGGCGCAGCACGGTGCAAGTGGCGATCGGCGCAGCACATCCGCAACTTGGCACGCAGCTCGAAGTTCGCGTGATTAACTTGAACATCCCGGGTCCGCCGGCGACGCCGGGCATCGAAGTCGATTTTGATGACGTTCGCCTGGTGACGGGTTGTCTTACGACAGGCGACCTCGATGACGACAACGATGTGGACCTCATCGATGCCGACATTTTCGTAAACGTACTCATCGGCGTGGACACTGATCTGGAGCACGTGGATTTGGCCGATATGAACTGCTCCGAGACGGCGGATGGCGACGATGTCTCACCCTTCGCGGAAGCGCTGCTTAATTAAAGCGGATTGCGCGAAGCTGTAGCGGCCAGCGCCTCGCGGGGTGACGTGAGTATGATGTCTCGAAACTGCCTGCGGGGGCGCAGGCCGCTACAAAAATGCGCAAGCCGATCTAATCCGNNGGGTTTCCTTGCCGCGGGTTCGCGTTTCGCGAGCGCGGAAACCCCGCTCGGTTTTTTTGCGCCGGGAAACTCTCCCTTCGCACTGGCTCACCTTTTTTTTGGCTCATGTGAACCGCACGCCGCGATTCACGAACGACGGCCTGATATGTTCCCGGGCGGGAGCGTCCGGGGGTGTAAGGCCGTATTAGAAACTATCGATGCGTGCTCTATATTCCCGATTTTTTCAGCCGAGATCGGATCCCAGGTTGGAGAACGATACTCGTAGAAAACGGTCGCCGAGGCGACCGGCTAAATGACGCCACGAAAGTCTCGTATTCTCAACCGGGAAATGCTCTCGTGGGTCATGGAGGGAGGCTGCGTCAGGGGCAGCCGTTCACAGCGCAATCCACGAAGTACGCGATATCGTCGCCGTCGGCGATCAAATTGCCGCTCAGGTCGGAACGATCGATCGCGCCTGAGTCGCCGTTGAGGCCGAGGATCACGTTCACAAAGCAGTCGGTATCGACATTGAGATCGAACGTGCCGTTGCCGTCGCAATCGCCGGGGACCTCGGGGGCGACGAGCGCGACATCGCCTGTGATGACGAGCGCGTATCCCTGCGGGCCGTAGAGCGGATTGACCGTCGCGGCGTTGATCGTAAGCGTGTAGGCGCCGGCCGCTGGAACGGTCAGCAAAACCTCCTCGACGTTATTCTTCAGGTCCGCCGAGCCGCCGGTGGCGGATTGGCCCGAGGAGAAGACATTGCCCAGATACGTCCCGGTCGGACCCGTGACGGAGAGATTGAGATTGTTGATGTACGCGGGATTGGCGTTGATGGTCGCTTCCTTTTCAGTCCAGACAAGCGTGGCTTCAAGCGGCTGGGCGTTTGAATTGACGGTGAAGTTGTACACGGCGCTCTGCGCGGCGGCGAGACCCGTCGCATTGCGAACGTCGTCGACGATGAGCTTGCGGGCATCGCCGGTGAAAAAGAGGGCGTCGTCGAGCAACACGCGTCCCCATCCTTCGGAGTTGGATGGGAATCCGGTGATGCCGGTCATGTCGGTCGCGGAGTTGAGGAGGGTCGCTTTGATGAGCGCGCCGGTGGGCGTAAAGGCGTCGGCGGGAACGGCGGCTCCGGTAGGATAGAAGCCGTCAGTGTAATACTGTCGGGCCAGCAGTCCGCAACCCGCCACCGCCGGGCAGGCCATCGACGTGCCGGTCCAGCCACTTCCGGAAAAAGTGCAGGTCGAGCCGCTGCTGGCGGATGAGACCGTGCTGCAACCCGGCGCCATGATTTCCGGCTTGCGTCGACCGTCATTCGTTGGACCGGCCGAGATGGAACCGCAGGCGGTTCCCTGGTTGGGCGTGTCGCTGCCGCGGTTGACAGCCATGCAGTTCTTGGCGTTTTCGGGTGTGTAAACGACGCCCCCCGCGTTCGTGACAGCAAAGAGCACGAGGTCATCTTCGAAGTTGTAGCTGAAACGGTCTACATCGACGCACCACTGGATGTAAACCGTGGTGCCGTCCAGTCCCCAACTGTTGCTGTGGACTCGGGAGCCGGCGTTGTGGCAGTTTTGGAATACCGTGTAAAGCCCCAGCGAATCGACTTGGCCGCCAGTGGCGAACGCGACTTTGGCGGAGTAGGCCATGCCGCGATAGGTCGCCGCGCCGCCTGCCGGCACAGGATCGCCGTAAAACGTCCCGCCGGTATGCGTGGCGTGTGAGTCGTAACCGGTTCCACCGAATTGGGCGACAACCTTTCGATGTGTCGGCCCCGCTGTGGCGACTAACGGGTCGCGAAACGCGCAGTGGTTGATATTCACGCCCGTCGTGCTTCCGC
>CXWL01004599.1_pt1 | contig 14289 bp, 15 predicted proteins | sample 590931 | NCBI WGS metagenome assembly CXWL01 (sample SAMEA3498368, study PRJEB10139) | groundwater metagenome | biome: water well; material: biofilm material | place: Germany | collected 2015-04-27 | reverse complement strand
CCAGCCAACCGGGGTCGGGCAGTACTTTCTGGTTCACGGCGCGATTTGAACCGCAATCTGCACCGGTTGATGTGGTTGTGCCGGAAGCGCTCTCGGTGCGGGGGAAACGGGTGTTGATCGTCGACGACAAGCCGATCAACTGCCGGATCCTCGACCTTCTCATGAAGAAGTGGGAGTTAGTGCCCACGGTGGTGAGCGACCACGCGGCGGTTGTTCCTCATCTTCAGGAGCAGGCTCGCAAGGGAATCGACTATGACGTTGTCATCATTGATGCCGATTTGGCGAAGTCTGACGGACTTCAGCTTGCACAGGTCGTGGTCGCGCGAGGAGCGTCGCCGCCGCGCGTCATCCTATTGACGTCAGTCGGGAGGCGGGGAGATGCGAAAACGGCCAAGGCTCTGGGGATCTCGGCCTATCTCACCAAACCGATCAGGGAAAGTCAGCTCGTGCGTTGTCTCGCGATGGTCTTAGAGCAGCCAGCTCTTTCACCGGTCGGGGGCCAGGCGCAGCCTGGACCGGAGTTGGTGACTCGCCACACCCTCGCCGAAGCCGCCACATCGGCCGGGATGAAAATTTTGCTCGCCGAAGACAACATCATCAATCAGAAGGTGGCCGTCCGGATGTTTGAGCGACTGGGACATCGCGTCGATGTCGTAGCGAACGGGCTTGAGGCCGTCGAAGCCCTCTCGCGCATCGGGTACGACCTGGTGTTCATGGATTGCCAGATGCCGGAGATGGATGGATTCGAAGCCACCCGCGAGATTCGAGCGCGCGAGCAGTCAGGAAGAGGCTCGGGGCTTCATCCGGTCCCGAGCACTCACCGCCGGACTCCCATCATTGCCATGACAGCCAATGCCATGCAGGGAGACCGTGAAGCCTGCCTGCAAGTCGGCATGGATGACTATGTTTCCAAGCCGGTGACAAGCGACGCGTTAGCCGCGGTGTTTGAGCGTTGGCGTCCGCGGGCCGTTCAGCCGGCGGTGCCTGAGGCGGCGAAGGGCGATGGTCCCACGATTGATCCGCTGGTGTTTGACGGTCTCCGCGTGTTGAGCGACGAGGACGATCCCGGGTTCTTATCCCGGATCATCGGTCATTTCCTGGCAGATACGCCCACTCGATTGACTACGCTGGGGACGGCTTGCCGCAAGGGCCGAGCGGAAGATGTGCAACGAATCGCGCACAGCTTAAAGGGCAGCGCGTCAAATCTGGGCGCGTTGGGTTTGGCCAGAATGTGCGACCAGGTCGTTCTGGCCGCGCGTGATGGACTGGAGACGGTTCCCGCCCTCTTGGCCGAACTGGAGCTTGAATTCCAGCGAGTCCGGGGAGAGTTGGAGCAGGATCTCAATGAGGCGGCCTGATGTCGTGTCTGCGAAAGATGCGGACGATGATCTCGAAGGGACCGTTCGCCCTTCTGGCCGTCGTTCTGGGAGCGGCCTTAGTTGGTACTGTGAGCTTGTGGTTGGTGGAGCGGGAACTCATTGCACGGACGGGAGTCAGCTTGGCATTTGGGGCGGCTGAGGTGGCGGGGAAGCTTGATGTGATGCTCCAAGAGCGGGACGGAGATATTCAAGTTCTCGCCGCCGCTCCCCAGGTACGGGGCGCTGATCCCTCGGCGATTCGTGCCCATCTGGAAGCGGTGCAACAGGCCTACCCGGTCTATTCGCGGCTTGCGGTTGTGGACCGGGCGGGATTTGTTGCGGCCTCCACCGACGAAGGACTGATCGGTCTGGATCTGCATCAGGCCTCGTGGTTCCAGTCAGTATGGCATGTGCCACGTGTGCATGCGGAGACCATCAGCGACTCAAGTCGAAAGGGAGGAACGTTGATGGCGGTGGTGTTCTCGGCTCCGATCAGGGGAGCGGACGGCGCATTCCTCGGCGCCATCATGACCGAGGTTGACCGCGCTCTCTGGGATCGGCTTGTGGAGGATACCGTCAACCAGTTTTCCGCGCAGGCACAAACCTTCGGGAGGGTGTCTTACCAAGTATTGAACCGTGAGGGCGCACTCTTGCTGACGTCGGAACAGGGCGATGGAGGAGGAAATCTCTGGACGGCCGGATTGCCGTCGGCGTTCGAGGTGACCATGGGCCGGTCCGGCTATGTCCAAGAAGAGCATCCGATCAAAAAGGTTTCAATCATCAGCGGTTATGCGCGGATGAGCAAGGCCCGATCCGCCATCGGCTTGCAATGGGGATTGTTGGTGCGAGCCGACCATGCGGATGTGCTTGCCGGTGTTCGAAGCCTGCTGGTGAAAATCGGGTTGGGGGGAGCGGTGGGTTTTCTCCTCATGCTCGCTGCGATTTTCCTGGCCGGTGCCGGCCAGCGGAAGGAGCACGAGCGATCGGAACAGGCGGAACGGTCCCTGCGGGAAAGCGAGATGCGGGCCAGAAACGTCATCGAGAGCGCGTTGGATGCTGTGGTGATGATGGATCGGAAGGGATGCATCATCGAATGGAACCGGCCCGCCGAACTGATTTTCGGCTGGTCCCGTCAGGAAGCCCTGGGACGCAACCTTGGCGAGACGATCGTTCCGCCGACTTTGCGTGAAGCCCACGCCAAGGGCGTCCAACACTACCTGGCAACCGGCGAGGGGCCGGCCTTGAATAAGCGGATCGAAATTACCGGATTACGGAAAAACGGTTCGGAGTTTCCGGTGGAATTGACGATCATTCCGATCAAGCTCGAAGGAACCACGATCTTCAGCGCGTTTCTTCGTGACATCACCGAGCGCAAGGCGATGGTAAAACAACTGGAGGAAGGGGCGGTCTATTTCCGCATGTTGTCCGAGCTGTTGCCGTTGAGCCTCTTCGAGCTGGACGCTCAAGGGCGGTGTCTATACCGCAATCGGGCGTTGCAACGCTTGCTCGGTGACCGGCACGAGGACAGCTTGATCACCGCGGACGGATCGGTGGTCGCGTCTTCCTGGACGGAGTGGATTTGCGATGATGACCGGAAGTCCGTCGCTGAAGCCTGGAGATGTCTGCTGAAGACGATGGTGCCGATCAATCTTGAAAGCCGCCTGGCCCTGGCTGGATCGGAACCCTGTTGGGTGCAGGTGTCGGTCTGGCCGCTCGCGACCGATAGTGGGCTGCGCTATTTGGGTGTGATGGAAGACATTACGGTACGGAAGAAGACCATCGCACAGACGATGCAGTTGATGCACCACGGCCGGTTTGAATTAAGGACTCTCGACGAGGCCAGACATCTCGCAGAATTGCTGGCCTATGCTTTCCCGGATTCCTCACGGACGCAACTGGGATTGACGGAACTCCTCGTCAACGGAGTTGAGCACGGGAATCTGAAACTGTCCTATGCGGAGAAGTCGGCGTTGCTCAACACCGGTACCCTGGATCATGAGATAGCGTCCCGCCTGGCGTTGGCCGACTACGCGCAGAAGCGGGTGCGGGTCTCACTGGATCGGACCGAGACGGCCTTGCGGATATCCATCACCGACGATGGGGAGGGATTTGATTGGAATCAGTATCTCGATCTCGATGGAGCCCGATCTACTGACGGGCATGGACGCGGTATTGCGATGGCCAAAGCCATCAGCTTTGACAAGCTGGATTTTCAAGGGTGCGGCAATCAGGTGGTGGCATCGGTCTCACTAAAGGGGATCGATGCCGACGCGTGGCCGGAAGAGGAGCGCAAGGTTGCTTAGCGGCCGGAGAAGAGCGCGCGGATCGACGCTCCCCAGCCGAGTGAGAGTTGCCCGGCCTCGGACGGCAAGGGTGTCGATGGCGGCGGAGTGATAGAGGGGGCCAGCGGCGCGGCCACCGCCCCACGATGTACCATCGGCAATTCCTGCAACGCTCCCCGGCAGGTTCCGCAGAGATGCCGTCGAGGTTGAATGGTCTTGCGTTGACGGCGATAGATCCTTCCGCAATCCGTGCAGCGCCACGCGAACTGAGCCAGCGCCAGCACTTCTTTGTGAAGCGAGTGGTAGATCGTAATCGCGACCAGCCCGCTCCGGTTCATGTCCGTCATTTTCCGCACGAAATCAGGGCCGTGGTTCGGCTTCCGCTTCAGGATATCGAACTGCCATTGATGAATCATTTCATGGGCCAGAGTGTTCAGCAGTTCCTGCTCGGCGTAGGGGGTTCGTTCGGTCAGGCGCAGCATTAACGGCTCGGAAAGGCGGATCTCCCGCTTGGCTCGATGCGGAATTGATTCGTCCAACTGCCGTGGACGAGGGCCCCCGCGACTGACGAACATCCCGACGGACGACGTCAAGCGGCGGCTCCAGGCAATGGAAATGGCCGGCAGGAGCCCGCCAAAGTAACGCTCGTTCAGGATGCGCCACTCTGCCTGTAATTGTTCGATGGGTGGATTCATAGACGGCTCCGTCTTGCCGGGAGCATAGCGACTCAGAGACGGCAATCGACGTTAGCGGATTTGCTCGAGTACGGCTGCGGCCAGGAGTGGCAACATAATCTCATGATGCCCGGTCAGGGTATAGCCCTTGCCGCCTTTTTGAGTCGGGCGTCTCACCACATTCGTCAGGGGCCGGTAGTGTGAGAGGAAATCCATATTCACCGTGGTGATCTTGGTGAGCGGATGGCCAAGATTGCGTCCCAAAGACACCGTTTTCAAAAATACTTCCGGCAGAATGACGGCCGACCCCACATTCAGATAGACCCCCCCTTCCATGCCGGCGACCACTGCGGCCAGTCGGCGAAAATCCAATAGAGAGGTGGCTCCGATGGCGGCGCCGTCTGCAGCGGGGTGCATGTGGATGATATCCGTCCCGATTGCGACGTGTACGGTAACGGGAATGCCGAGCTTTGCGCCGGTGGCGAGAATGCTCGTCGCGCGGTTGGGAAACTGGCCTTGATAGCGATTGATGTAGTGCCCGACGGCTTCTCCGAGCCCCTGGCCGTGTTGTGCGCCGAGCGTAATGGCCTCGTTCAGGATGCGTCCGGTGTCTTCGGCCATGCCGAAGCGGCCTTCGTCGATCTCGGCGTCCACTTCTTCCGATGTGTGCCCCATGAGCGCCAGCTCGAAATCGTGGATGATGCCGGCTCCGTTCATGGCCATAGCCGTGACGATACCGCGCTCCATGAGATCGACGAGCAGCGGTGCGAGGCCCACCTTGATCACATGGGCGCCGATGCCGACGATGACCGGGCGATGCTGGCGATGGGCCGTCGCGATCGCGGTCGCCACGGCGCGCAATGTTTTCACCGCGAGCAGATCAGGCAGCGATGCGAAGAATTGCTCGAACGACCCTCCGCTGGTCCACGGCCGGGCAAAGTCGGACACCCGCACTTTACTGTGACGCTTCCTCAGTGGATACGTCGTCAGATCCGAGACATCGATCGGAGGAATCAACGGACGCGCGGGGCGTTGCGGGGGAGTCCGGTTAGGACGCGGTGCCAAGGAGTGTTTCCTCTACGAGTTCGCACAGGACATGACCGAGCGTGATATGGCTTTCCTGGATGCGCGCCGTCACCGTCGAAGGGACGACGAACGCATGATCGACGAGGCCGACGAGTTTGCCGCCGGTGCCGCCCGTCCAGGCGATGGTGATCATGCCACATTCGCGGGCGGCGGCGACGCCTTTCAGAACGTTCGGCGAGTTGCCGCTGGTGCTGATGGCGATGGCGATGTCGCCTTTCCGGCCATGGGCGCGGACCTGCCGGGCGAAGAGTTCGTCGAAGCCGTAGTCGTTGGCGATGCAGGTGATGGCGGCGATGTCCGTAGCGAGGGCGATCGCTGGAAGGGGCGCGCGTTCCCGCTTGTAGCGGCCGACAAACTCCGCTGCGATATGCGCGGCGTCGGTGGCGCTGCCGCCGTTGCCGAAGAGCAGGATTTTGCGCCCTTCGCGGAATGCCGTCACCATGAGGTCGGCCACGAGTGCAATCCGGGTGGCGTGGACGCGCGCAAACTGCTGCTTGACGGCTGCGCTGTCGGAAAAGGCCTTGAGGATAAAATCATTCATCAATCGGCGATTCTAGGCAAGCGCGATGAGACTGTCAAACGCAGGCACTGTGATGCTACGCCTTCGGCGGCGGGGTCGGCGAGCCCTGCTTGATGGCGCTCATCGCCAGTGCGATCATCGAGCCCACGTCGGAGACGGTTGCCGGGAGAATGAGCGTGTTGGTGGTTCTGGCCAGCTCGCCGAATTTCGTGATGTATTGTTCCGCCACCCGCAGCTGGACCGCTTCCTGCCCGCCGGGCATTTGAATGGTCTCGGCCACCTTGCGGAGTCCCTCGGCGGTCGCTTGAGCGATCGCGAGAATGGCCGAGGCGGCGCCTTCGGCTTCATTGATCTGCTGCTGCTTCTTCGCTTCCGAGGCCTTGATCACTTGTTGCTTTTCACCCTCGGCTTGATTGATGGCAGCGTCGCGTTCCCCTTCCGATGTGAGAATGACCGCGCGTTTTTCCCGCTCCGCCCGCATCTGCTTTTCCATCGCATTGAGCACGTCTTTCGGCGGCGTGATGTTCTTGATCTCATAGCGCAGGACTTTGACACCCCAGGGGTCCGAGGCCTTGTCGAGCTCATTCACGACCTGGATATTGATGTTGGTCCGTTCCTCGAACGTGCGGTCGAGTTCGATCTTCCCGATCTCGCTTCGCAGGGTGGTTTGGGCCAGCTGGATCAAGGCGAATCCGTAGTCGCTGATGCCATAGGACGCGCGCTGGGGATGCAAGACTTTGAGGTACAGGATGCCGTCCACCGAGACCTGGACGTTGTCGCGGGTGATACAGACCTGCTCGGGGATATCGATCGCCGTTTCTTTGAGCGAGTGCTTGTAGCGGATGTTATCGACAAAGGGGAGCAGGATGTGGAAACCGGCGTCCAGCGTCGCCGAATATTTGCCTAGCCGCTCGACGACATAGGCGCTTTGTTGCGGGACGACGACGGCCAACTTTGAGATGACATAGAGAACGAACAGAGCCAATAAGAGTGTGACGAGAAATCCGCCGCTCATACCACCATCCATATTGTTGTCCTCATGTGAAAGGTTCCTGCTATTCGCCGGTAATCAATAGTGTTAGACCGTCTATGCCGGTGACTTTGCTTCGTTGTCCCTTCATTAACGGGGTGAGGCCGGCATTCTTGGCTGACCAGGTGGTGCCTCGGAGTTCGACCTTTCCGACAGCTCCGGCGGCCAGCGCGTCTACGGGAATAGCGATTTCGCCCATCATCGAATCAACGTCGGGATGTTTCACTTCTGCGGCATTGATACGAGCCAGCAGGGGGCCGCGAAACAACAACAGGAACGCGACGGCCGTGCATGAGAAGAGCAGCCATTGGCCGGATTCTCCCGGGACGAGTTCCAGCCACGCGATGGCTCCGACCATCAGGGCAGCAAGGCCGAAAAAGAGAATGTAGAACCCCCCGGGGGTCATCATCTCGGCGCCCAACAGGAGCAATCCGAGCAAGAGCCAGTACCACCAGATCATTGTAGAACCTCGCCTTGTGTGGTGAGCGAGCACAGAGGCATGCGCAATGGAGGAAAGTCTAAGCCGGTTTCCGGAGACCGTCAAGCAGAACGGACATTGCCCGGCGAGAATTGATCACCTCTCTGGCCGATGCTATAGTCCGCGCGCAATGGCGCACGAACAACCCACGAAGGTGTTGCTGGTCGCGTTTGCCGACGATGCGGCGGCGGCGGTCTATGTCATCAATCGGCTCCAGCCGGAGGCGCTCTGCTTTGTGTTGCCGGAATCCGCGAAGGTATTGGTGGAGTCGGCCGTTCAACCGAACATTGAACACATGCCCAGGCGGTGGGATTGGGTCGTACTGGCCGATACGATCGATGTGGTAGCCTGCCACCGCGCATTGGCTGGTGCGCTGCCGGACTTGCTGAAAACTTGGGATGTCCACTCAGGCGATCTGGTGCTCGATCTCACCGGCTCCACTCCGGCCATGGCCGGGGCGCTGACGCTGGTGACGCTTCCGATCAGCTCACGAACGGTGGCCCTGCTGCCGTGGAGCGAGGGGGAGGAGAGTGAACCGATTCCACTCAATGGCCGGTCGATGCGCTGGGCACAGGGCAATCTTTGGGACGATGTGGCACTGGTCTCACGGCATGAGGCCGCCGAACTGTTTAATCGCGGGATGTATTCGCCCTCGGCCAGACTGTTTCGAGAGATCGAGACCCGCGTGAGCGGCGGGCAGAAACCGACCTATCGTGCCTTTGCCGATCTTGCCGAGGGCTATGAATTCTGGGAGCGATTTCACTATCGGCAGGCCTGGGACAAATTGAAGACCGCCACGAAGGCATTGGAAATGGCGTCGCTCTGGGGCGGCCCGCCGGGATTGAAAGCCGTCCTGCCGGAGATCAAAGCCAACGCCGGTTTCCTCGAACGTCTCGTGCTCGATCCCGCTGCGGTCAAAGATTCGCTGAGCCTCGATCTGCTCGCGCACGTGAATCGACGCCTCCACGTGGCTCATGATCCTGAAGCGGCTATGATCGCTCTGGTGCGCGCGCTCGAATCGTTTGCTCAGCGGCTCCTGTTCAAACAGCACAAGATCAAGACCTGGGATGTGCAGCCGGAGCAGCTCCCGCAGATACTTCAGGAAGCCTGCCGGACATCCTGGTTGAACGATGTCGACGGGAAGTACAACATGCCGCTGCAGAGTCAGTTCCGCGCGCTCGCGGAGCTAGGCGATCCACTGGGGCACGCATTTGTGCGCGACTGGCTCACGATGAAACCGCTGCTCGACGCCGCCAATCATAGCGTGCTCGGCCACGGTTTTGAGCCGGTCAAGGCCGAACGGGTCCAACAGTTATACGACATCGTCTTGAAGTTGACCGGGGTAACAGAGTCATCGTTGCCGAAGTTTCCCACGCTCGCGCTCTAACCTGTATGGAAGTCAAAATCTACTATGAGGATACGGACTGCGGCGGAGTGGTGTACTACGCCAACTACCTGAAATATTTCGAACGGGCGCGGACGCACTATCTTGAAGAGCAGGGGCTGTCGGTGTCCGGCCTGATGAAGGAAGGGACGGTGTTTGTGGTCGTGCGTGCGGAGCTGGACTATCGGTCTCCCGCACGGTACGGCGACACGCTGCTCGTCGATACCGTCGTGTCAGATCTGAGTACCGCCTCCATGACCTTCGCTCATATTGTAAAAGAAAAGGCGAGTGGGCGCGTGATCGTGGAAGGGTCTGCTCGACTGGCCTCGACAGATGGACACGGCAAGGTGAAACGTCTCGACAAGGCGATGGTTGCCACATTACAATCTGCACCGACGATGAGGAAATAAGTGAATGGGCTTGGGGCCAGCCGGCGAGCGCCTGTGTGGCCCTCGACTCGTCAGTGGCCTCTGGACTGGAAAATCGAGAGCAGCCTAACCCTGCGAGACATCGCGGGCTGTCCTTGCCGACGAGTAGGGTGAGAACAATCTAAGAGCCTCATGGGGATTTGGTAGAGAAGGCCAACATGGAAAAGCTGATATTCTCCGAAGGGAACGTGATTCGAACAATCTCCCCTAACGAAGCTATGAACAGAGAAGATGCGACCTTTCCAGACGAGTATTGGGTCGCTGGACGTTCGGCCCTTGACGCAATAAGAGCAGGTCTTGGCGCAGCAGGTAAGTCGGGGTCGGAGATACGCCGGATTCTTGATCTTCCCTGCGGCCACGGACGCGTCTTGCGATATGTGAAGGCGGCCTTCCCCGACGCGGAACTCACCGCATGCGATTTGCTGAAAGACGGTGTTGACTTTTGTGCTTCTGTGCTCGGTGCGGTGCCCCTGTATTCTCATGAGAACGCCGACGAGATTGCCCTCAAGCCCGGCTATTATGACTTGATCTGGGTCGGATCATTGTTTACTCACCTCGACGTCAAGCAGTGGAGCGCGATCCTGACCCGGCTCGCGTGGTCTCTTCGGGAAGGCGGAGTGCTCGTCTTTTCCGCGCATGGCGAGAATTGCTACAGAAGGATGAAGGGCCTTGAGAATCCAAACAGCTACGGGCTTCCTTACTGGAGAGTCACGAAGACACTCTATAGCTACGAGCGCTCCGGATTCGGCTACGCTGACTACTTGGGTGTGAGTCGTTACGGGATCTCGATTTCGCATCCGACTTGGGTTGTTTCAACGGTCTCCTCGCAGGGCAGTCTCCGGTGCGTCTATTTTTCCGAGCGCGCGTGGCATGGTATTCAGGATGTCTACGCTTGCGTAAAGACTCATGGTCGAACGGCGACGGAGGCCCCCATCCCATTCACAGTCTATGCGAAACATTTGCTCAGGGAGATGTGGAAGCCTGCCACGTAGCGGGGAAGGTGATCACCTCCGCCATTTTGGGGAACTACGGCAATGAATTCCAAACTGGCTTGGCTTTGTGGCGGGAATCATCGTGTGATCCGAACATACATTGTCGGCTGATTGAGGCGTATGGACAAGCTTGGAACATGGCTCGCGATCACGGGTGTGGTCATCGGTTTCATCGTGCTCGGCTGGCTGCTGTTCTCAGAGAATCCGTCGGATAAGCATAAAAAGAAGCCGTAACTCAGCGAAGCCGCGCGCGGCTTCATCCAGCACCTTCCGCATCACGATTCACGGGTCTGTCCTCCGTAGCAAGAGAAGCACGTTGCTGGGATTCCTGGGGCCATTCGTCCTGGCTCTGTGATGGTCTTAATTTATGCGTTAGCAAGCGGATTTCAGGATACTGTTCGGCGAGATAGCGAAGCAGTGTATGAATGAAGAGGATGATTCCCGCCATCTCCAGGCTTTCTTCGAGATGGGCGAACAATTGATAGGTCAGATTTTCAAACCTATGTAATTCGGCATATCGCCCGCCAAGCATTTCGATGCCTATGGCTCCACCAAGGTAGAGCGAACCGGCGATGATGAAGGCCCACCGTGTGGATGACGGAAGGCGGGAAAGGAATCCCAGGAACAGCAATCCCAGGAGCGCCACACCAGCCATCGCAGGAATGATCCAGGCGAAATAGAAAATCCCCAGGTTGCCGTGCCCCAGCAGGCCGCGCACCGGATCAATCAGCCTTTCATGAAGTGACCAGCCCTCATCAGTTGCCAAGTAGAAAAATCCCCCGGCGAGGATCATCCACTTCGAGACATCAGGGTCTTGCCGCTGCCGTTTCAGCAGGGCAATCAGGGCCAGCAGGGAGCCTGAGCAGAGCAGGAGCGTCACGGAAAACAGGGTGGAGATGTTCTGTTCGAGATCGACGTGAAAGAGTTGTTCTGTTATGGGCAGCAACCCGTGCACGTAGTCATGGCCTAGTCCATATCGGAGGAATTGGCTTGTGAGGCTCAATAACACCAAACTGGAAGCCACAGCCGCGAGGATGAAAGTGATGCGGCTCGGCTGTAGAAGGATCGAGGCTGGTATCTTGTTGTTGGAAGGATTCTGATTGTCCATCGTGGCCTAGGGAAACTGTTTCACTGATCTCCGTGCGGGGAAAATCAATGTAGGTTTCGATCAAGCAGTGCTTGAAGACGAATGTCTCGTGTGAAGCATAATAAGTCAAGGATAGGCGCAGTTCGTGTCCCGACGAGACAATGACGGATAAGATTGATCGCGCGAGGCTTCGAGAAGAGAATTTGATCGACAACTATCGTATTGCAACAGGCATTGGCGCCATCGGCTGGCTAATGTTTTCAGAAAACCCGTCGGATAAGACTAAGAAGAAGCCGTAATTCATTTGCAAACCGTTTTCTCCTGTTTCGTTCATCATCATTGCCAGAGCCAGCTCACGTTCAAAGCAAAGAAACGGAGACATTCTAAATTTCTGCGGAGGCTGCTAATGAGAATTCAACAAGAGTAGCAGAGCATCCATATAGTCTCCTATCTTGTCATCCCCAAGCCCGATATTGATAATGGCCTTCTTGCTCTGGCGTCGTCGGTTGCTTGCGCGCTTTGCGTCTACCTTGCGGCCATAAAAGGCGCCAGCTCCCTTCTTTGCTCCTGCGTGCTCGGTTTTCTTTGCGCCCCAGGCCATAGTATTTCGATTTCCTACTGTGCAGCCGATGATCAGCTGGCGTTTGCTCGCTTTGCCACCCGTCTCGGCAAGGTCGAGATGACTGAGCGAAGAAATGCGTTGACCGCCTCGGATGAATGAAAGACCGCCGCGACATCCGGGTCTAGAATGATTGCGACAGTACCATTCTTCATGCGACCGGCAAACCGATTCGGTTTAACTTTCGTGTAGTCGAATCGGTACTCATCCCGCATCTTGTCGGTAGTTCCAAGAGAGCGTTTACGAACTGCGAGCTTCTTCATAATCTTGGCGTTCCAGTCTGGTGGCTTTGCGGGCGCTGATGATACGGATTGCCTTCCGACGTTCGGTGAAGCAGACGAGTAAGAGCCGCTGCTTCTGCGAGACTCCAATGATGATCTCGTGGGATTCGGTCGTGGAGTGATCTGAGTCGTCGAAAATGCGGGCGAGTGGATCGTTGAAGGCGGTCATGGCTTCTTCGAACGAGACTCCATGCTTTATCCGGTTCGTGAACACTTTGCGTGCGTCCTATTCAAACCTCAGATTCATTCGGCGTCCCCAACCCTACCAGACATGCTGTTTTCCTGTCCTCGCTACGAAGCTATCGATCGGCGAGATGAAGCTAGCCGGCCTTTGCGAACCCTTCACTTCTGAGCACTTCCGCTACGTTCTTTCCGTTCACAAACACATCGGCAACGGTGCGGCCGTAGACGTCCTGGCCATGGGGCACGATTCGGATGGGGCCTTCTTTAAGAAGCTGCTCCAGCCGCTGTCGGGCTTCTGGTCCACGTGGTTCGTTCAGCTCCGGTGTGTCGATGCCGCGGAGTCTGATGCGTTCGGATCCCATGCGCAGCGTATCGCCGTCGATGGTGTGGATGGGTTGGCTGGCGGGGATTCTTCTCCCGGAGATCCGACCCAAGGCCGAGGACTGGGCGTGCTTCTGGTACGGCGCGATCTTGTACCGGCCTTTAGGCAATCGATGGGGTCGGCTCCCTGATGGGTGGTGTTGGCGATGCGGCTGCAGCGTTGAAGGAGGAGATGACTCGCTGATTGAGGGCGACCAGCAGAGATCACAATTCTTCTGAATGGTCGATTCTCCACCGGACGCGGTGAGTCGGGACGCGTGGGCCGGGTTCCACCAGGCAGTTGTTCCGCTGAGAACCAAGACCATCATGATTGAAGGTACGATCAGATGCATAGTTCAGTGCTAAAGCATGGCTCATGCCACTCGGTTGACAACGATCAAAACGGCGTGCTGGAATGCCCACGTTTCACGAACCACGAATCACGGAGGTTGTACGATGGATATGATGGGACGGGTAGGGTTGATCGAGGTGCCGATCTTGATCGCGCCGGATCAAAAGGTGTGGATGGATCGCATGATCAAGGAAGGGAAGATTGCGATTCCGCCAGGCGGGACACTCGAAAAAGGCTCGCTCTATTCAATGTTTATCCGGATGCTCCTGCACAATGCGATGGAAGAGCAAAAGCGGCAGGAGGTATTAGACATGGATGACGAGGACGACGAATAAGAAGCTGTTGAAAACGCCCGCCAGCGGCGTTCTCGCTACACTCAAGAGCTCAACGTACTCAGAGTACGCCTCGCTCTTGAGTGTGGCTGCGGCCTTGCTGGACGGCCGTTTTGAACAGCTTCCCACCTGATAGTAAGTGTATCCCTCGCGATACGAGACGTATCCTTCCCGACGAGCATCTCTCCCCCAAGCATCCGGCCATAGGCCATCAGCTATTCGCTATAAGCTCTTGAAGGCGGTATGCGCGGCGCGGATGGTCTTGTCGATGTCTTGGGTCGTGTGGGCGGTGGAGAGGAACGAGGCTTCGAATTGCGACGGAGCGAGATAGATGCCCTGGTCCAGCATCTTGTGAAAGTACTTTCCGTAGCGCGCCGTATCCGCCTGCTTCACGGTATTCCAATCACTCACGGGCGTGGAAGTAAAGAATGCGGTGAGCATGGAACCCACGCGGGTTTGGATGAGCGGAATGCCCGCTTTCTTGGCCGCTTCGCCGATACCTTTCGCCAGGGCCGCAGATTGCGCCTCGAGTTTCTTGTAGACACCCTTTTTCTTCAGCTGTTTCAATGTTTCGATCCCTGCAGAGACGGCCAACGGATTGCCTGAGAGGGTACCTGCCTGATAAACGGGGCCTGATGGGGCAATCAGATCCATGATGTCTTTCCGCCCGCCGTAGGCGCCGACCGGCAGCCCTCCACCGATGATTTTCCCCAGGATCGTGAGATCCGGCGTAATGCCATAGAGCGCCTGCGCGCCTCCGTAGTTCACGCGAAATCCTGAAATCACTTCGTCAAACACGAGAAGGATGTCATTCTCTGCCGTCAACCGGCGAAGAGCGGAGAG
>CXWL01120174.1_pt1 | contig 14290 bp, 15 predicted proteins | sample 590931 | NCBI WGS metagenome assembly CXWL01 (sample SAMEA3498368, study PRJEB10139) | groundwater metagenome | biome: water well; material: biofilm material | place: Germany | collected 2015-04-27 | reverse complement strand
AGCGCCATTGCTGCGGCAGCTGCCGCGGCGCCAGCGGCGGTCGAAGACGGCGCGGCCTGCTACCTGCGTCCGGGCGACGACGGTTTCGAGGAATGCGAAGCCTGCCAGTAACACTTTGGGGCGGAGTCATCCGCCCGTTTTAACGCATACGAACTGAAGGAATACCACCATGTTGTCCTGGGACGAAGAAGCAAGCGCGCCGAGCGCGCCACCACCGATGCCACTGAACGGCGAAGCCGGCGCGCCTGCCGAAGCGGTCGCCAAGCGCGTGCACGCCGACGACAAGCGCATCATCAACGGCAAGACCGACGTCAACCAGCTGGTGCCGTTCAAGTACAAATGGGCGTGGGACAAATACCTGGCCGGCTGCGCCAACCACTGGATGCCGCAGGAAGTAAACATGCAGCGCGACATCGAGCTGTGGAAGAACCCGAACGGCCTGACCGATGACGAGCGCCGCCTGGTCAAGCGTAACCTGGGCTTTTTCGTCACCGCCGACTCGCTGGCCGCCAATAACATCGTGCTGGGCACCTACCGCCACATCACGGCGCCGGAATGCCGCCAGTACCTGCTGCGCCAGGCTTTCGAAGAGGCGATCCACACCCACGCCTACCAGTACATTGTCGAGTCGCTGGGCCTGGACGAGGCCGAGATCTTCAACGCCTACAACGAAGTCAAGTCGATCCGCGACAAGGATGAGTTCCTGATTCCGTTCATCAACACGCTGACCGATCCGGCTTTCACCACCGGCACCGTCGAAAACGACCAGAAGCTGCTCAAGTCGCTGATCGTGTTTGCCTGCCTGATGGAAGGCTTGTTCTTCTACGTGGGCTTTACCCAGATCCTGGCGCTGGGCCGCCAGAACAAGATGATGGGCGCCGCCGAACAGTACCAGTACATCCTGCGCGACGAGTCGATGCATTGCAACTTCGGCATCGACCTGATCAACACGATCAAGATGGAAAACCCGCTGCTGTGGACGCCTGCCTTCAAGGAAGAGATCAAGGCGCTGTTCCTGCAAGCTGTCGACCTCGAGTACGCTTACGCGGAAGACACCATGCCGCGCGGCGTGCTGGGCCTGAACGCGACCATGTTCAAGGGCTATCTGCGCTTCATCGCCAACCGCCGTGCGCAGCAGATCGGCTTGGATACCCTGTTCGCCCAGGAAGAAAACCCGTTCCCGTGGATGAGCGAGATGATCGACCTGAAGAAAGAGCGCAACTTCTTCGAAACGCGCGTGACCGAGTACCAGACCGGCGGCGCGCTGAACTGGGAATAAGCGGCAGGCCAGCCTTGCCACCGAAAAAACCGCCCGCGAGTGAGACTCGCCGGCGGTTTTTTGCATGCTGGCGCGCGTTGTAATGATGATATTTTTCTGCTAGTGTGGACCACCACCTTCAGAAAGGTCTGCCATGTCCCGTCACGCCAGCGTGTTCGCCCTGACTGTTTTGCTGCACTGTGGCAGCGCCGCTGCCCAGAGCGTCGTGCTGGCCACCAACGTCAGCAATGTCGTCGCCACCTGGCATGACATCGCCGTCACCACCATGACCAGCCCCGGCGCGATGAGCGCCACCCCGGAGGAAACGCTGCCGATCGTGTTTGTCGACATGGCCACCGTGACAATCGCCATGTACGACGCCGCCAGCGCGGTTGACGGACGCTACCAGCCGTTCGGCAAGGACACGCCCGCAGCCGCGCCAGGCACGTCGATCGACGCGGCAGTGGGCGCCGCCGCGGCCGGCGTGCTGCGCGGACTATTCCCCAGCCGCGCCGCACACTACCAGCGCGCCTTTGACGACTACATCAAGGCCTTGCCGGCCGGGCCCGGGCGCGAGCAGGGGCTGGCGCTGGGCGCGCAAGTGGCCGCCGCCACCCTGGCCAGCCGCGCCCGCGACGGCCGCGACGCCGTGCTGGCCCCGTATGTGCCAGCCACTGCGGCGGGCCAGTACCAGGGCGAGAAAGCGGTCTTCATGTACGCGCCCTCGATGCGGCCCTTCACGCTTGACAGCATCGCCCAGTTCCGCCCGGGTCCGCCGCCGGCGCTCGACAGCGCCGCGTATGCCGCCGACCTGAACGAAACCAGGATACTGGGCGGCGCGGCCAGCACCTTGCGCACCGCGGCGCAGACGGAGCTGGCCCGGTTCAATACCGAGGGCCCGGTCACGTCGCTGACGCGCAATTACGGCCGCTTCGCCCGCTCGACGCGCGACCCGGCCGATGCTGCGCGCGTGCTGGCGGCCACCTACGTCGTCAACGCCGACGCGCTGCTGGCCTGCTTCGACGCCAAATACCATTACAAGGCCTGGCGCCCGAACAGCGCGATCGCCCACGCCGACCTGGATGGCAACGCGGCGACCGTGGCCGATCCCGCCTGGCGCTCCAGCCAGTTCACGCCCTACCATCCGGAGTATCCTGCCGCCCACTCCTGCGTGGCGGGGGCGCTGGCGGGCGTGCTGAACCACCTGTACGGCAGCCAGGTTGGCTTCATGCTCGACAGCAGCGTGACCGGCACGGCGCGCACCTTCAGCGGCACCGACACCTATTTGCGCGAAGCTGCCGAGTCGCGCATCGCGGGCGGCATGCACTTTCGTTTTTCAACGGTGGCTGGCCGCAAGCTGGGCGCCGAGGTGGCCGCGCAGGCGATGCGGCGCCAGTTCGGTCCGCGCCGCTAGGCGGCGCGCTGCCCGCTGTCACGCAACAGCGCCCGCACTTGCGCGGCGCAGGCGCGTAATGCATCAATAGAACGGATGGGCATGTCGGTTTCCTTTTTTTAGTGCGCCCATTATCAGTCAGCGATTGATCTTTGTGGAAAAATCCCAACGCTTTAAATCCTCTGCGCCGCATGTTCGCAAATTATTTTTTGCGCGTGCCGCACACGCCAGCACGTGCCGCGAGAAGCTGCGCCGTGCGCTCGAAAACGACCGACAATTTTTGTCAGCTTGGCGCGTTTTGCGGGCAGCGCCAGCGCCCGATAACACGCTGGCGTGCGCTTGACAGGGCGCATATTTCGCGGCCTGAAAAAACGGATTTTTTGGCGCGGCGCGTGCCAGAAAAACGGCTGCCCGCGCGGCGCAATGGACGCCATTGTGGCGCTGTGCGGCGCCGCCGAAGGACCTGTGCGCGCGCATTCGCAGCGCTTCAACGTGCGGCGCTACCCCTTNNAAAAAACACGCGCAGAAAATTTTCTCTCGACGAATCAATGCATTGCAAATGTGCGCGCAGCGCGCGGCGGTTTTTCGACGTTCCAGAAATGGCGTGCATGGCGCGTGCGACATGCGCGAAAAAGCGCGCATGGAAAACCGCTGGCAGCGCGCATGCGGCACGCCGCGCGGCGCCAGCGTTGATGTATTTGCGCGCGCAAAAGCAGGCGCCGCCTGGCGCCCGCGCGCAGGCATTTTCCGGCGCGCCGACAGGGCCGAAAATCGGCGCGATTCACGCGCCGCGGCGCGCGCAAAAAGCGTGGCGGCGGCGCGCCGAAAGCGGCGCCAAAAATTGCGCGCGCACGCGCGCAGCGGCGCGTGAATCCACGCCGCACGCGCGCGAAAAAAGCGCGCAATCGCGCGACCCTTATGTGCGTTGGGCGCGTTCGACGCGAAAAAAAGTAAACGATTCATCACGCGCCTGTTGCGCACTGACAAGGTTTTCGTGTACTTTACGTGATTGAATTTGTCGAAACGTGAACGCGCATTTTTGAAGCGCCGGTCAGACAAAAAAACAGATCAAATATGGGACGCTGATTCAACGGATATGCATTCAACTTCAACGAAAAAAATAAGCCGCACTGCCTGATCCTGTTCAGGCATGGCGGCTTTTTCTTTTCGACGTTAGTGCAGGTCGGGAATCTGAACAGCGCTCTGGAACACCGTATTCGTCGTTCCGTTTTCAGGAATGACTGTAGCTGAAGTGCTGCAAAAGTGAGGAGTTGCAGCAGTTCAGCTGGTGCCGAATTCATTAGCATAAACAAGGATCACGTTTGTGCCGATGAATAATTCGCCTGACCTCGTTACGGGTCGGACGGGTTTTAATCTTGTAGCGTGATTTTTTTCCCATCGCAGATGAAGGAGAACCCAAATGGCAACAGCCGCTAAGAAACCAGCAGCAAAGAAGCCAGCCGCGAAAGCCGCTGCCGAGAAACCAGCTAAGAAGGTAGCCGCCAAGCCGGCAGCGAAAGCAGCAGCCAAGCCAGCCGCGAAAGCAGCAGCCAAGCCAGCAGCGAAAAAAGCAGCTGCCAAGCCAGCCGCGAAAAAAGCCGCAGCCAAGCCAGCAGCAAAGCCAGCAGCGAAAAAAGCCGCAGCCAAGCCAGCAGCAAAGCCAGCAGTGAAAAAAGCAGCAGCCAAGCCAGCAGCCAAGCCAGCAGCCAAAAAAGCGGCAGCCAAGCCAGTCGCTAAATAAGCCGCAGCCAAGCCAGCAGCCAAAAAGGCAGCAGCCAAGCCAGCAGCCAAGCCAGCAGCTAAAAAAGCCGCAGCCAAGCCAGCAGCCAAGAAAGCAGCAGCCAAGCCAGCAGCCAAAAAAGCTGCAGCCAAGCCAGCCGCCAAAAAAGCCGCAGCCAAGCCAGCAGCCAAAAAAGCCGCAGCCAAGCCAGCCGCCAAAAAACCAGCAGTAACTAAAGCAGCAGCAAAGCCAGCAGCGAAAGCCGCAGCCAAGCCAGCAGCAAAAAAGGTGGCGGCTAAGCCAGCAGCAAAAAAGCCGGTTAAGGCTGCGGCAAAGCCAGCAGCCAAGCCAGCGGCAAAGCCAGCAGCACCAGCTGCAGCCAAGCCAGCAGCGCCAGCCGTAAAGAAAGTCGCCGCGCCGAAAAAGCCGGCAGCGCCAAAAGCGGCAGCACCTGCGCCAGCACCGAAGCCAGCAGCAGCTCCTGCACCAGCAGCAGCGGCAGCGCCAGCGCCGGCACCGGCAGCAAAAACTGTGTTGGCTCCAGCAGCAGCATGGCCTTTCCCGACCAGCAGCCGTCCGTAATTGGCAGCTCGCGCCTGGTTAAGGCAAAATACCGCTGTGTGACAGTCGTCACGCAGCGGTTTTTTTTTAAGGATGCGTCGTGCTCAAAATTCTTCAGCTACTGGTCGATACGGCGGCCACCATTCTGGGCGCCGCCTTGTTGCTGCGTTTCTGGATGCAGGCGATCCGGGTCAGACCGCCGCAGTCGGTATCGCAATTCACGTTTGCCTTGTCGGACTGGCTGGTCAAACCCTTGCGCCGCGTGATCCCCGGAGTCGGCGGCTATGACTGGGCCAGCCTGATCGGCGCGCTGCTGATTGTGGCCATGGCTACCTGTTTTTTCTTCCTGGTCGGGCACACTGCCGAGATGGTGGGGTTCCGGATCCTGTACCGCTTCCTGACCTGGATTATCTACGGCCTGATGGGGCTGCTCATCATCGAAGCGGTGTTTAGCTGGATCAACCCGCACGCGCCCCTTGCGCCGCTGGTGCGGGCCCTGAATGACCCGCTGCTGCGTCCGCTGAGGCGGGTGGTGCCCATGTTCGGCGGCATCGACTGGACCATGCTGGTCGCGCTGCTGGGCCTGCAGATCATCCTGTATTTGCTGGACCAGGTGTTTCCTGCCTATATAGTCATGCGATGAACCGGCTCTGGTGTTCTGCGCTGCCGCACGGCGTGCGGCTGGCCGTGCAGATCACGCCGAATGCCAAAAAAACCGTGGTGGTGGGTGTGCTGGACGACGCGCTCAAGCTCAAGCTGCAGGCGCAGCCGATCGACGGCAAGGCCAATGAAGCCTTGATCAAATTTTTGGCGCACACGCTGGCCGTACCGCGTGGCGCGATCGCGATCACGCACGGGCAGACCAGCAAGAAGAAGTTGATTGAGATTGTTTCGGCGACGTTGACGCCGGAAGCGGTGGAGAAGCTGCTGTGCGCAGCTTCCCCGGACGGCGCTTAGTAGCGGTAGCCGAATTCGACTTCGAAGCGCTCGGCGATCTGGGCGGCCGTGGCCACGTGGTTCTGTCCGCCCTGGTGCGCGATCTTGATCGCGCCCATCAGGCTGGCCAGGCGGCCGGTGGTGGGCCAGTCAAAGCCGTTGACGATACCAAACAGCAGGCCGGCGCGGTAAGCGTCGCCGCAGCCGGTCGGGTCGACCACGTGCTCGGCTTGCACACACGGGATCTGGTGGCGCTCGCCCTTGACGTAGATTTCCGAACCCTTTTCGCCGCGCGTGACGATCAGCGCATCGAGGCGGCCCGCGATGTCGGGCAGCGTCAGGCCGGTTCGGCTCATCAGCATCTCGAATTCGTAGTCATTTGCCGCCACATAGCTGGCCTGGTCGATAAAGGCCAGCAGTTCGTCGCCGCTAAACATCGGCAATTGCTGGCCCGGGTCGAACATGAAGGGGATCTTTTGCTCGGCGCAGTCGCGCGCGTGCTTGAGCATGCCGTCGCGTCCATCCGGGGCGATGATGGCCAGCCGCAGCGCGCCTTGCTCGGCTACATTGTTTTCGTGCGAAAACTGCATCGCGCCCGGGTGGAAGGCATTGATCTGATTATTGTCGAGGTCGGCCGTGACGAAGCATTGGGCCGTGTAGCTGTGCGCGATCTTGCGGATGCCGCGGGTGGCAATGCCCAGTGCGGCGAAGCGCTCGAGGTATTCGCCGCCGTCCTGGCCGATGGTGGCCATGATCAGTGCGTCGCCGCCCAGCATGTTGAGGTTGTAGGCAATATTTGCCGAGCAGCCGCCATATTCGGTGCGCAGGGTCGGGACCAGAAAGGAGACGTTGACCTTGTGCAGTTGGTCGGCCAGCAGGGTTTCGCCGAAGCGGCCGTTGTATTGCATGATCTTGTCGAACGCGAGCGAGCCGCAGATCAAGGTGGTCTTGGTCATGGTAGAGCCTTAAGGATAGAAAACGGCAATGTGAAAGCCGGAAGCCTTCAGTTGTTTGAGGTCGAACACGATCTTGACGCTCTGTTCGGTGCGTCCGGCAAAGCCTTTCGCTTGCGCCACGCCCGGCGGCAAATACTGGGCCGGCGTGAACACGCGCCGCACCAGGGCCTTGTCGGCGCTGTCGGTCAGTTCCAGTTCGAGGTAGGGCCAGGCCTGGGTCAGCGTGTCTTCGTTGCGCAGCAGCGTGGACAGCTGGAACTTGGACCCGCCCAGCGATTGCAGCTCGCCCGTGTCGAGCACCAGCGCTTCAATCTGGGCCGGCAGTTCGATTTTGCATCCCAGCAGTTTGCAGCTGGCGGCCAGCGCCGGCGTCAAGCCCGGGTAGCGCGCGGCCAGCACGTTGCGAAACGTCGACACGCCCTGCGCCAGCAGCGCCAGCACCAGCAGCAGCGAACCGGCGCCCATCGTCAGGCGGCGGCGGCGGGCGGCGCTTTCCTTTTCGCGGTGCAGGCGNNCATCGGGCTCGTCGGCCGAGGGACGCACCAGGGGCAGGGGACCGTCATACAGATCGTGCTCGTGGGCGGGCTTTTCCAGCTCATCCGGGCAAGGCCAGTCGAGCTCGTCGGTAGGCAGTTCGCCATCGTCGCTGACCGACAGTTCCAGGCTGGGAACGGGTTCGGGTTCCGGCTCCGGTTCGGGCTCGGGCTCGGGCTCCGGCTCGGACAGGTCGAAGTCGAGCACATAGCCGGGCGGCAGCTTGATCGGGGCTGTGGCGTCGATCGCGGCAATTTCCTGGTCGAAGGCGTCGCTTGCGCTGGCCGGCTCGGGCTCGGGTTCCTGCTCCGGCTCGGGTTCCGGTTCGACATCGAACGCGAAAATCGTTTCGGGCGCCAGCGCATCTTCCGGTCCGCTAGCGGCGGCAAGATAATCGGGTTCGGGGGTCTTGGGAGGGGGCGCGTCAAGGTCGACCAGGGTCGCGTTGCCGTCGAAGATTTCGCGGCAGGTGCCACAGCGAACTATGCCCCCACGCAACTTCAACTGGTCGGACGCGACCCGGAATGTCGTCTTGCAGTGGGGGCAAACTGTGGCGAGGGCCATGCCTGAACTAGCCGCGCGCCGGGGGAACGGTGTCGCTGCCGAGCTGGCCGTGCAGCGCCACCCAGCCATCTTGCTCGGCCCACACGCCCAGCTTGATGTAGGGCGCGTACGCCTCGGCCACTTCCTCGGCCTGGCGCGCCAGCACGCCCGACAGGATCAGTGCGCCGTGCGGGGCCACGCGGCCGGCCAGCATCGGGGCCATCACCTTGAGCGGGCTGGACAGGATGTTGGCCACCACGATGTCGAACTTGCCGGTCGCATGCTGCGCCTTGGGCGACACGGCAAAGTCATTCGGCAGGTAGAAATCGATCTCGCAATGGTTGCGCGCGGCATTGTCGTTGGCCGATTCGATCGCTTGCGGATCGATGTCGACCCCGGCCACGTCGCCCGCGCCCATTTTCTTGGCCACCATGGCCAGGATGCCGGAACCGCAACCGTAGTCGAGCACGGTCTTGCCGGGAGCGGGATGCGCTTCCAGCCATTCCATGCACAAGCGCGTGGTCGGGTGGCTGCCGGTGCCAAAGGCCAGGCCCGGATCGAGTTCGAGGATGATGGCATCCGGATCGGGCGCTGCATGCCAGCTGGGCACGACCCAGATGTTGGTGCCGATGTGAATCGGCGCAAATTGCGACTGGGTCAGGCGCACCCAGTCCTGGTCCGATACCTCGCGCGTGGAAAAGGCGGGCACCGCGCTCAGGCCGATGGCCGCGGCCGCTTCGGCGACGATGGCAGCCTGGTCGGCGTCAACGTCAGTCAGCGCCACCACGCGGCTGTGTTCCCACGCCGCTTCCTTCGGTTCCATGCCAGGTTCGCCAAACAGGGGCTTTTCCTGGTCGGTGCCTTCGTCGGCGTCTTCCACCGACACCGACAGCGCGCCCGCTTCCATCAAGGCGTCGGACAAGGCCTCGGCATGGTCCTGGGCGATTTCGATGACGACTTCAGTCCAGCTCATGCATTAACCTTGGTTTCCGACTTGTTGGCCAGCGCGCCTGCCTTGGGCAAGTCCGGCTTGTCGGCCAGTTTTTGCTCGAGGTAGTGAATATTGGTGCCGCCTTCGATGAAGCGCGCATCAATCATCAGTTCGCGGTGCAGCGGGATATTCGTCAGGATACCCTCAACCACCATTTCCGACAGCGCAATTTGCATGCGGCGAATCGCTTGCTCGCGCGTGGCGCCGTAAGCGATGACTTTGCCGATCATCGAATCATAGTGCGGCGGCACGTAGTAGCCGGCGTAGGCGTGCGAGTCGACCCGGATCCCGGGGCCGCCCGGCGCGTGCCAGGACACGATGCGCCCCGGCGACGGGGTGAACTTGAACGGATCTTCGGCATTGATGCGGCATTCGACGGCGTGGCCCGAGAGCATGATGTCGCGCTGGCGGAAACGCAGTTTTTCGCCGCAGGCAATGCGGATCTGCTCTTGCACGATGTCGATGCCGGTAATCATTTCGGTGACCGGATGCTCGACCTGCACGCGCGTGTTCATTTCAATGAAATAGAACTCGCCGTTTTCGTACAGGAATTCGAACGTGCCGGCGCCGCGGTAGCCGATCTTGCGGCAGGCTTCGGCGCAGCGGTCGCCGATCTTTTCGATCAGCTTGCGCGGGATGCCCGGCGCCGGTGCTTCTTCGATCACTTTCTGGTGGCGGCGCTGCATCGAGCAGTCGCGTTCGCCCAGCCAGACGGCGTTCTTGTGTTCGTCGGCGAGGATCTGGATTTCCACGTGGCGCGGATTTTCCAGGTACTTCTCCATATACACTTCCGGGTTGCCAAAGGCAGTGCCCGCTTCGGTCTTGGTCATGGCCACCGCGTTGATCAGCGCCGCTTCCGTGTGCACCACGCGCATGCCGCGTCCGCCGCCACCGCCGGCCGCCTTGATGATGACCGGGTAGCCAACCTTGCGCGCGATGGTGACGATTTCTTTCGGGTCGTCCGGCAGCGCGCCTTCCGAGCCGGGCACGCAGGGCACGCCGGCGCGGATCATGGCTTGCTTGGCCGAGACCTTGTCGCCCATCAGGCGGATCGATTCGGAGCGGGGGCCGATGAAGACGAAGCCCGATTTTTCCACGCGTTCGGCAAAGTCGGCGTTTTCGGACAGGAAGCCGTAGCCGGGATGAATCGCTTCGGCGTCGGTCACTTCGGCCGCGCTGATGATGGCAGGCATGTTCAGATACGACAGCGAAGACTGGGCCGGGCCGATGCAGACCGACTCGTCGGCCAGCTTGACGTACTTGGCGTCCTTGTCCGCTTCCGAGTGCACCACTACCGTCTTGATGCCCATTTCGCGGCAGGCGCGCTGGATGCGCAGCGCGATCTCGCCGCGATTGGCAATAAGGATTTTTTCAAACATGGTCGTCGATCAGCCAATCACAAACAGGGGCTGGCCGAACTCGACCGGCTGGCCGTTCTCGACCAGGATCTTGGTCACGACGCCGGAGAAGTCGGAGTCGATTTCGTTGAGCAGCTTCATCGCTTCGATGATGCACAGCGTTTCGCCTTCCTTGATGGCGGAGCCGACTTCGACAAACGCCGGCGAACCTGGCGCCGACGAACGGTAGAAGGTGCCAACCATCGGCGACTTGACGACATGGCCGGTCGGCTCGGCAACCACGGCTACCGGGGCCGCGGCCGGGGCGGCGGCAGCAGGGGCGTGCGCCGGCGCGTAGTGCTGCTGCATGCCTTGCGGCTGCATCATCACCATCTGGTTTTGCGGCATCGCCGACGATTTGACGATACGTACCTTGCTCTCGCCTTCCGTCACTTCAAGTTCAGCGATGTCCGATTCGGCCACCAGGTCGATCAGCGTCTTGAGTTTTCGTAAATCCATGTGAAACCCCTTGGAATTATTGTGTTTTTAAGAGTGAAGCGGAAAGCTCGGATAAAAGCGTAACCGCGCAATTGCTTGAAGATGCCAGGAGATTAACGCTTTTTCAAAGCGAAGTCGATGGCAAAACGATATCCTTCAGTGCCCAGTCCGCAGATGGTGCCCTGGGCAATTTCGGACAGATAGGAGTGGTGGCGGAATGCTTCCCGTTTGTAAATATTCGAAATATGCACTTCGACAAAGGGAATCGCCACCCCTGCCAGCGCGTCGCGCAGGGCGACGCTGGTATGGGTCAGTCCGCCCGGATTGATGACAATCGCGTCCACCCCTTCGCTGCGGGCGGCGTGAATGCGGTCGATCAGGGCGCCTTCATGATTGCTCTGAAAGCAGGACAGGCTCGCGCCCGCCGCCGCCGCCTGGGCCAACGCAGCGTGTTCGATGTCGGCCAGGGTTGCTGTGCCGTACACGGCAGGCTCGCGGGTACCCAGCAAATTCAGGTTGGGACCGTTAAGCAGCAGGAGCTTGATTGCCATGGTTGAGATCGATTGTCGCGAAAGTCAGGCATTTTGCCGCCAACTGTTCTCATTGGCAAGCGAAAAAAACCGAACGCTGGGTCGGTTTACGGCGGCGTCTCAGGACTTCAGTTTGGCCAGGTCGGCTTTCAATTCGTCAAACTTGAGTTTGCCCAGGTAGGTCTTGAGAACCTTGCCGTCGGCCCCGATCAGCACCGTGTAGGGCAGGCCGCCGTTGCTGTTGCCAAACTGGCGCGCAAGGTCGGTGCCGCTCATGCCGGCCACGTACAGCGGATAGGAAATCTTCAGTTTGGTGGCGAATTCGGCGATATTGGCAGGCGAATCGATGCCAATGCCAATCACATTGATGCCTTCGGCAGCGCTCGCGGTGGCCAGCTGGTCCAGTTCCGGCATTTCCTGGACGCAGGGTGCGCACCACGGGGCCCAGAAATTGACCACCAGCGGTTTGCCCTTCCAGCGGCCCAGCGCATGGTTGGCGCCGCTGGCGTCGTTCATCGATTGGGCGAACAAGGCCTGGGCCGGGCTGGCTGGCGGCTGCGGGGCGAGCGCGGCGGGTGCGGGCGGCGCCGGCGCTGGCGTGCGCTGTACGGCCAGATAGGCGCCGATGGCGCCGAACCCGATGGCGATCGCTGTATATAACATCACTTCTTTTTTGGTCATGCTCGTTCCTGGGGTGGGAGTGGGTCCGCTTGCAGCAGCGCGCGCAGCACTTGCGCATCGGCGCGCGCCGGTTTGCCGTCGCGCAGCTTGAGCGCGCCGCGCAAGTCATCGAGTTGGTACAGTTCGGCGTGCACGCCTTCCCGGTGCCATAAAAAGCTGACCGTTTCGACCGGGTCGAAGCGGGCGCCCTTGAAATGGGGTGTTTCGGACAAATCGAAATCGATTTTCTTATCAAGAAGGAAAATCTGGACTTCCTTGGCGCTGTCGGCAAACAGCTGCAGCGTGATGTCGTCGTGCTCGCCGGCGCTGCCGCTAAGCACGGGGCCGGTGAGGTAAGGCTGGAACCGGGCCAGCGCATCCATCACTTGCAGCGCCACCGTGCGCAGGCGCAGCAGGCGCGCCGGNNCGGTTGGGCGTCGCCCAGCAGCTCGCTGGCCGCCTTGCGCCGCGCTGCGCCGTACTCGGCGCCGTCTTGCGCGACCAGGCGCGCCGCTGCCGCGGCAATGCGCGCGCGCAGCGGGGGGAGTTCGTCAAATGGCTTGGGCGTCATGCCAGTGATATTACTCTGGAATGGAAAAACGCATGGCGTCGGGTAAAATCGCGTATTCATTCATTCGGCCGGCACATCACCATGCATATTCACATACTCGGCATCTGCGGCACTTTCATGGGCGGCCTGGCCGTCCTGGCCAAGGAAGCGGGCCACACCGTCACCGGCTGCGATGCCAATGTCTACCCGCCCATGAGCACCCAGCTCGAAGCCCAAGGCATTGCGCTGATTCAGGGTTTCGGCGCCGACCAGACCCGGCTCAACCCCGACCTGTACGTGATCGGCAACGTGGTCTCGCGCGGCAACCCCCTGATTGAAGAAATTCTCAATCGCAGCCTGCCGTATATGTCCGGTCCCCAGTGGATCGGCGAACACATCCTGCGCGACAAATGGGTGCTGGCCGTGGCCGGCACGCACGGCAAGACCACCACCTCGGCCATGCTGGCCTGGATCCTGGACGACGCCGGCTATGCGCCGGGCTTTCTGATCGGCGGCGTGCCGATGAACTTTGGCATTTCGGCGCGTTTGCACGGCGCCACCGCGTCTGACTACTTTGTCATCGAAGCGGACGAATACGATACCGCCTTCTTCGACAAGCGCAGCAAATTTGTCCATTACCACGCCAAGACGGCCGTGATGAACAATCTTGAATACGACCACGCCGACATCTTCCCCGACATCGGCGCCATCGAAACCCAGTTCCACCACCTGGTGCGCACCGTGCCCGGGATCGGGCGCCTGGTGGTCAACGGCGACGAAGCGTCGCTGGGGCGCGTCATCAAACGCGGCGTGTGGAGCGAAATCGAAACCTTCGGCGCCAGCGCCGGCGTGAGCTGGACCATGACGGAACACCAGGGCGGCAGCTTCGATGTCCAGTTCGACGGCCAGGCGCAGGCCACGGTCGACTGGGACCTCACGGGCAAGCACAACCGCATGAACGCGCTGGCTGCCATTGCCGCCGCGCGCCACGTGGGGGTGCCGGTGGCGCAGGCGGCCGCGTCGCTGGCGCGCTTTGAAAACGTCAAGCGCCGCATGGAAGTGCGCGGCGTGGTCAATGGCGTGACCGTCTACGACGATTTTGCCCACCATCCGACCGCGATTGCCACCACGGTGGGTGGCCTGCGCCAGAAACTGGGCAGCGGCGCGGGCAGCGGCCGCATTCTGGCCGTGCTCGAACCCCGTTCGAACACCATGAAGCTGGGCGCGATGAAAGATGCGCTGCCGGGCAGCCTGCGCGACGCCGACCTGGTGTTCGGCTTTGGCAGCCAGCAGGCGCTGGGCTGGAGCCTGGCCGACGCGCTGGCCCCGCTGGGCCAAATCGCCCACAGTTTCGACCAGATCGACTTCCTGGTCCAGGCAATCCTGGACGCGGCCCGTCCCGGCGACCATATCCTGGTCATGAGCAATGGCGGCTTTGGCGGCGTGCACCAGAAACTGCTCGAGGCGCTGGCCGCATGATTTTATATTTGCACGGCTTTCGCTCCTCGCCCAAGTCGATGAAGGCGCGCGTGGTGGGCGTACGCATGCTCGAAAAAGGGCTGGACGCCGACTTGCGCTGCCCGCAGCTGCCAGCCTCGCCCAAGGAGGCGATGGCGCTGGCGCTGGCGCTGGTGGACGGCGTGCCGCCCGGCGAACTGGCCATCATCGGCTCGTCGCTGGGCGGCTATTACGCGACCTGGCTGGCCGAACGCCTGGGCTGCCGCGCGGTGCTGCTGAACCCGGCCGTCGATCCTTTGAAAAGCCTGGACGGCCAGACCCTGGTGACCACCCAGTTCCATTCGGACGAGCCGTTCGAGTTCAAG
>CXWL01011795.1_pt1 | contig 14293 bp, 16 predicted proteins | sample 590931 | NCBI WGS metagenome assembly CXWL01 (sample SAMEA3498368, study PRJEB10139) | groundwater metagenome | biome: water well; material: biofilm material | place: Germany | collected 2015-04-27 | reverse complement strand
ATATCAGGTACTGTAAATATCTTTGTTTGGGAGCCTACTTCTCTATCTATTTTCTCAAAAAAAACTTTCACCTCCTTATCAGTGTAGATGTCCGGTATTTCTGAAAAAATTATCCCGGTTTCTCTATTCACCAATTTGAGCATTCGTCTGAAAAGCGAAATATAAAGCCCGGCGTATGTCACCGGGTTATCAATTGACTCGCCATCGCCCTTTTTTTATCCAAGGGTCCAACGGGACGACAAACCAATAAGTCCGCAAGAGGAAGATTTTCATTCCGAACCGCTTTCCACCCGGAATTAGATAGTACATCAGCCTCAACCTCTCTTCTGTTTGGAGCACCAATGATCTTCTGATACAAAAGTCTTCTATCCTCCCGATAACCCTTACTTGCCTCCAGAAAGACTTCATCTTTCGGATGTATCCTAATCCCTACCAAAGTTTCCGTCTTTTCCGGATGTTCCAAAAAATAAGCTCCACCCATCAGGTCAATTACATTTGGTTTCCGCCCAAGCTTTTTTTTCAAGATTTTCTACCATTTCATCAAATGTTTTGCAGCCAAAAACACCCAGACCCTCTCGCATTTCATAGTCATAACTCATCCAATGTTCAGGCCCCCAAGAAATACCATCAAAATCCCAAACAGCCATCCTGGCCCTATCAGGCTCTGACCAATTTCTCTTTAGTTGAACTAGCTTTGACTTGGAAAATTGTTCCCGATCTGAGTTCGCCATACCCAAATTATACCCCCGTACTCAAACCCAACCTTGACAAGATCAAGCCTTCCTCGAGGATACTGACCCCCAAAACACTTGACAAAATCCCTTTTTGGACTGAAACTGAACTCAGTGACCCTGTGAAAAAGTTGTAAACACAGCCTCACAAACAACTACTGCCATGTCCAAACTCTATACTGTCAAAGAAACTGCCAAAATTCTGGGTTTTTCGACAAACACTATTTACAAATACCTCGACACCGGCCGCCTCAAAGGCACCCGCGGCTCTGCCCAACAGGGACGGTTCCGAATTCCCCAATCCCAGCTTGACCAATTTCTCGGCCAACCTCTTGAGCCGATCGAAAAAACAGATGCCTCAATCACTACCTCAAAACTAACCTCCGGCGCCCTTCCTCTACTCCCAATCAAATTGGTCCGCCTTCTTCTCATCATCAGCCTCCTGTTCATCATCTCTGAAGTTGTGGTCAATCGTGATTTCTCTCTCAAAGACCAGGCTTTTCGACTGGTTATTATCGGCATCTTCATCGTTTTATCCTATCAATTCATTAGTTTCACCAAGGGTAAGAAAGAAATTCCTAGCCAAACACCAAAAACATGAAAAAACTTCGAACCATTCTTGGCATCTACTCTTTCATTTTGACTGCCGTCACCATCTTCTCAAGCTTCAAGGATGGGCCCGATCTCTTTATCATTCTCCTGGTTCCCCTTCCTCTCTACTTTATTGTCATTGCCATCAAACAGCTAAAGCATTTTCTTACTTCACCGAACCGGGATTTCACCATCGACGGCTACTCTAATGTTCCCAGCACTCTCGATCTGCGCTTTCTCACTACCCAGACCAGTCCTACATTCTTATTCACCATCTGTCTCTTTTCATTTGCCATTAGCGGCACGGTTATTAGAGCCTTCTTACTCAAATGACTCTGACCCTGCTCTCACTCTACAATATGGTCGCCATCGGCATTGTCGTTGCCCTGGGCCTTCTTCGGGCCCATTCTCCCCTGGAAATTTTTCAACCCCTTTCTTTCACTCCGGTGGTCCTTTTTTTTGGCCTTAATACCGCCATCGGCCTCTCTTCTCTAAAAAAGACCTCCTCGGCAGCCAAGGAAGACCGCCTCATCGCCACTCGTCCCAAAAGAGTTCCAAAACAAAAAGTAGATATCGTCTCAGACAATAGTAAACGGGAGTTTCTCAAGCTCCTCGGTGCTACCGGGATATCGTTCTTCCTCTTCTCGCTGTTCAACCGCCGCCCCCAAACTCCATTTTTCACTAATCCCCTTGGACCAACACCCACCGCTCCGGCCGACACTGAACCAACCGATGGCTACAAGATTTCGGAGATTGACGATTCCGCTATCGCTTTCTACGGCTTCACCAACAAAGACGGCGGCTGGTACATCATGAGGGAAGATTCAGAAACCGGCTCAATCCGCTACTCCAAGGGAGAAACCAACTTCACCAATAGCTGGACCAATCGCGAGGGACTCAGCTACGACTATTTCAACAATACTTTCTAGTCTGGGAATAGGTTATCTTGACTCTCACCGTCCACGGGTGTAAAAATACTCACCGCATGCCAGCCTTATCTATCGTCATACCCACCAGAAACGAAATCTACCTCCAGAAAACCATCGATGATATCCTTGCCAAGGCCGAGGGCTCAATTGAAATCATCGTCGTCCTCGACGGCTACTGGCCCGAACCGGCGTTAAAAAACGATCCCCATGTTGTTATCCTCCACCACGGGACCATGCGCGAAAACTACGGCATGCGCGAAAGTATTAACAAGGGTATGGCCATTGCCAAAGGCGAATATGTCATGAAGGTCGATGGTCACTGTATGTTCGATAAAGGGTTTGACACCAAACTCATCGCCGATTGTGATGAAAACTGGGTCGTCATCCCTCGACGTTATCGGCTTGATCCCGAAAACTGGGTCATTCCCGAAGACCCCCGACCCCCCATCGACTATAACTATCTCACCTATCCCTTTCTCCGTCCCAACGACAACCACTGCGGTCTTCATGGTGCCGACTGGAGACAGCACTATTATCGGCGCAAGAAAATTCTGATTGACGATACCATGTCGGGACAGGGTTCACTCTATTTCACCACCAAGAAGTGGTGGTTCAAGATGATTGGTCCGCTAGATAGTAAGATATATGGCCCCTTCGCCCAAGAATGTCAAGAAGTTTGCAACCGCACCTGGCTCGGTGGAGGCCGCTGTGTCGTCAACAAAAAGACCTGGTATGCCCATTTGCACAAGGGCAGCAGCGGCAAAAATTACGGCTTTTCCAACGCTCAATATACAAAGTTTTACGCCGACAAAGAGTTCGGTCGCAGAAACTGTATCGACTATTGGATCAACAATAAATGGGAACAGCGCCAACACGACTTCGAATGGCTGGTTAATAAATTTTGGCCTATTCCTGATTGGCCCGAAAACTGGCAAGAACAGATCGTTGTTGATAGAATGAAAGAGAATTACTAATAATCTATTCCAATGCTAAAAAACAGACTCGAACTAGCGAAGTATTTTGCTAAACTAGGCTTCAAAAAAGGCGCAGAAATCGGCGTCTGTTCCGGTCACTATTCCGAAATTCTTTGCCAGAACATTCCTGGTCTAAAGCTCTTTGCTATTGACAATTGGAATAACCCCAGAAACACTCGAAGAGAGAATCAGCTCGGTTCACTAGAGTCTATCACCAAAAAGAAACTAGCCCCATACAAAGCCACCATCATCAAAAAAGATAGTCAGGCAGCAGCCAAAAAATTTGTCGACGAGTCTCTCGACTTCGTCTATATCGATGCCGATCATACCTACGAGTCAGTCAAAAACGACATTCACGCCTGGGTCAAAAAAGTTAGAAAGGGAGGCATTGTTGCCGGCCACGACTACTACGTCTTTAGGAGCGGCAACCGCGGCGTTATCGATGCTGTCAACGAGTATGTCAAAGAACACAAGATCAAGCTGTCTACTACCAACTGGGACAAAGAGAATCCCCTCCGCGACGATCGCCAACCCAGCTGGTTCTTCGTCAAGGCTTGATCATCACGGCTTTCTAAAATCGTCGTACAGGTGATGAAATAATCCTTTCGGATTCAGATCATAATTTACATGAAACCGTCCGATGGGAAAGGCATAAATATTACTGCCAAAAACTCCCACGTTCAACCCCCTTGATGTGGCTAACTGATGCCAGTAGCGATTGAAGATCGACTCATCACCTCCCTGAGGCCTCAAAAGAACACAGTAAGCCGGATCATAACCTCCTATTTCGTCAAAGTATGACTTCTTTATGGCGTAGGTGTTCCCATGGACACCAGCGTAAAGCTGCCTACTTCTTTTCAACCGATTCATGTCCATGCCGTATTCCTCAAGCACCTTGGGCTCCTGGCTGAGCGTCCCATCCTCTAACAATACCCCAAAAAATCTCTTAAAATTCATTCTATCACCGGTAAAATGGTAAACATCTTCAATCGCTTCCCTGGAAATAATGTGATCGATATCAGTCACAAATAAGTACTCACCTTTGGCCACTTTTGCTCCCATATTACGTGCCAACCCCTGAGTCCATGGCCGTTTGTCCTTGGTATGTAATAAGGTGAGATTCTTGAGTTCATAGTCATCTCTGTTGTGAGGAGGGTCGCTGCCATCATCCACAAAAATAAATTCAATATCATCCGGAAGATTCATTTTGTTAAAGTATTTCACTTGTCTAGACACCGCACCATAGGATTCGAGGAAGGCTATTAGTATAGATATTTTCACTCCTTTATATTAACATTGGCCTCAAACAATCCATGAACACCCTCGACTACATCGCCGACAAATTCCAACTCAACCCCACTGAGGAGTCACCGATTAGATTACTCTACGTGGGTAGAGATCATCTGGCCCAATGGCTTCATGATTTAGATTTCAAAACCGGCGTTGAGGTCGGCGTTGCCGCCGGTGAGTACTCCGAAGCCATCTGCCAATCTAATCCACAGATGAAACTTTACGGTGTCGACCCTTGGGCTCCCTACCGGGGCTATCGGGACTATACCAGAGAAAAAACATTCGAGAAACTTTACCATGATGCCACCACCCGTCTAGCCAAATATCCAAACTACGAATTCATAAAATCATTTAGCACCGACGCCCTCGAACGTTTTTCCGATAACTCCCTCGATTTTGTCTACATCGATGCCAACCATACAGACCCATTCATCACGCAAGACCTCGAGGGTTGGAGCCACAAAGTCAGGCCGGGTGGAATCGTCTCAGGTCATGACTACGCTATCGACGTCCAAAAAGCTGTTATCAAATACACTTTGGATAAATCCATCACTCCATGGTTTATACTCTCAGCCGACCATAGTCCATCCGGGATGTGGATCAAGCCATGAAAATTGCGATTCTCACCGCCAACTTAGGCAACTTCGATACACCGGTCGATCCGGTAACTCAAAATCTCCCCCCGGGTGTCACTGAAATAAAATTTCACCGTTTCACCGACAAAAACTTCCCTCCCATCACCGGTCTCACCCCAAGGTTTCAGTATCGAATCCCGAAACTATTTGGCTGGCAGATGTTCCCCGGTTACGACTACTATCTCTGGCTCGACGGCGCAGTTTCGCCCCAACAGCCGGACTCTCTCACCTGGTTTTTCGACAAATGCCGCCATCACGACATTGTCCTATTCAAACACCCCTGGCGCAGTACTATCAAAGAAGAGACCGACTTTATCGCCCAAAAAATCATCGAAAAAAACCGCTATATCATCCCTCGATATCTCAATGGTCTTCACCAGGAACAACTGCAAGAATGTCTAAACACCAAAGATTTCAAAGATAATATCCTCTATACCTCCACGGCCTTTATGTATCGCAATACCAAGAAAGTTCAGGCCGCCTTAAAATCTTGGTGGTATTATCAGTCTCGTTATTTCACCTGCGACCAAATCGTGTTACCCTATGTTGTCTTCAAACACAAACTAAAGGTCAATCTCATTAATGAAAATCAATACAAAATCAAACAATTAACTCTCGTCAGCAGACATAAGTGACCAAACCATCAATTGCCGTCGTTGTCCCCACAATCAGGCCCGAACTCTTCAAAAAATTCAAGGCTGCTTGGAAACCATTATTCGACCTCCACCAATGTCAATTGGTAACCGTTATGGACGGCAAAAACCCCACCGTTAACGGCCACTCCGCCAAAAAAATAATGGGCCAACATGCCACCGCTCTCTCAAATTTTAACGCCGGCATCAGAAACCTCGGCTTTGCTTACGTCGCCCGCCACCTAAAAGAAATCGATATTATCCTCACTCTTGACGATGACGTCGTTCCCATCGGCGACTCCATTCAGGGTCACCTCGACGCTCTGCACAAATTTGTCCCTGTTAGTTGGCTTTCCACCGCATCCGAATATACCCGCGGTTTTCCCTATGGCATCCGCACCGAAGCCGAAGTTGTCTTGTCTCACGGCGTTTGGGAGGGAGTCCATGATTGGGACGCCCCAACCCAGCTCGTCGTCGGCAATAAACCAATCACCTTTTACAAAGGCCCCATTCCCAAGGGAGTTTATTTCCCCGTTTGCAGTATGAATCTGGCTTTCAAACGAAAACTGCTCCCTCATATCTACCATGCCCCTTGGGCACTGGGTATTAATCGTTTCGACGATATTTTCGCCGGCATCATGGCCAAGCGAGAAATCGATAAACAGGGTTGGGCGGCAGTAAGTGGTTACTCAACTATTCATCACGAACGGGCATCCAATGTTTTCAAAAATCTAAAAAATGAGGCCCCGGGGATTGAATTAAACGAAACTTTTTGGCAAGGAGATGAGAATCATCCTTATTTCAAAATCTACCACGAAAAACTTAAAATTTGGCAGGATTTTATTAACTCCCTTGAATGAATTCAACAATCAGCTTTATCATCCCCACCGTTGGCCGGGATTCACTAAAAAGAACCGTCTCCTCAATCGAGAAGTGGCCCGGTGACGAGATCCTCGTTATCAAACATACCCCGCCATCAGGCAACTGGGGCAACGCCGAACGCCAGGAAGGCACCGACAAAGCCAAGGGGGATTACCTGGCCTTTATCGACGACGACGACGTCTACGTTCCCGGTCATCGAGTCATTATGGACCAAGCGATTAGAGAAGACCCCGACGCCAATCCAATACTTTTTAAAATCAAATATCCCAATGGCCGGGTTCTCTGGCAAAAAAAATGGGTCAAAAACGGCAACGTCAGTACCCAGATGATTCTCGTCCCAAACAAAAAAGATATGCTCTATCATTGGGACCAAAAACATACCTGGGCTGATTTTCAATTTATCAACCGCTGGAAGTGGCCGGCCAAAACCATTAACTGGCGAGAGGAAATTCTCGTCACGATGGGTCATAATGACGAAAAGCACGAACAACAATTAACCTTTAAACAAGCCCGGGAAAGGGGCATTCTGAAATGATGATCTCCATCAGATACGGCAGCCATCTGCCGGTCTTGACGCAAATAGTCAATAAAACCAAGGGGCCAATCTTGGAATTAGGCATCGGTTTATACAGCACTCCCTATTTACACTATGCTTGTCTACCCACCAAGCGAAAGCTCGTTTCTTACGAAAACGAGTCGAGCTGGCTCCGCTACTTTCGCGACTGCCGCGCAGACTTTCACCTAGTTAATCAAATCGAAGATTGGGACAAACTCGATATTAGTGGCCGCTGGGATATTGCCTTCATCGACCACCATCCGGGCCATCGCCGGGCCATCGAAGCCGGAAGACTGGCCAAGCTCGCTAAATATATCATCCTCCACGACTCTGAACCTCAAAACGACAAGAACGTCCAATATTCCACCATCTATCCTCTTTTCAAATATCGCTTCGACTACACCGACTGTCTACCCCACACCACCGTTGTCAGCAATTTTGTAGACCTAAGTCAGTTCACCGTCTAAACCTTGTCCCAGGTTATCGCCCTTAGGTCTTTGTATTGTCCTGACGCCGTTTCTCTTTGAACATAGAGCAATCGATCATTCTCCTTTGTCTCTTTTTGCAACGCATAAGTTTCGTCAAACAACTCTGGATGTTTTTCATAGTGCTTATGGGTCACCCTTGACTCCGGAACCCACAAATATTTTCCCATTGCCTCCGCCACCTTCTTTAACTCTTTATCTGCATAGTTATGTCGATATCCCGAATATATCCAAGTCAACAAAAAGCGGGGGGTCGCCATCGGATATGAAGCAATCCTTCCTCGATGCGATCCGTCATCTGGTTGTACCAAACCATCATTGCTCGGGAACATTTTTATATATGCATTCGCTAAAATCTTCAACCAATCTGGTTGGGGGAGGGTATCATCACCAATCACCACCACCGGATCATTTCCCAGATCCATTATCATTTCCCTTACCGCCGCGACCCAACCCCCCAAAGAATTTTCAAAGACCACCAGTTCATGCGGATAATTAGAGTTTTCTTGGACCGCCCTGATACACTCTTGAAGTCTTTGTCTTCTCCCCAGGGTGGTCGGAATGCAAACCTTAATCACATGCGATATTATACAAGGGACAAAAAACATTCATGAACGACCTGACCATTATCTATTACACCTCCAACTATCTCGACGATCACAATCCGTATTTTTTGGCCAATACCAAGAAACAACTCCTCAAGGCCACCCCAGACTTACCCATTATCAGCGTCTCCCAAAAACCGACGAATCTTGGAAAAAACATCTGCCTTGGCGACATTGGCCGCAGCACCCTCAATATCTATCGTCAGATATTAGCCGGGGTCAAAGCCGCCAAGACCAAATATGTCGCCATGGCCGAAGATGACATCCTCTACTCCTACGAGCATTTCCACGAGCGCCTCCCCCAAAAAAATGGGTTTATTTATAACATGAACAAATGGCAGATATTCACCTGGAGCAATCCACCTCTGTTTTCCTTTATCAACCGCAAGGTCATCAATAGTCTGATTGCCAATAAAGATCTTTTGATCTTCGCCCTTGAGGAAAGATTCAATAAGTTTAAACTGGTCAAAGACGAAGACGTCCCTACTCAATTCTGGGGTGAACCCGGCCGGTACGAATACCAACTTGGCGTCACTCCTCAGCCAACCGAAGAATTTAGATCGTCCATTCCTAATATCGTCTTTAATCACCCCGAAGCCTACGGCTACCTTAACCTTGGCGCACGCAAAAAGATGGGACCTGAGAGAATCACCCATCTCTCCCCCTGGGGTTCTGCTGTGGATATTCTCAAACTCTATCAACTATGAAAGATCTCACGATTATTTACTACACGGCCAATCATATCTCCGACTACTTTATGGCCAACACCCAAAGACTGCTTCTGGAAGCCGTCGGTGATACTCCCATCATCAGTGTCTCCCACAAACCGATGAAGTTCGGCCACAACATCTGTGTCGGCGATATTGGTCGATCCACTTATAATCTCTACAAACAAATCCTCATCGGCGCCAGAGAGGCCAAAACCAAATACGTCGCCATGGCCGAAGACGACACCATCTATTCAAAAGAACATTTTGCCTACCGCCCACCCAACGAGCAAACTTTCGCCTATGACATCAACAAGTGGTCGATTTTTTCTTGGGAGAAGAAACCGGTTTTTTCCTTTCGGGCCAGAAAATCAATGAGCAGCCTTATCGTCAGCACGAACGCCCTGGTCAAAACCCTCGAAGAAAGATACGCCAAATACCCCGTCTTTGAAGAAATCCCCAAGGATATCTACAAATACTATTGGGGTGAACCAGGCCGTTTCGAAAATCACCTAGGGATTACCCCCCTCAAGAAAGAAGAATTTTCATCTCCCGTTCCGAATATCATTTTCTCCACTTCCGAAGCTCTCGGCTACCAGCAACTGGGTCGAAGAAAAGCCCATACCGACGTCACTAAAGATGAGGTTGCCCCCTGGGGCAGTGCCCGAGAGGTTATGAAAATATATCGCCCGGAGAAGTCAACTAAAACCTCGCCAAACAAGAATCAATTTGATATATTACCGTCAAAGCCACAACGAGAAAAAAATATGCCAGATCTATCCATCCTCATCCCCGCCCGAAATGAAATGTTTTTGGCCAAAACCATTGAAAACATACTCGAAAACATCGAGGGAAATACTGAAATCATCGCTGTCCTCGATGGCACCTGGTCCGACCCGGGCATCCCCGATCACCCCAAAGTTACCTTGCTCTATTTCCCCGAAAGCATCGGCCAACGCGCTGCTACCAACGCCGCCGCCAAACTTTCCAAAGCCAAATATATCATGAAGTGTGACGCCCACTGTTCGTTTGACAAAGGTTTCGACGTCAAAATGATGCAGGCAATGCACGACGACTGGACCATGGTCCCCTTAATGAAAAACCTCCATGCTTTTGATTGGGTTTGCCCAAATGAACATCGTCGCTACCAGAGTCCCAGTGGCCCTTGCAAAGAGTGCGGCCAAGAAACCCAGCGCGATATTTTATGGCGGGCCAAAGAAAGTCCCAAAAGCGTCTCCTACTGCTTCGACTCCACTCCTCATTTCCAATACTTTGGCGACTATGCCAAACGTCCGGAAGGCCAAGGACTAATCACCGAAACCATGTCTCTCCAGGGTTCCTGTTTTATGCTCACCCGCGAAAAATACTGGGAGCTAGATATCTGCGATGAAAACTTCGGCAGTTGGGGTTCGCAGGGAATCGAGGTTGCCCTCAAAACCTGGCTCTCTGGCGGCGCCGTCATGGTCAACAAAAAAACTTGGTACGCTCACCTGTTTCGTACCCAAGGTGGCGACTTCGGCTTCCCTTATCCCATGCCCGCCTCCCAGCAGGAACGCGCCAAAACCACCGCCCGCGAACTATTCTTCAACGACAACTGGCCCAAACAAGTCCGCCCTCTCTCCTGGTTAGTCGAACGTTTTTGGCCCGTCAACGGCTGGACTAAGTGGGATTTGCGAAAGCTTCAAAACAATACCTTCAAATTCTCCCGAAAGAAGTCCGTCATCAAACCGGGGGAAAGCGAACCATCCGAAGATATCCCCACCAAAGGCATCGTTTTCTACACCGACAACCAGCTAAAGGTCAAAATCGCCCACCAGGTTCAAAAACAACTTCGACACGTCAGCGAAGTGACCGGTATTCCCATCGTCAACGTCTCTCTCAAACCGATGGCCCATTTCGGTGATAAGAATATCCACCTTCAACTCGAACGGGGCTACCTCACTATGTTCAAACAAATTCTCGCCGGTCTCGAAGCCAGCGACGCCGAAGTCATTTTTCTCTGTGAGCATGATGTTCTCTATCATCCTTCCCACTTCGATTTCACCCCAAAGCGAAAGGGTAAGTTTTATTACAACCGTAACTTCTGGAAACTGCGGGCTGAGGACGGTCACGCTCTTCACTACGACGCCGATCAAGTCAACGGCCTCTGCGCCTACCGGAAACTACTAATCCAGGAATACAAAAAAAGAGTCCGGCTCGTCGAAAAACATGGCTACCCCCGTAGCATGGGCTTCGAGCCGGGCACCCACGACAAAAGATCGGAATTCTGGAAATCGGAATTTCCCATCATTGACATCCGTCACGGCCACAACCTAACCAAAAATCGCTGGTCGATTGACGAGTTTAGAAACAAAAAGAGCGCCACCAACTGGACCGAAACCGACGACGAAATCGAAGGCTGGGGCAAAACCACCGACCTAATCAAGAATTTTTAGCATACAATTTGGATTACCGATAATAGTGACGATAGCCACTAATTTAAGCATGGTTACAAGTGACCCAACCCAAGTCTAATACATGATTGCCTGGTTTATAGCGCCATACAAAAGAGGGCCGGATGACCCCAAACCAGTTCGTTACTGTGTCATCGAAGAGTTCGCCCAAAGCATCCTTGCCGACGATGGAGACTGGCAGGCCTCGGAAGTTCTGGGAAATCAGGCTATCGTCAAAGTCCGGGCAAGCCAAGAAACCATTAATCTAATTGCTTCTTCTCCGGGAATCAGGAAGCTACCCCTCAACAACTTAACAGACTCACTCGCCACACTTACCCCGGCACAGAAAAACTCTCTCCGAAGCGAGTTAATCGGAGCAGGATACAGCCCCCTCGAAGTCCAATCCAGATTCGGTAACGACCTTAGTCAGTATACCCTTGGAGAGATCCTGCGTTTTTTTACCACCCGCCGTCGCAAACCGCGTCACGACAAAAACAACAACCAGATCGTCATGGACGGCATCCCTCAGGCATGCCGCGACATTATCGACGTTGACCGACGTTGCTTTAACGACCTGGATTGGGCAAGAATTAAGGGCCTACGCGATACCCTAATCGCCGAATGGGAAGCGAATCGACAAACTATCCGCCTATCTCAGCACCCCCTGACCGCCCTCCGGCCAAAATACGAACGAGAAGAGTTGTTGGTCTTAATTGGCCGTGCTGGCTACAACTTCGACAAGATTAGACCTGATACGTTCCCAACAACCGGAGTTTTGGACAACTTTACAGACTCGAATGGAGTGACCCTGCCAACCCATAACGCCAACTGGACATCGGGTATGGGCGCCTCCGCAACATTCAAGGCCGTCATCAGCTCAAACCAAGTTGCCATGAACGCAAGTGGGAACTCCGGAAACTATTGGAACGTCAACTTTGGTGCTGATAGTGAGGTATATTGCACCTTTGCTGCCCTCCCCGCCTCGACTGCAGCAGTACGTCTACTTTACCGCATTGCCAACCCGGGTGTGGGAACTCTCGACGGCTACTCCATTCGTATTCAAGGCAACGGTGCAGCCACTCTCACACGCTACGACAACGACACCAGTACTACCATCAAAACCCTAACTACCGGTGCATCGGCGGGGGATAAATTTGGAGCAGAAGCCATTGGCTCGACCTTGACTGGCTACCGCTATACAGCCGGGGCTTGGGCAAGTATTGGTAATGTCACCGATTCGACCTACAGTGCGGCCGGTCCAATCGGAATCTCCATATATAGCAATGTTTTTTTGGGCGATGATTTCGGCGGCGGTACGGTTGTAACAGGATCTGTCTCACCCTCAAGTAGTGCTAGTGCTTCGGTCAGTCCTTCTGCGAGTGTAAGTCCTTCAGCGTCAGTTTCTCCATCAGCCAGTATCTCTCCTTCGGCGTCAATCAGTCCTTCAGCCTCTGCCTCAACTTCAGTTAGTCCCTCTGCCAGTGAAAGTGCGAGCATCTCACCGTCTGCGAGTATTTCTCCATCAGCATCCGTTAGTCCTTCGGCATCTGTTTCTCCATCCTCATCTGCATCAGCGTCAGTCTCTCCTTCGGCTAGTACTTCTGCTTCGGTATCTCCGTCTGCATCAATCAGTCCATCGGCGAGTGCGTCTGCATCAGTAAGTCCAAGTGGTTCTGCATCGGCATCGGTCTCTCCATCAGCCAGCATTTCACCTTCTGCATCGATAAGTCCTTCGGCATCAGTGTCTGCCTCTGTTTCACCGAGTGCATCCACATCTGCTTCAGTTTCACCGAGTGCTTCGATAAGTCCTTCGGCATCAATTAGTCCTTCGGCGAGTGCGTCTGCATCAGTAAGTCCAAGTGGTTCTGCATCGGCATCGGTCTCTCCATCAGCCAGTATTTCACCTTCGGCTTCGATAAGTCCTTCGGCATCAGTGTCTGCCTCTGTTTCACCGAGTGCATCAGTTTCAGCGTCAGTATCACCTTCGGCGAGTGTTAGTCCCTCTGCATCCATATCGCCTTCCGCAAGCGCCTCGGCCTCTGTTAGTCCATCTGCTAGTGGAAGTGCGTCGGTTTCACCAAGTGCCAGCATTTCACCTTCTGCATCGATAAGTCCTTCGGCGAGTGCGTCTGCCTCTGTTTCACCGAGTGCATCCACATCTGCTTCAGTTTCACCGAGTGCTTCGATAAGTCCTTCGGCGAGTGCGTCTGCATCAGTAAGTCCAAGTGGTTCTGCATCGGCATCGGTCTCTCCATCTGCATCCGTATCTCCTTCGGCTTCGATAAGTCCTTCGGCATCAGTGTCTGCCTCTGTTTCACCGAGTGCATCAGTTTCAGCGTCGGTATCTCCTTCGGCGAGTGCGTCTGCATCAGTAAGTCCAAGTGGTTCTGCATCGGCATCGGTCTCTCCATCTGCATCAGCGTCTACCTCCGTCTCACCAAGCTCATCAACGTCTGCCTCTGTTTCACCCTCAGCTAGTATTTCTCCCTCTGCGTCAGTTAGTCCTTCGGCTAGCACGAGTGCTTCAGTTTCTCCTTCGGCTAGTACCTCTGCCTCTGTTTCACCCTCAGCTAGTATTTCTCCCTCTGCGTCAGTTAGTCCTTCGGCCTCTGCCTCAACTTCAGTTAGTCCATCAGCGTCAGAGTCCGCTTCGATTTCTCCATCGGCAAGTATCTCTCCGTCTGCATCAGTCTCTCCATCTGCCAGTGCTAGCACTTCTGTTTCTCCGAGTGCATCAACGTCTGCTTCAGTTTCACCTTCGGCTAGTATTTCTCCATCTGCGTCTGTAAGTCCTTCAGCTAGTACCAGTGCCTCAGTTAGTCCATCAGCTTCTACCTCGGCTTC
>CXWL01136238.1_pt1 | contig 14296 bp, 7 predicted proteins | sample 590931 | NCBI WGS metagenome assembly CXWL01 (sample SAMEA3498368, study PRJEB10139) | groundwater metagenome | biome: water well; material: biofilm material | place: Germany | collected 2015-04-27 | reverse complement strand
ATCATTAGCACCTTCGCGCGACGGCTAAAGAACCAGTGCCAGGATGAACAGGCCGAGTGCCTGCGCCAGATCGGCCGCATCGCCGAGCTGCGCCTAAATGACTTGCTGGCGCACACGCTGCAATTTGGCCTGACGGTCATGGAATGGGCTGAAACCCTGGCGCAATGGAGCGACGACGAAGATGGCTTGACCTGCGCCTACCTGACGGCAGCGCATCAACAAACCGCGCAACAGATCGCCCGCTGGATGCAAGAAGCGGGCATGCAAGTGCAGATTGATGCCGTGGGCAACGTGGTGGGGCGCTATTTATCAGACCAAGCTGATGCCAAAACGCTGCTGACAGGATCACACTACGACACCGTGCGCAACGGCGGCAAATACGACGGCCGCGAGGGCATCTTGTTGCCCATCACCGTAATAAAGCATCTGCATGAGCGGGGTGAAAAACTGCCGTTTCATCTGGAGATCATCGCCTTCGCAGAAGAAGAAGGCGTGCGTTTCAAGAGCACCTTTTTGGGCAGCAATGCCATCATCGGGCAATTCGATCTTGCCCTGCTGGACAAGCGTGACGACGATGGCATCAGCATGCGTGATGCCATGACAGCGGCTGGCCACGACCTTGCGGCGATTGCCCACATTGCGCGCAAGCCTGCCGATATTTTAGGCTTTGTCGAAGTACACATAGAGCAAGGCCCCGTCCTGCATAGCGGCAATCTGCCGGTGGGCATCGTCACCTCTATCGCTGGCAGTTGCCGTTATCTGGTCGAGCTGCAAGGCCTTGCCAGCCACGCAGGCACAACACCGATGGACATGCGCAAAGATGCTGCGGCGGCAGCGGCTGAAATCATTTTATACGTCGAGAAACGCTGCGCGCAGGTGGCGACACTGGTGGGCACCGTCGGTCAGTTGCAGGTGCCAAACGGGTCGGTCAACGTGATCCCTGGAGCATGCCAACTTTCGCTCGACATCCGCGCCGCCGACGATGCCATACGCGATGCGGCGGTGGCAGATATCACGCATGAAATAGAGGCGATCTGCCAGCGCCGCCAGATCGACCTGCGCATGCAACAGACTGTCGCTGCCGCCGCTGCGCCCTGCTCGCCGTGGCTGATGCAGCAGTTGGCCGCCGCCACCGCGCGGGCTGGCGTGCCGGCCTTCCATTTGCCATCCGGCGCGGGCCACGACGCGATGGCGCTCGCCCGCATCACCGATGTGGCGATGCTATTTACCCGCTGCGGCAATGGCGGCATTAGCCACAATCCGCTGGAAACCATGACCGCCGATGATGCTGAAACATCGGCGCAGATCTTGCTGGATTTCTTACGTCACTTCCAGACAAAAACGGATGTGGGCAATTGAGTGATGCGTACTCTTAAAATTGAAGGTCAAAGGATCAGGATCGCGCGGAAATCATTGACGTTGGTGCGCGTAGGCCCGCTGACAACCAGATCATTCAGGGCAGAAAAAAATCCATAGCCATCATTATTTTCCAGCATGGCTTTTGCACTCAGGCCAAGCCCTGCGGCACGTGCAAGCGAGTCTGGAGCCAGCACCGCACCTGCGTTGTCTTCCGATCCATCTATGCCATCGGTGTCACAGGCGAGTGCATGAATCTTGGCATGACCATCCAGCGCGACTGCCAGGCTTAACAGGAATTCCGCATTACGTCCGCCGCGCCCTTTACCCCTGACCATGACCGTGGTTTCTCCACCCGAAAGCAATACGCAAGGTGCCTTGAATGGTTGCCCGTGTTTCGCCACTTGCCTGGCGATGGCTGCATGCACGATGCCGACATCGCGCGCCTCGCCTTCTATGCCATCCGACAAGATGTAGGCATTCATGCCGACCGCGCGTGCAGTCGTGGCGGCAGCTTCCAGCGCTTCCTGTGCGGTAGCGATGACATGCTGGCTATTGCGCGCAAACCGGGAATCATCCGGCTTGGGGGTCTCTCCCGTACCGGACTCCAGATGTTGCCGTATATTGGCAGGCACGTCGATCTGGTACTTATGCAAAACCGCCAAAGCGTCAGCGCAGCTGCTCGCGTCTGGCAAGGTGGGGCCGCTGGCGATGATGTCGGGATCATCCCCAGGCACATCGGAAATCAACAGTGTCACCACACGGGCTGGTGCGCAGGCCAGCGCCAGACGCCCGCCCTTAATCGCCGACAGGTGTTTGCGCACGCAATTCATTTCCGATATCGCTGCGCCACTTCTGAGCAAGGCCTTGTTAATTGCCTGCTTCTGTTCAAGGCTGATGCCGTCTGCCGGCAAGGCCAGCAGGGATGAGCCGCCACCGGATATCAGGCACAGCACCAGATCGTTTTCGCTCAGGCCCTGCACCATAGTTAAGATACGTGCGGCAGCTTGGCGTCCCGCCTCATCGGGCACCGGATGGGCAGCTTCGATGACTTCAATTTTCTGGCAATCGGCGCCATGGCCATAGCGCGTCACGACCAGACCTTCGATCGGCCCTTGCCAATGTTGCTCTACCGCTTTCGCCATCGCGGCGGCACCCTTGCCCGCACCGATGACCAGGGTGCGGCCGCTTGCTGATCGCTCGGGCAAAAATGCCGGCAAACACTTCTCTGCGCTCACCGCATTGACCGCACTGGCGTATAAATCGAGTAAAAATTGACGGGGTTCAGGCACAGACATAAGCTCACACTTTCAATAAATTAATCAAACTCGAACGCAAACTCAAGCTCAAACACCGTGCGCTGCGCGCCAGCCCAGGCCTGCGATGGTTCCGGCTTGCGGTTTATATTCGCACCCTATCCAGCCCTGATACGACATCGCATCCAGTTGCAGAAATAAATTGCGGTAGTTGATCTCACCCGTGCCCGGCTCAAAACGCCCGGGATTATCGGCCAGCTGTATGTGTTTGATCATGGGCAAATTTGCCCTGATGGTATTGATCAGTTCGCCCTCCATCCTTTGCATATGGTAAATATCATATTGCAGAAAAATATTATCCGACGCGGTTTCCGTGATGATGTCGACCGCCTGCCGGGTATGTGAGAGGAAAAAACCGGGAACATCGAACGTATTCACCGGCTCTATCAGCAAGCGTAATCCTGCCGCTTTTAATTGATCGGCCGCGAACTGCAGATTTTGCACAAACACCTGACGAACAGTTTCCTGACTGACGCCGGGAGGCACGATGCCGGCCAGACAATTGAGCTGTTGAATGCCAAGTTTTTGGGCGTAACGGATCGCGAGTTCAACACCCTGCTTAAACTCGGCAATCCGGTCGGGGTGACAGGCGATACCGCGTTCGCCCGCTTCCCAATTACCTGCCGGCAAATTATGCAACACCAAATGCAGCCCGGAAGCGGCAAGTTTGCTGGCAATGGCATCGACATCGTAGGCGTAAGGAAACTGGAACTCGACCGCTTGAAATCCCGCTTGTGCCGCAGCCTCAAAACGGTCAAGAAACTCGAATTCGGTAAACAACATGCTTAAATTAGCGGCTAACTTTGTCATTATTGTCCTTGTTTGTACTTGTTATTTTCTTGATAGGGCTTACGCATTTTCTGTATGCAACAGAAACAGCATGCTAATCAACTTATAGGGATTATATCCAAATCAGTTCGGCAACCCTGTCTAAGTTAACTATACTTAACTTGCTGAAGTTGATGGCCTTGGCACCCTAAGGTGTATTTTTTAGCGCCCCACGGCGCATGGCGGACTCATTATGCACATAGAAGAAACTCTCAAACTCGATTTCAAGGACGTGCTTATCCGGCCTAAGCGCTCTACGCTCACCTCTCGTTCCGAGGTAGAGCTGCAGCGTGAATTTAGCTTTCATCATTCGCATAAAACTTATCATGGCATTCCCATCATTGCCGCCAATATGGATGCAACCGGAACCATGGAAATGGCGGCAGCGCTTGGCAAACATCAGTTGTCGGTAGCGCTGCACAAACATTATGACGAAGAAGCGCTGGTGACTTATTTTTCCGGCTTACAGAATAAATCCACGGCGTTTTACTCCATGGGGATTACGCAGGCAGATTTTGACAAGTTTTCTGCCGTGATGGCCAGGGCGCAAAATGCGATTGAATATGTCTGCATCGACGTGGCCAACGGCTATACCGAAGGCTTCATTAATTTTGTCAAAAAAGTACGTACCAGCTATCCGCATCTGACCATCATGGCCGGTAATGTCGTCACCGGCGACATTACCGAAGAATTGATCCTGGCCGGCGCCGACATCGTCAAGGTGGGCATAGGCCCTGGCTCGGTATGCACCACGCGCAAGATGACCGGCGTCGGCTATCCGCAATTGTCCGCCGTGATCGAATGTGCCGACGCGGCGCATGGCTTGGGCGGGCAGATCTGCGCCGATGGTGGCTGTGCGGTGCCGGGCGATCTGGCAAAAGCCTTTGGCGCCGGGGCCGATTTCATCATGCTGGGAGGCATGCTGGCAGGCCATGATGAATGTGCGGGCGAACTGATACAGCGGGATGGCCAGCAATTCAAGGCGTTCTATGGCATGAGCAGCCGTGTGGCGATGGACAAACACGCTGGCGGGGTCGCCAGATACCGCGCATCCGAAGGCAAAGAGGTCCTGTTACCCTACCGCGGCCCGGTAGAGGCAAGCCTGCTAGACATTCTGGGTGGAGTGCGTTCAGCATGCACCTATGTCGGTGCGCATAAGCTCAAAGAGCTGACCAAACGCACCACCTTCATTCGCGTCACACAACAGCTCAATGAAGTGTTTGGCAAATCTTAAGCAGTTCCGACCTTAAAAAGTCAACGACAGGCAGGCCTGTCACGCAATACCCATGCGGCTTTCCAACCTATCTGGCCTGCAGGCCGCATGGGTATTGCGTGAGGGGCTTGCCTGTTTTCGCCGGTCGCCCCCGTATAAGCATGATCCGGGCAAAATAATCAGAATTGAGGCGTTGAGAATTGCCGCAAAACAATAACGCGCTATTTTTGTTAGAATGGGGTTCAAGTACGGGATGCACACTAGGCCACATTGAGCGATCAAACACGACCGGGAATATGTGCAACGCCAGACTGAGCATCATTTTTATGCAATCAAGCCTGCAGTTCATGGCAATCGGCGCCTGGATTCATATCGCATAGAAAAAAACAAGTACCGGGAAAAAACTTGAGCGCGCCAACCTCTTACGACATTATCGAAAAGCTCCATGCCAGCGAGAGAGCGCTGGTTAACCGCGTTTTTTCCGCAAGCGAGGCCGCGCATCTCATCATCAAAACCCTGAACAAGGATTTTCCCTCGTTTCAGGAAGTTGCCCAGTTCAAACGCGAATATGCGATCGCCCTGCGCTGCCAGCATGCGGGCATAGTGCGGCCGCTCGCGCTGCGACAGGAGGCCGGGCGCTGGATCATCATTCAGGAAGACATCGGCGGCCAGTCGCTCAACAAACACCTGCTGGAGCGAAGAGCGCACAATACTGAGGCCTGCGCGCAGCCACTCATCCCGCTCAGTGACTTTTTCGAGATTGCGCTGCAACTGTGCACTGCACTGGAAGTTGTGCATGCCAACGGGGTCATACACAAGGATATCAATCCGTCCAACCTGGTCTGGAACAGTGAGCGACGTCAGCTGCAACTGATCGATTTTGGCATTGCCTGCGAGCTTGGACAGGAAACCGTAGGCATTGGCCACCCGGACACGCTGGAAGGCACGCTGCGCTATATGGCGCCGGAGCAAACCGGCAGGATGAACCGCATCGTTGACTACCGCTCAGATTACTACGCACTTGGCGCGACCTTTTACGAATTGCTGACCGGCCAGCCACCCTTCACCAATGCCGATGCGATGGAGCTGGTGCATAGCCATATCGCCCGTACGCCGGACTGGTCGCTGCCCTTGCTCACCACCCTGCCGGGGCCGTTACTGGCGATATTGCAGCGTCTGCTGGAAAAAAACGCCGAGCACCGTTACCAGAGCCTGCAAGGCTTGAAGAAGGATCTGGCGATGTGTCAGGCGCTGGCGGGCGAACCCTTACAGGCAGGTGGCCCTGTCGCCAGCCTGTCTGACCGCAGCGGAAAATTCCTGATTCCGCAAAAGCTTTATGGGCGCGAAAACGAAATCGACGCGCTGCTGAAGGCGTTCGAAAGAATCAGCGCCGGCCCCAGCGAAATGCTGCTGGTGGCCGGCTACTCCGGCATAGGCAAGTCGGCGGTGGTCAATGAGGTGCACAAACCCATCGTCGCGCGACGTGGCTGTTTCGTGTCCGGCAAATTCGATCAATACCGGCGCGACGTCCCTTACGCCTCGCTGATTCAAGCCTTCCAGGAATTGATCCGGCAATTGCTTAGCGAACCGCAAGAACGGGTGCAGCAATGGGCCGGACAGTTGCGCGACGCGCTAGGTGCCAACATTGGCGTTATCGTCGAGCTGATACCAGAGCTGGCGCTGATCGTCGGCGCAACCGAGGCAGTGACACCGCTGCCTCCGCTAGAGTCGCAAAACCGCCTGAATCTTTTATTTCAGCGTTTTGTCCAGGTGTTTTCCTCGGAAGCGCACCCGCTGGTGATTTTTCTCGACGACCTGCAATGGGCGGATACGCCGACGCTCAAGATGATTGAGCTTCTCATGCGCGACCCGGATCAAAGCTACCTGCTGTTCATCGGCGCCTACCGTGACAACGAAGTGCATCCATTACACCCGCTAACGGCACTGCGAGAACAGCTGGACAAAGACGAGGTACGCCTGACCAGCTTAACCCTGAGTGCCTTGAGCGAACGACACGTCGCGCAACTCAACGCAGAGACCTTACGCGTCCCAGTCAAGGATTGCCTCGCACTGACCGCGCTGTGTTACAAAAAGACGCGTGGCAACCCTTTCTTCCTCAATCAGTTTTTACACGCCATCCACGATGCTGGCCATTTACGCTATCAGGCCGAGCAAAATAACTGGCACTGGAACATGGAGGAACTGGAAAAAGCCGATTACACCGATAATGTGATCGATCTGATGCTGAAAAAAATCCGCCGCCTGCCGCCAGAAACACAGCATGCGCTGCAACTGGCTGCCTGCATCAGCAACCGTTTCGAATTGTCAACACTGGCCGTCATCGGTGCAAAGTCGCACTTTCAAATGCAACAGCAATTATGGCCAGCGCTGGAGATGGGGCTGATACAACCGTTAGATCAGAACTACAAGTATCTTTTTGAAGAACAGCCGGCAACCCAGATTAGCTACCGCTTCCTGCATGACCGTGTACAGCAGGCGGCATACGCCATCGCAGACAAAAACGAACACCAGAAAAACCATCTGAACATCGGCCGACTGCTGCTCAATCAGGTAAGAAATACTGAAAATGACGCGCCTTCCGACGCTCTGGAAAAGCAACTGTTCGCGATTGTCGAACAACTCAACGCGGGCCGGCAACTGATCACCGCGGCCGAAGAGCGCCTGCAACTGGCGGCGCTGAATCTGCGCGCCGGCAACAAGGCGCATGCGTCGGCTGCCTTCGAGGCGGCCTTGCGTCACATGCGTATCGGCCTATCGCTATTGCCAGACGATGCCTGGCATACCCAGACAGATTTGGTGCTGGACCTGCAACTTGGTGCGGCAGAAAGCGCTTACCTGTGCGCGCAATTCGCTGCTGCCGAGGCCATTTATCCTGTGGTGCTGGCGCATTGCACCAGCGTGCCGCAAAAAATCCGCTGCATTGCAGTGCAGGCACATCAATACCAATTGCAAGGGCGCCTGCCTGACGCCATCGCCATTTTGCGCGAAGGGCTGGTCTTGCTGCAGATCGATGTTCCAGACGATGCCATAGCGTTGCAAACTCTCACGGCAGAGATTTTCTCTGAAACGAAACTGTTGTGCGCGGGGCGCAGCATAGAAGATCTATTGAACGCAGACCAGATGCGACTGCCGCATTCCCTGGCGGCCATGAAAATGATGATGGGGCTATGGAGCGCCAGCTATTACGCCGGACAGCAGCAGTTGAGCGCACTGATGGTAGTGTCCATGACACGGCTGTCTTTGCAACAGGGCAATTGCGATTTCACTTCTGTCGCTTACGTCGCCTATGCTTTTTTCATGACCGACGCAGACGATGCAGACCGTAGTTACCGCTTTGGCGCGATGGCGTTTGAGCTAGCGAACCGCCGCAACGATTTGCGCACGTGCTCGCTCACCAGCCTGATGTTCGGCGCGCTCATTAGCCACTGGACCCGGCCCCTGCACAGTTCCGATGCACTGTATGACGAAGCCTTCAACTGCGCGCTGAACGGGGGTGACTTTGTCCAGGTCGGCGTAGTGGCGGCTGCACGTGCCACCGACAGGTTGATCATGGGGCAATATCTGCCCGACCTGCTGCAGAAGACAGAACGCGATCTTGCTCTGATGCGCAGTCACGGTCAGATCGACATGGTCGATTGCTCCATCGCCGGTGCAGTACAGCCGATAAAATCCCTGATGGGTAATACCTGGAACCCTGACAGCTATGATGACGAGAGCTTCAGCGAAGCACACTTTATGTCCAGCTATGGCCGCTCACAGCTTTATCAGGCGTATTTCTATCAAGGTAAGATCCGCAATGCCTATTTTTTCGATAGCGCCGATGCAGAAACGCTGACCGGCCAACTTGACATGGTCGTACAGATACTGCGCGGCCAGGCCAAGGTGGCAGAGACCACCTTCTATGCGACCCTGATTCTGATCCGCGCATTGCGCCGTGATCCGCAACGTGCCGATGCCAGCGAAGTGCTGAGCAAAATTGAATCCTTGCAAGCCAGGCTAGCCGGATGGGAGCGCATAGGGCCGGACAATATCGCCGCCAAATATTGGTTGATACAAGCTGAATTAGCCCGCTTTCGACAGGATATGCCAACTGCCTTGCGTTGCTATAAACAAGCCAGCGATAGCGCGCGCAACACAGGCTACGTTAACCTGCAAGCATTGAGCCAGGAGCTATGTGGCGAATACTGGCTGGAACAGGGTCAGCAACGGGTCGCAGAGGTATTCCTGCATGATGCGCTAATGCATTACCGCCAATGGGGAGCGGAGGGAAAAGCGGCGCAATTATGCACACGGCATGGCTTTCTTCTGAATGGCATGACGGCCCATATTGGCAAACGGATTGGCGCCTATTCTGATGCTCATGCTGGCGTCCATCTGGCGCATTCAATCTCCATCAGCGATACCACGTCGATACACACCACTTCAGTCAACGCGGCACTTGATCTGGCCTCTATTCTCAAGGCATCGCGGGCACTGTCGAACGAAATCGGGCTGAGCAAAGTGCTGCAGCGCCTGATCGCCATCGTCTGCCAGAATTCCGGTGCGCAAGTTGCGCGCCTGCTGCTGCTGACTGATCAGGTATGGCAACTGGAGGCCGAAATCGTCGATGACAGCGTGTCGGTGCTACAGGCGCGACCTCTGGTACTGGACGCTGACAGCGATACGCAATTCCCGCTGTCGCTGTTGCGCTATGTCGCCCGCAGCGGTACCGAAGTGATAGAAGAAAACCTCACATATTCGGCCAGATTCTCCGCTGATATCTATGTCAGGACGAATAGCCCTAAATCCGTGATGTGCCTGCCGATCAAACAGGCCGGATTAATCTGCGGCATGCTTTATCTTGAAAACAATCTGATTGATGCTTGTTTTACCGCAGAGCGCGTTGAATTTTTACGCATTCTGAGCGCCCAGGCGATGATTTCGATCGCCCATGCCCGCCTGTACGACAGTCTTGAGCAACGGGTCGCCGAGCGCACCGCGCAGCTTGAGCAGGCCAACCGCAAACTGGCGACCCTGTCTGCCACCGACGGGCTTACGGGGCTGGCCAACCGTCGCCATTTCGACGAAATACTTGCCAGCGAATGGGCCAGGTCCACCCGCAGCAAGCAAGCGCTGTCAGTGATCATGATAGACGTTGATTATTTTAAAAAATTCAACGATTGTTACGGCCATCAGGCTGGCGACGAATGTCTGAAGAGTATCGCACGCGTCCTGCTGGAAAGTACCCGTCGGATCAGCGATCTGCCGGCACGTTATGGCGGTGAGGAATTTTCCATCATCTTGCCCGACACTACCGCGAGCGTCGCCCATCAATTGGCGGAAACAATACGTTTGTCGATTGAACATTTAGCCATTACGCACGAACAGTCAGCGACTGGCATAGTCACCATCAGCATGGGCATTGCCGTCAAATCGACGCGCGATATCGATGCCAGCGGTCTGATGCGCGCAGCCGACGATGCACTCTACCGTGCCAAGCGTGGCGGGCGCAATTGCGTGATCCTGACCCAAGACTGATGTTGAAGCAAAGGGATCATCAAGCTCTGGCAAGAGTCAAATCGCACTTATATCAGGGCGAAAATCAAGGCGAAATTTAACAGAAGATCAATTTGATTTTTTTGACAAATTCAGCCACTATTAAGAATCCGATTTACCTGCATAAGAATTGAACAATGAGCTCCACCGCTATCCCGCAACGCAGAATTCTTCTGGTTGATGACGAACCGATGACACTGGCAGTGATCAGGCTGGCCTTGCAAAATGCCGGTTATGAAACCATAGAAGCGACGACAGGTGAGGACGCCTTGGTTCTGGCGCAGCAGGTACAGCCAGATCTGGCTTTACTCGATGCGCTCATGCCCGGCATGTCAGGCCTGGAACTGGCGCGGCACTTGCAGGAAGAAACCCATGTTCCGTTTATGTTTGTTTCTGGTGCAAGTGAAGTCAAAATGGTCAGGGAGGCGACTGAGCATGGCGCGGTTGGCTATTTGCTTAAACCTTTCGATGTCGCACAAATTGTCCCGGCTGTGGAAGCGGCGCTGGCGCGAGCCGACGAGATAAAGCAATTGCGTCGCTCTGAGATCGACCTGACAACGGCACTCAATGCGAGCAGAGAAACCAGTATGGCGGTAGGCCTGCTGATGACAAAATTCAAAACCGATAGAAATAACGCATTCGAAGTGCTGCGCGCGTATTCACGCTCACATCGGTGCAAAATTAACGACGTGGCAAACCGTCTGCTGGCGGCCGAAGAAATGTTTAACCATTTCAACGACATATTTACCCGGCACACCGATCATCCTTAACTCGGGTTCAGCATTGGTCCGTACAAGTTTGCGCTGGATGAATGTTAAATCATGTGAATTCCATTTCCACACAGAAACTCAGTGCTATACTGTGCTTCATAGATCGTTCACTTGCTAATCCACGTTTGTATTCTTCTCAGCGCCTTACACCAAACGCTCTCTGAAGAACATTAGCAAGTAACAAGTGGTCGTTTTTATCCGCCCTCCCCCCTGCGGACATCAAGTAGTATCCCGGCCCAATTCCGCCGACATTCTCCCTTTAAATTATTTGCATTTTATTTCGCCTGGTCATTGGTTCGCCAATCCGCGATTGTTTTGCAAATTTGTTTGGAAAATTACAAAGGAACACAATGTCCGAGCTTCAAAACATTAACGCAGATCGTTCAGCAAGTGCTGTCACCGAGCTTGAATTTCTCGCCTTCAAATTAGGCCAGGAAGAATACGGCATCGACATTCAGAAGGTGCAAGAGCTGCGCCGTTACGAGTCGCCAACGCAGATGGCCAATGCACCCGATTATCTCAAGGGCGTGGTTAATTTACGCGGCATCATCGTACCGATCATCGATATGCGCATCAAACTTAATTTGGGAACGGCCAGCTACGACGAATTCACCGTTGTCATCATTCTTAACGTTGCCGGGCAATTGACAGGAATCGTCGTCGACAGTGTCTCCGATGTCATTACCTTGTCACCGGAACAGATCAGGCCTGCGCCTCCGCTCGATGTCACACGAGACTCCAATTATCTGATCGGCATAGGCGCGCTGGAAGCGCGCATGCTGATTCTAGTCGACATCGACAAGATGATATCGACACAAGAATTGCTCGCAGCTTAAAACACCATTGTTATCAACCCTTATCAAAAAGGCGGAGAGATTCGGAAAGATCCGATGACATTCTCCGGAAGAACAAAATGAATATCAAAAATTTAAAAATCGGCCAAAAATTAGGCCTGAGCTTTAGCGCCGTTATCGCTCTGCTGTTAATCCTCGCCTTCACCGCATTCTACGGCGTCCAGCAACTCATCCGTGATTTTGAAATAATGACCAAGGACAGATATCCGAAAATAGTGCTGGCCCATACCATCAAGGACGAGCTCAATGAAAATGCCCGCAACGTGCGCGACATTCTGTTGATCAAGGATAGAGAAACGCTGAAAGGCGAATACGCCAACATCGAAGAAAGCACGCGTGTCGTCACCGATGCACAGGATAAGCTAGACAAATCAGTCACCTCGGAAAAAGGCCGGGCAGAACTAGCGGAACTGGTCAGCGTCAGAACAAAATATGCTGCGTCCCGGGAGAAATTTCTCAGCATGACCCGTGCCGGCAAGATGGAGGAAGCGCAAACTGTTCTGTTGTCGGAAACACGACCACTGCAACTGGAGTATTTCAAAAATCTCGACCAGCTGATCGCCTATCAAGGTAATCTGATGGAAACGTCGGAGTTGGCATCTGAGGCGCTGGCAAAAGAAATCAGCTTGATGATTATCGCTCTTGCCATCGCATCCGCACTCATCGCTGCAATACTCGCCTGGCTGACCACCCGCGGCATCACCAAGCCCTTGAGTGAAGCGGTCAACTTTGCCCGCCAGGTTGCAGATGGCGACCTGACACACAGCATTGCCGTCACCTCCAAAGATGAAACAGGACTTTTGATTCAGGCGCTGAACGACATGAATGGCAGCCTGGTGGGCATAGTCGGCCAGGTACGCTCCGGCACTGACACTATCGCCACCGCATCGAGCCAGATCGCTGCCGGCAACCTGGATCTGTCTTCCCGTACCGAAGAGCAAGCCAGCTCGCTGGAAGAAACCGCCTCGTCGATGGAAGAGTTAACCAGCACGGTAAGGCAAAATGCAGACAATGCACGACAAGCGAATAAATTGGCTGAGTCTGCGTCAGATGTGGCGATACGCGGCGGTACCGTGGTGTCTGAGGTTGTTGATACCATGGGCGCGATTAACACCTCTGCCAAGAAAATTGTCGACATTATCGGCGTCATTGACGGGATCGCTTTCCAGACCAATATCCTGGCATTGAACGCGGCAGTGGAAGCGGCCCGCGCCGGAGAACAGGGACGTGGCTTTGCGGTCGTTGCCACCGAAGTGCGCACCCTGGCGCAACGCTCTGCTGCTGCGGCCAAAGAGATCAAGATCCTGATCGACGACTCGGTAGAGAAAGTCAATACAGGAAGCAAGCTGGTCGATCAGGCAGGCAGCACCATGACAGAAATCGTCGAAAGCGTGAAGCGTGTGACCGACATCATGGGCGAAATCACTGCAGCGAGCCAGGAACAGACTTCCGGCATTGATCAGATCAACACCGCCATCATGCAAATGGATGAGGTCACCCAGCAGAATGCATCGCTGGTAGAGGAAGCAGCAGCGGCGGCTGAATCCCTGCAAGATCAGGCGCAACACCTGGCGCAAGTAGTGAGTGTGTTCAAGATGAATAACGCTACGATGGCTTTTGCCGAAAGCGCGCCGACCATACAACGCCAAGCTGCTCCGGCAAAAGCAACGGCTAAGGTCATGTCCATCCGAAGCTCTAGCCGCAAGATCGCAGCTCCGGTGAAACGCGCACCGGCAGTCAAACAAGTGGCAAATTCACGCATCGTTGAAGCTGACTGGGAAGAGTTTTAATTACCCTTGACTAGCATACTGACCGATATGGACCGCCATCGCGCAAATAAATGAACGTCAACATGACATCTCTATTCACTTACAGAAAACTACGGTCCGTTCTCATCGTTGATGATGATCACCGTTCCTTAAACATCGGCAGCGTTGTTTTGAGCAGCATGGCGAATCTGCAGGTCTATGCCTGCAAATCAAGTGAGGAGGCGCTAACCATCGCAAAGGCAGTCAAACCAGATCTGCTGTTGCTGGCACAGACACCGGATACCGTCTGTGCCGCAGCCTTGGCTGCCATTCGCAATCTGCCAGGACTATTCACGACACAAGTCATATTTCTGGCGTCTGAAAATCAGGGCTGCATGGGTGTTCCATGCAGCCCTGAAGCGATAGGAACGATCAGGAAGCCTTTCGAGCCTTTGCTGTTGCCAGAACAAGTCTTGCAGCTATGGGAAAGATCGATGGCGAATGCCACCTAGACCTATGCCAGAAATTTTTCATCAATGCCGATCAGACTTAATAATATAGATCAAATATTTATTTTTAAGCTGTTTCCCTGCGACCACTTATATGGATGCCACTAAAAAATGTCTTCTCCTCTTCACTTTTTAATCGTCGACGA
>CXWL01015613.1_pt1 | contig 14297 bp, 16 predicted proteins | sample 590931 | NCBI WGS metagenome assembly CXWL01 (sample SAMEA3498368, study PRJEB10139) | groundwater metagenome | biome: water well; material: biofilm material | place: Germany | collected 2015-04-27 | reverse complement strand
ACCCTGCCGAGCAAGGTCAGCATCTACTATGGTCCGCACATGCCCACGCTTGACACTGCTGAAGCCAAGTGGCGCCTGATCGCCCTTGATACCACCAACGATGGCCGCCACATGTGGACTCCTCCGGATACAGTAGCCTCGAATGACTGCTTCCTCCGTATCAAGGACGGGCGCGGCAACCGGTATTACGGCGCCAAGTTCGCTATCGGCGGTCTGCGTGTGACCTACCCGAACGCCTTCCATCAGGAACTGTTCGTCGGGACTACTCCAAACATCACTTGGACTTCGACCAACGGCTATACCGGCAACGTCGATATCGAACTCGATACGATCGGGACCGGTGCAACGTGGTTCACTCTTGTGACGAATACTGCAAACGATGGTACTGAAGCGTGGCCGACGGGTACTCTGTCAGCGCCGTGGTGCAGGAACTACGTTCCGAACTGGCCGAATACCCATTCGCTCATCAGAGTGAAGAAGAACGCGGGTACGATTTATGACGTCAGCGACAGCAACTTCACCATCGCCGGCTTCATCATCAGCGATCCGACGACCACACCGATGGATACGCTGTTTGAAGATCGTATCGATACGGTGGTCGTCACGACCATTGGCACGATACCGTTCTACGATGTCATCATGGTGAGCGCGACCGCTCCGGCTGTTAACCTCACGGTTGCATCGGGTTCGAACAACGTTCAGAACTTCTACTGGACCATACCGAACGCTTATTCGACTCCAAGGACGGATGTTGGTCTCATTGTGAAGGCGACGGGTTCAGCGACAGCGGATACAGTCTCGAGTCTCGTTTTGGAGACGCCGGGCATTACAATCACTTCGCCGAACGGTGGGGAGATCTGGCAGGAGAACACGCCTCATAACATCACGTGGACTTCGAAGGGACTCCGCTCTGGTTTTGTGAATATTGAATTCTCCGAAACCGGTGGTGTTGCCTGGGTGACCCTTGCTTCGAATGTTGCGAACACCGGCACGTACAGTTGGACGACGCCGAATATCCCGCCTCCGGGTGTCGACAAAACGAACTGTCTCATTCGTATCACGGAAGTCTATTCGGGTCAAGGGACGGCACTCTCCGATGTGAGTAACGCTGCCTTCACGATTCAGGATCTTCCCTGATCGAGTAGCAGACAATAACTGAATTCCGAAGTACCTTCCGGGGACTGGTCGAAAGATCGGTCCCCGGTTTCTTTTGCCTCACAATGTGCGAAATCTGCGAAAACAGCCATTGCGGGTCCTGTTGAGAGAGCGACATGGAACCACAAATGACCTCACCCCCGGCCCCCCTCCCACTGGGAGAGGGTGGCGCGAACCGACGGGAGAAGTGGGTCCCTTCCTGCGCTCCCCTGAAACGAGCTATCCGCCGAAACCCTCGCTTGGAGGGTCCAAAAATAACTGTTGACAGGCGCGTGTGGCCTGCTATATTGCCCGCTGATAGTAGTTCGTGTTCGTAAGGTTTTCTGTTTATTTGGAATTCACATCCCCCCGTAGACATCGCAATCTGAAAATACGTGCTAAAATCGAAGCCATCTTTACCCGGCGAATCTCTGTTCAAGAACTTCGCCTTAGTGTTAACCTTTAGAGGAGTGTAGAATGAACATCTACGTAGGCAATCTGTCGCGCGACTGCAATGATGAGGATCTGCGACAGGTATTTAGCGAGTTCGGAACGGTTTCGTCCGTGAACATCATCAAGGACAAGTTCACCGGAGACCCGCGCGGGTTCGGGTTTGTCGAAATGTCGTCCAACGACGAAGCTCAGGCTGCGATTGCGGGTCTGAACGGGCGCGACCTTAAGGGCCGCACCCTGAACGTCAACGAGGCTCGTCCTCGCACCGATCGCCCTGGTGGCGGCGGTGGTGGCGGCGGTCGCTCAGGCGGCGGTTTCCGCAGTGGCGGCGGCGGTGGCGGTCGTTCCAGCGGCGGTGGCGGCGGTGGTCGTCGCAGCGGCGGCTGGTAGTCGTCCGACTATTATTGACGCTGAATAATCAGAGGGAGCGGCTCAGGCTGCTCCCTCTTTCGTTTTGGTCTTCCGTGTAATTGTATGTAGTGGAACGACCTATAAAGTCATCAATTCTGCCGTTCGAACAACCGATAATACTTCAGAGTCAGCGAGACTGTCTGGAACCTTCATTGGGGTTCTCTGTTTAATGAATATCCGGGAAGAGACTGACACCGCCGACGATGCAAAGACAAGTTGACGACACGCCAAGAAATAGTATATTAGCATAATCAATACAGAAACCATTCTTACTTCCAAGAAGGAGTAGCACCATGAGAAAGATTCTTACCCTGACACTCGCAGGTGTGGCGATTCTGGCCCTTTCGGCCGCTCCCGCCTTCGCCGGCTCCGGCGCCAGCTGTTCCAAGGGCGCGTCGGCTGACAAAGCTTCATGCACTGCCCACGGAACCGAAGCTAAATTGATCTCCGCTGATGGCAAGGCCTGCCCGCAAGCCGGCAAGGCGAGCGCGGCAATGTCGGCCGAAGAGTGCGCCAAGAAGTGCGGATATGAAGGCGGCAAGTGCGACATGGTCAACATGTCGATCAAAGGGATGACCTGCGGCGGCTGCGAAAGCTCAGTCTCCTCCGCTCTTATGGATGTTCCCGGCGTGGTCAAAGTTGTCAGCATCAGCCACAAAGAGGGCACTGCCCTGGTTTGCGTTGATCCTGCGAAAGTGCAGAAAGACGCTCTGACGACTGCCGTCTCCAACAAGGGATACGAAGTCGAAATCATTCCGGCGGTTGCGACCGTCGCCAGTGCCGACGGGAAGTCAAAGGCGTGCTGCGACAAGGCAAAGGTCTGCAGCGCGGCGGAAAAGGCTGCTTGCGAGAAAAAAGAGGCGGCTGCCGAGAAGACTGCCGACGATACGAAGTAGACTTTTATGAATGATACAGGCGGGACTCATGTCCCGCCTTTTTTTTGCCTTCCGCATTAGGGCACACCGAAGAAAGTCCTTATATTTTGCGTATGACCATATCAATGGAAGATAGTGCTTCATGAGTCCGCCCCCATATCGCACTCACAATATCTCGGGTTTCCGGCGCTTCGTCCTGGTTGTCGCTATCACGTTACTAGCAGCCTCTCCGGCAATGTCGGCCAAGTACGCTGGCGAATCGTTCTCTCTCGGCGTGGGGGGACGAGCGCTTGCGCTTGGTGGAGCGGTCATCGCCGGTCCTTTCGACGCCACCGCCCCCTACTGGAATCCGGCCGGAATGAATCGTCTCGACAGCCGCTACTTAGTCGCCATGCACGCCGAGACCTTCGGATCACTTCTCAATCACGATTATCTCTCTTACGTCGACGCTCGCCCTCGTGAGGGTTCGCTGGTTCAGGCCTTCGGATTCTACGTGTACTACCTCGGCGGCGGCGGAATCAAAATCACGCAGCTCAATCAGTATCAGAGGCCGGTGATTGTCCGCGAGGAATCCCACGGCGACTATCTCTTTTCAGGTTCCATTTCGGGCAAAATCAAGAAGAAGATCGACTTCGGTCTGACTGCGAAGATAATCTACCGCGACATCGGCACCGAGTCCGGCGTTGGTCTTACTCTCGATGCCGGCATCCTGACACCGATTGCATCCTTCGCGGAGTTTGGGCTTATGGTCACCGATGTCACAACTGGTTTCATTCGATATTCAGGTAAGACCTTCTCGACCGGCGCCAACAGTGAGTCGATCTATCCAACAGTCAAGCCGGGTTTTGCGTTGACGCGCGGGTACCGCGATTTCACAGGTCGTTTTCTGGTCAGCGGCGACATGAAGTTTGAGCATCTCCAGTCCGTGGCCCAGTACTGGAGCGGCTCACTTTCGCTTGACACCCACTATGGGTTTGAATTGGGTTACCGCAACATGCTCTTTGGTCGCGCCGGTTTCGACATTGGTCGCTTCACTGCGGGCGGGGGATTCGATTTCCGCCGCCTGACGGTCGATTTCGCGTATCTGCATCAGGGGGATTTCGACGCTACCTACCGTGTCAGCGGATCCTACCGATTCTGATTCCGACGATGGACAACATCACAATTCTTGGACTGGTCGCCGGAACGCTGACAACGATCGCCTTTGTGCCTCAGCTCTATCAGGCCTGGAAGACGCGCTCGACGAAAGACGTCTCGCTATTGATGTACATTGTGATCTCTACCGGAATCTTCTTATGGCTGATTTACGGTCTCCTGATCGGTTCACTTCCTGTAATTCTGGCCAACATTGTAACCTTCGTCATCGCCCTGTTCATTCTGGTTCTCAAAATTCGCTACCGATGAGTGACTCGGGATGCGAGACTCTTTCAAAGTACGAATATCTCTCTCATAGAAGTCCAAAGTCATTCTGCGTCGAGCCAAAAAACGATTTGACATTCCTTTGAGTGCCAATATATTTGCGGCTTGATAGTGTCGCAGAAAGGGTTACGGTGACCCTTTTGTTTGATCCACCCGGCAAGAAACGGGACAGGGACTACGCTCAGATTGCGCTTCTGGGAGCGGTTCCGGCCATTTTGATCGCCGCTCCGGCAGTTGGGTTTTTTCTGGGCCGCTGGGCCGACGAAAAGTTGGGCACAAGTCCGTTTCTACTTATCGCCGGAATTGTGCTTGGCTTTGTTGCCGCCGGTCGTGAGATCTACCGGCTCGTCAAGAAGTCTGAGGCGATCGAGAAAGAGAAAGATATACGGTAGTATGGGTCTTGACTTCCTGAATAGAACCTTTCGCACTTTTTCCATAGTGCTTCTTGCTCTCTTGCCGTTCGGATTCTTCTATTTGAATGTATACCAAACGCTTGCCATCCTATCGGGCGCAGTCTGGGGGATGCTGAACCTGATCTTCCTCACGACATTAGTGCGAACATCGATTCGCCCGGAGGGGGTAGAGGTCGGTGGTACCGTAGCATTGCTTGTGATCAAATTCCCAATGCTGTACCTGGCCGGATACGGTTTGCTGAAAGTCAGTCTCTTTGAACCTCTCTACCTCTTGCTCGGAGCATCGGGGATTATGGTCATCATCGTGCTGAAAGTTCTCGGGCGCTATCTGCTCGGCCTTGATGCTACAGAACGTGGCCACAAAACCGTGTCGGGGGCCGCGTGAAGAAGTTCTCGTCCTGTCTTGCTGGAGGCTGTGCCGCGGTGTCACTTCTTTTCCTGCCCGTCGCGTCAATGGCTTCCGGCGGCGAGGGAGGAAGTTCGGCCGAGCTGCCGAGTCTGATCGGTATGCTGACCCATCACGAGGGACTTCTCTATCACTGGGTGAATGTGATCTACGCTCTCGCAGTGTCGGTGATCTTATGTTCGGTCTCTTTGCGCGTGTATGCGAAGCGGGAGATGATTCCGGGTCGGCTGCAGAATCTGGTCGAGATGCTGGTCGAGGGAATGTATAATTTCCTTTATTCGATTCTGGGGAAAGAGGCAAAGAAGTTTGTCCCGTTTCTGGGAACGCTGTTTTTCTATATTCTGGCCATGAATCTGATGGGGATCATTCCACTCGGACACTCGCCGTCAACCAACATCAACATTACCGCGTCGCTCGCCATTATGGTCTTCCTGTATGCGCAATATGTCGGGATTACGCGACTGGGCGCGGTGGGCTACATGGATCACCTGATCGGTCAGCCCCGCGATGCCATCAGTTGGGCGATTGTCCCTCTTATTCTGCCGATCCACGTGATCGGAGAATTCGCCAAACCGTTCAGCCTGGCTTTGCGACTTTTCGGCAACATCACGGGTGAGGATATTCTGGTTGCCGCCTTTGTCGGTCTGGGAATCAGCGCGATGGCGATGTTCGGCCCGACAATGGCAGCCAGCCCGATCGGGATTCCGCTTAACGTCCCCTTCATCCTGCTGGGAATCCTGTTGTCAACGATTCAGGCGTTGGTGTTTACGCTGTTATCGACGATTTATATCCTGATGATGCTACCGCACGAGGAGCATCATTGAGACATCAAAGAGAAAATCACAATTGTCATAATCAATAGCCTTTGGAGGAAACGATGGATTATCAAGCGATGTTAGCGTGGGCTTTGCCGATGGGTGTTGGCTTGGCCGCAGTAGGTTCAGGCCTGGGATTGGGTCGGGCCGTCGGGTCGGCGATGGAAGCGATTGGACGTCAGCCGGAAGCCTCGGGGAAGATCCAGACCGCCATGATTATCGGTGCGGCTCTCATCGAAGCGTTGACCATTTACGCCCTGGTTGTCTTTTTCATCCTGTCGGGCAAGATTGGCACCCACTGAAAAGCGTGGCGAGCGACGACAAACGATATGGCGCAGGGGCGGCCATATCAGAGAATGATGTGGAGAATTCATGAATCTTGAGTGGCAACAACTACTCACCCATGCCTTCGGCTTTCTGATCACGCTGTGGATCCTGAAGAAGTTCGCCTGGAAACCGCTTCTGGGACTGATGGAGGAGCGGCGTCTGCGTATCGAGGGGGAATTCAAGCGGATCGAAGACGAGAAAGGGAAGGTCGCCCAACAGTTGTCGGTGTACGAAGCCAAACTGAAAGAGATCGACAACGAGCGACGGGCGAAACTGGTCGAGGCGGTTGAAGAAGGCAAGAAGGTCGCGGCCGACATAAAGGCGAACGCCCAGAATGAAGTCAAAGAGCTTCATGTCAAGGCCAAGGCCGAACTGGAGCGCGATGTCGCCAAGGCGCGGGTCGAGCTGCGTGACCAGATGGTGGCGATCACTATGACCGCCGCTGAGAAAATTATCAAGGAGAAGCTCGACGACCCTAAACACCGCGATCTGATCAACCGGTATATCGCGGAAGTGGAGAAGGTCTGATCGAATGTTAGCTCAGGAAGTCGCGCGCAAGTACGCCCATGCCCTGTTTCTGTCGGTTAAGAAAAAGAACCTGCTGAACCAGGCCGACGAACAATTCCTCGCGCTTGGAGCGCTCTTTCGCAAAGACCGCACCCTGCTCAATTTTCTTGCCGCGCCTCAGGTGTCGGATGAAAAGAAACTGGCCCTGGTACGCGATGTCTTTGGCAGTCGTCTGGAACGCCCCCTCGTGGAGTTTCTGATTGTTCTGGTCAACAAGCATCGCGCGAATTATCTGCCGGAGATCGTTGAGGAATTCGACCGTCAGATCAAGACGGAGAAGGGGATAGGCAAAGTGACCGTGGTCACCGCGGTGCCGTTGCACGAATCAGAAGTACAATCGTTGCGCGCAAAGCTCGCGACCAGAACCGGTTTGACCATCGAACTGGAGAAGAAGGTTGATCCGTCAATACTCGGGGGCATGATTATCATGCTTCATAACCAGATCATCGACGGTTCTGTGCGCCATGGCCTCAATCTGATCCATGATCAACTCGAGAAGACGAAAGTGCATTAGGTGGCGCAGGACTTCTGCGACGTTTTGTGAGATTGAATGTGAGTGATGTGAAGATAGGAGTACGATAATGGGTCTCAACCCGGAAGAAGTCTCATCGGTAATCAGAAAAGAGATTGAGAAATACGAGACCAAACTCGAAATGGAGTCGGTCGGAACCGTGCTCCAGGTAGGGGATGGGATCGCCCGCGTCTGGGGTCTTGAAGATGTCCAGATGTCGGAACTGATCCAGTTCCCCGGCGATATTCTCGGGATCGTACTCAATCTGGAGGAGGACAATGTCGGCGCGGCCATTTTTGGATCCGACACAAAGATCAAAGAGGGGGACACGGTTCGTCGCACCGGAAAAGTGGCGTCCGTTCCGGTCGGAGAAGTTCTGGTGGGGCGAGTGGTCAATCCCCTCGGCCAGCCGCTGGACGGCAAGGGGCCGATTGTCACCGACAAGTTCCGAGTGATTGAAGGGAACGCGCCTAACGTTGTACAGCGGCAACCGGTAAAGGAGCCGCTGCAGACCGGTTTGAAAGCTATCGATTCGATGATTCCCATCGGGCGCGGACAACGCGAGTTGATCATTGGGGATCGTCAGACCGGCAAGACCGCAGTGGCGATCGATACCATCATCAACCAGAGAGGCCAGAATGTCTTCTGTGTCTATGTCGCCATCGGCCAGAAGGCCTCAACGGTCGCACAGGTGGTAGAGATTCTGCGCAAGCATGGCGCGATGGAATACACGACTGTTGTCACAGCGTCCGCGACCGACCCCGCGCCGATGCAGTATATCGCACCCTATTCGGGATGCGCGATTGGCGAGGAGTTCATGTATACCGGACGCCACGCTCTTTGCATCTATGACGATCTTTCGAAACAGGCGACGGCCTACCGTCAGTTGTCGCTCCTGCTGCGCCGTCCTCCGGGACGCGAAGCATACCCCGGCGACATTTTCTACTGTCACTCCCGACTTCTGGAACGGGCGGCCAAGCTCTCTGATGAAAAGGGGGGCGGCTCCCTGACGGCGCTGCCGATCATTGAGACCCAGGCTGGTGACGTGTCGGCTTACATTCCGACCAACGTGATTTCGATCACCGACGGGCAGATCTTCCTAGAGTCGGAACTGTTCTTCTCGGGCGTTCGGCCGGCTATCAACGTCGGTATTTCTGTGTCGCGTGTCGGGGGCAATGCCCAGACGAAGATGATGAAGCAGGTGGCGGGATCGCTGAAACTTGATCTGGCGCAGTATCGCGAGTTGGCGGCCTTCACTCAGTTCGGATCCGATCTCGACGAAGGAACGCGCAAACAGCTGAACCGTGGCGAGAAAATGGTGGAACTGCTCAAACAGGGGCAGTATGTCCCAATGGCGACAGCCAGGCAGGTGATGATTATCTGGCTGGGTTCGCGCGGCATGCTTGACGACGTCCCTAAGGCATTACTGGCCAGGTTCGAAACAGAGTTCTTCGGGTTCTGTGAGAAGAGTTTCCCGGAAATCGAGCCCACGCTCGCCAAAGATAAGATCATTTCTGAAGCGACCGAGGCGAAGCTGAAAGACGCGGCTGCGAAGTTCAAGGCTCAATTCAAGGCGTAAGGCACCGAAGGTTTCATATTTGTGGCGACACTTCGAGAAGTAAAAAAGAGAATCCGCACCGTCGTTGCGACGCGTCGCATCACGAAAGCGATGGAAATGGTTGCGGCTTCGAAATTGCGCCGTGCCCAGCAGCGTGTTGTGCAGGCTAAGCCATACGCTAAGAAGCTCGATGAGATGCTGAGCCATCTGGCGACCGCCTCCAGCGGCGAGATTGTCCACCCCTATTTCGAAGAGCGGCCGGTCAAAAAAAAGACGCTTGTCGTCATCACGTCGGATCGCGGATTGTGCGGATCGTTCAATTCAAACATCCTGCGCCGCGCTGATCTCTGGCTGGCGGAGCAGAAGGATGAAGTCGAGTTGGTGACCATCGGCAAGCGCGGGAATGATTACTACAAACGTCGTCGCTGGCCAATTGTACAGTTCTTTGGTGACTGGGGCGGGACCCTCGATTATGACAAGGCGAAAAGAATTGTCGGACTCCTGACCGATCGTTTCGTCACAGGACAGACCGATCAGATCAGCGTGATTTTCACGCGCTTTCTCTCGGCGGTGCGCTATCAGGTGTTCAATGAGCAGTACCTGCCGGTTGCCCGACCGAACGTGGCCGACACCGGCGTGGCGGCCCAGTACATTTTTGAGCCATCGCCTGAGCAGATTTATGCGGCCCTGATGCCCGGATACGCGACCACCAAGCTGGTAACCGCGCTTGTCGAATCATTCGCGAGCGAGCACGGCAGTCGCATGATTGCCATGGGCGCGGCCACGACTAACTCGGGAGAAATGATCTCGACGCTGACGCTTGATTACAACAAGGCGCGGCAGTCGCAGATTACGAAGGAGATTCTTGAAGTGGTCAGCGGCGCGGAAGCGCTCAAGGGATAGTCGGCAGTTTCACGTAGAAGAATGTTGTTTTGAGATAGACTGGAGTTTTCGGAATGGCTGAGAATATCGGCAAAGTGGTGCAGGTGATCGGACCAACGGTGGACTGTGAGTTCCCGTCGGATTCGTTGCCGAACATCCTGAATGCGATCAAGATTACCGACAAGGCGAAGAATATCGACTTGACCATAGAGGCGGCGATCCATGTCGGAGACAACGTCGTGCGCTGTGTCGCGCTGGCGACAACCGACGGATTGGTGCGCGGCATGAAGGCTGTTGACACCGGATCTCCTATAACGGTTCCGGTCGGAGTGAGTTCGCTGGGACGTATCTTCAATCTTCTCGGCGAGCCGCTGGACACCAAAGGAGCCTTGCCAGCGAACGTTAAGCGTCTCCCCATTCATCGCCCGGCGCCGGCCTTTGACGAACAGGTCACCAATGTCGAGATGTTCGAGACCGGCATCAAGGTCATCGATTTGCTCGAACCATACGCCAAGGGTGGGAAGGTCGGACTATTTGGCGGTGCCGGAGTCGGCAAGACCGTAGTCATTCAGGAACTGATTCACAACATCGCAACTGAGCATGGCGGCTATTCCGTATTCAGCGGGGTCGGAGAGCGAACCCGTGAAGGAAACGATCTCTGGCTCGAAATGACTCACTCGGGCGTGATCTCCAAAACTGCGCTCGTATTCGGACAGATGAACGAGCCGCCCGGAGCGCGTCTTCGCGTCGCACTTTCCGGACTGACTATGGCCGAGTATTTCCGAGATGAAGAGAACCAGGATGTACTATTATTTGTTGATAATATCTTCCGTTTTGTACAGGCCGGTTCGGAAGTGTCCGCGCTGCTCGGGCGTATGCCCTCAGCGGTAGGATATCAGCCGACCCTCGGCACCGAGATGGGCGCTCTGCAGGAGCGGATCACGTCGACCAAATCGGGATCGATCACCTCGGTGCAGGCGATCTATGTGCCCGCTGACGACTTGACCGACCCGGCGCCGGCGACCACCTTCTCGCACCTGGATGCAACGACCGTTCTGTCGCGCCAGATCGCCGAGTTGGGGATCTACCCCGCGGTTGATCCGCTTGATTCGACCTCGCGAATTCTGGACCCCCTGATTGTGGGCGCCGATCATTATCGCGTAGCGCGCGCGGTGCAGCAGACTCTCCAGCGCTACAAGGACCTTCAGGATATCATCGCCATCCTCGGCATTGATGAATTGTCGGAAGATGACAAGCTGATTGTGCAGCGAGCGCGGAAAATTCAGCGCTTTCTGTCGCAGCCGTTCTTCGTTGCGGAAGCGTTCACCGGCAAGGCCGGGAAATACGTCAAGGTGGCGGATACAATCAAGGGGTTCGACGAGTTGATCTCCGGTCAATTGGATCATATCCCCGAGCAGATGTTCTTCATGGTCGGCGGCATCGATGAAGTCAAAGAGAACTACGAGAAATCGAAAAGGTAACCCGGATGTTCCTCCTGTCGATCGTTACGCCTGAAAAGGTGTACTATGAGGCTGAAATAAAATCACTGACGGCCCCCGGGACCGAGGGGTATCTCGGAGTGTTGTCGCACCATGCGCCCCTGATCACCGCGTTGAAGCCGGGGAAGATAGAGTTTCGCGACGCGCAGGATCTGCTTCACATACTTGCCGTGTCCGACGGTTTTCTCGAAGTCTCCGAAAATCGTGCAACCTTGCTCGCCGATGCGGTCGAGGAGGCAGATCACATTGACATCGAGCGGGCACGCGCCGCATACGAACGAAATAAAGCGCGCCTGATCTCTGCCGGAACCGCAGAGACTTCCATTGATCTGCCGTCGGTTCGATCGGCAATGGAACGAGCGGCGAATCGTATTCGCGTTTTCAACGAAACCCACCATTAGTGACTTCAGCCCGGTATTCAAGATCGGACCACCGGGTTTGTCCGGTATCTCTGTGCCCGATCGTAAGCGCGACGCCGCACCGACGATGCTAAGTAATTGGTGGGTAGGTTGTTGGAGGGGAGAGAATCGCTTGACTTCCCGACAGCTTTTGTGTAATATCACTGTTTATGATTTTGGACCTGAGAGAGTTCGACGACTTTCCGGTGGAGGTCTTTGTGGAGGGGACATCGGAGGAGTTTCAGGCATTTGCACCTGAAGTCCTGAAAGTGGAGACGGTCGGGCTGACGGTCACCGTTCAACACTCCGGGCAGGAGTATTATTGCCAGGGGAAGGTGGCCGCGAGTGTGGAGCTGGAATGCAGCCGGTGCCTGACCCCTCACGCCGTGCACTTGGCTGCGGCGACGGATTTCATCGTTCGATCCGATGCAGGCGCGGCGACAGGAACGACTACGGTCGATGATGAGGATTATGTGTATATGTATGGGAGCGACTTGCGAGCGGACACGACCGATGTCGTCCGTCAGGCTTTGGTGTTATCGCTTCCGATGAAACCACTGTGCACGGAGAATTGCCGCGGGCTTTGCCCGTCGTGTGGAACGAACTTGAATCTGCGGGCCTGTGACTGCGCGAAGCCGAGCGATGATAGTCGGTGGAGCGCGCTGAGCGGTCTTTATTAGCTATTGATCATAAACAAGAGAAGGAATTGTCATGCCACTTCCAAAGCGAAGACATTCGAGCACGAGAGGACGTTTACGCCGCACCGGTTGGAAACTTGCGGTTCCCAACGTAGTCGCCTGCTCGAACTGCCATCAGTCGCGCCTTCCGCACCACGTCTGCCCGCATTGCGGGTTTTACGATGGCGAGAAGGTGATCACGACCAGGGAAGCCTAAGCTTTTCAACCAGACACGACGAAACATGAGCGAGGCAAAGCGGAACGGATGACGCCAAACGGAACATACACCGTTGCGCTCGACGTCATGGGCGCTGATCGCGGCTTTGAGGTCGTTGCCGAAGGCGGGGTTGAGGCCGCGCGAGCTCTCGGCAGCCGCCTTCATGTCGTGCTGTGCGGGCAACGCGAGCGACTGGAGCGCTGGTTATCTCATCTCAAGGACGTGCCTGCCAACGTTTCTATCGTTCATGCTGAAACCGAAGTCCCGATGCGCATGGCGGCTATCGACGGAGTGCGCATGAAGGATAGCTCCATTGCCGTAGGGCTTAAACTGGTAAAGGAAAAGGTGGCCGCTGCCTTTGTGTCGCCCGGGAACACCGGGGCGGTCATGGCCAGTTCGCTTCTCACCCTCGGTCGCATTGAAGGAGTCTCACGGCCGGCTATTACGGCGCTGTTTCCCAGTACAGGGGAACGACCATCGGTTGTCCTGGACGTTGGTGCGAACGCCGACTGCAAACCCCAGCACCTCTCGCAGTTTGCGGTCATGGGATCCGTCTACTCGTCGATTCTGTTTAACGTTGAACGGCCTCGTGTGGGGCTGATTTCGATTGGCGAGGAGAGAAGCAAGGGAAACGAGCTGGTGTTCGGCGCTCAGGAGCTGCTGAAGAACTCGAAAATCAATTTCGTTGGGAACATCGAAGGACGAGACATTCTTTCCGGGGCAGTGGATGTTGCCGTGACCGACGGGTTCACAGGAAATATTCTTCTCAAATTCGCCGAATCGATCCAGCCCATGCTTACGACAAAGATCAAACGGCAGATCGACACGAACATCTTTTCGCGCTTCGGGGCCTACCTGATGTTGCCGTTTCTGAAGCGGATGCGCAACGCCTTCGACTATGCCAAGTACGGTGGGGCTCCCCTGCTCGGCGTGAACGGGGTCGTCATTATTTGCCACGGGGCTTCGAGTGCGCACGCCATTGACAACGCTATTCGAGGCGCTTACGAAATGGCGGCCAAGGGGATCAAGGAACGGATCCACGATGAATTGATAACCAATCACTTTGGAAGGCACAATGGATCAAAAGATAAGCGCGCGGATATGCGGGACGGGGTCGTACGTGCCCCCGAACCGAATGACCAACGCTGATTTCGAGCGTATTGTCGACACCTCCGACGAGTGGATCTTTTCCCGCACCGGCATCAAGGAACGGCGGATTCTGTCGGATGGTATGAGTACTTCCGACATGGCGGTCGAGGCCGCCCGGATGGCGATTGAAATGGCCGGGTGCACTAATGACGACATCGACTTATTGATTAACGGCACCGTCACACCCGATTATCGCGTCCCGTCCAATGCCTGCGTGATCCAGGAGAAGATGGGATTACCCAACGCGGCGGCGTTCGACATCGTTGCCGCCTGTACCGGTTTTATCAACGGCCTGTCGATCGCCAAGTCGTTTATCGAGACCGGGACGTACAAGAAGATATTGGTGATCGGATCAGAGATGTTGTCTTCGATCACGAACTACAAAGATCGGGGAACCTGTATCCTGTTTGGGGATGCTGCCGGCGCCGTGGTCGTCGAGCCGTCGACGAGCGGCAGCGGAATTGTGTCGACGTTCATGAAATCAGATGGGCGACTGCGGGAGTGGCTGTGGATCAAGGTCGGCGGCGCCCAGAGTCCCTACACACCCGACTTCACCTATGACGGAAGTGATAAGCTCTATATGAAC